>Ga0153915_10000740_pt1 | contig 30042 bp, 28 predicted proteins | sample Opewatmetagenome_2_FD_107003 | JGI IMG/M metagenome (GOLD analysis project Ga0153915, IMG submission 107003) | Freshwater wetland microbial communities from Ohio, USA - Open water 3 Core 3 Depth 3 metaG | ecosystem: Environmental > Aquatic > Freshwater > Wetlands | place: USA: Ohio, Lake Erie... | reverse complement strand
TTCTTCGCCGACCTGCTCGGGAGCACGGAGAACACGCTCCTCGTCGCCGGCGCGAGCATGGTTCTCTACTCCGTGCTGGCCGTCGTGACCGTGCGCCGGCACCGCGCCGAGCTCACCCTGGGCGGGACGACGGGCCGCACCGGGAGGGAGCGTCCGAAGCTCGGGAGACTGCTGCGGAAGAGGTACGTCGTCCTCGTCCTTCTCTACCAGATCCTGTCCGCCGTGGGTACCCAACTCGCCTACTATCTGTGTCTCGAGCAGGCCGAAACGGTCTACACGACCCCCGAGGCCCTGACGAACCTGTTCGGGACCCTCATGGCGGCGGCCACCGGGCTCACGCTCCTTTTCGTGGTCCTCCTGTCGGGCAGGCTCCTGACCCGTTTCGGCATCGGACTCGGCCTCGCCGGAAATCCCGTCGGGGTGGGGATCGCCCTCGCGGGAGCCGCCGTCGTCGGTGCCGTCTGGGGCGAAAAGACGACGGCCTTCTTCTGGCTGGTCCTCGCCGCCGAACTCGCCGACGTGATCCTCACCTCGGGCCTTACAGACACGAGCGTGCAGTCCTCGTACCAGCCCCTGCAGCCCGAGGAGAGGACTTTCGTGCAGACGCTGGTGGAAGGGGTCGGCATCCCCCTCGCCTACGGCTTGAGCGGTGCCTGCCTCCTTCTTTTTACCCTCGTGAAGGGGATGACGACGATCCACACCGTCCTTTTCACCCTGGGCGTCACGGTGGTCTGGACGGCCGTGGCGCTGCTCCTCCAGCGCCGCTACGGCGAGCAGCTCGAGCAGGCGATGAGGAGGAGGCGCATCGGGGAGGCGGATCTGTCGTTGGCCGACCGATCGAGCCTGGCCGTGGTCGAGCGGCTGACCGGAAGCTCCGACGCGGAAGAGGTGCTGCTCGGTCTTGAGCTGCTCGATCAGGCGCAGCATCCCAGCCTCGCCGCCCGGCTCACTGAAGCCCTCGCGCGCCCGGAGGCCCGGGTGCGGAGGAAGGCGCTTGCCGGCCTCGAGCGGCTCAAGCCGGCCGGAGCGCTCGCTGCGGTGCGGCAGCTTCTGGCCGGGGAGTCCGATCCGTCCGTGAGGCCGCAGGCGGTGCGGGCCCTCTGCGCCCTTTGTCCCGAAGAGCCCGAGGAGATCGCCCCCTACCTCCGCGAGGCGGAGGACCCCGAGGTGCGCTGTGCGGCGATCGTGGGCCTATGCCGCCATGGGGAGGCCGGCGGGGCGGTGACGGCGGCGAGGGCGTTGGGGGCCCTTGTCTCTTCGCCGGAGGAGGACGCGAAGGTGCGGCTGGCGCGGATGCTGGGGGAGATCGGATCCCGCAGCCTCTACGCCCCGCTTCTGCCGCTTCTCGCCGATCCTTCCACCGAAGTGAGGCGGGAGGCGCTGCGGGCCGCGGCCCGACTCGCCCACCGCAGGCTCTGGCCCCTGGTGATCGCCAACCTGAGCGGCGCGGCGACCCGCATGGAGGCGATGCAGGCTCTGGCGTTCTCGGGGGAAGAGCTGGTACCGTTGCTGAAGGAACGCTTCGAGTCGGCCGGAGGCCCGGAGGCCGACGGCCACGGCAAGATGGCTTTGCTCCGGCTGATCCGCATCTGCTCCCGTTCCCGTAACCCGGGGCTTCTCGACTACCTTGCGACGCTTCTGGAGCATCCCGACCCGGATCTGCAGACGGAGATCCTCCGGTCCTTGAGCCTCTCGGGCTATCAGGCGGCCGTCAAGGAGCGGGGCCGCGTGGAGGCGGTTCTCGACGTCCAGGCCCGCTGCGGCTTCCGGATCCTTGCGGCCTGGGAGGCGCTGGCGAAGCTCTCCGAGAAGTGCCGAAGCGAGGAGGAGCCTCGGAGCGCCGCCACGGCCCTTGCGCTTCTCCTGGGAGCCCTGGAAGACGAGTTGGCCGTCTGCCGCCGAAGGATCTTTTCCCTTCTGTCGTTTCTCTACGATCGGAAGGTCGTCTGCGGAGCCGAGCAGCGGCTTCTCTCGGGCCTCGCCGCGCAGAGGGGGCTTGCCCTCGAGCTGCTGGATGTGATCCTCCCGCGGCCCCTCAAACGGCTTCTTCTTCCCCTTCTGGACGACAGCCGTCCCCGGGAGGCGAGGGTCGGCGAGCTGGCGGCGGCTCTGGAACTGCCCCGCTCGGGGGCCGAGGAGATCCTCTCGGAGATGATCTCGGCGCCCGCGCTGTGGCCTTCGGCCTGGATCCGGACCTGTGCGCTGTATGCGGCCAGCTCCAGCTGGCTCGCCGCAAGACCGTTTGCCGGTAGGAAGGCGGGCTCTATGGCACTCACCCCGGACAATATGGCGATCATCGAGAAGGTGATCGTGCTGAAGAGGGCCGAGGTCTTCGACTCGATTCCCGACCATGTGCTGGCCTTCATCGCCTCGATCGCCGAGGATGTGGAGCTTGGCCGGGGCGAATGCCTGATCCACAAAGGAGAGATCGGCGACTGCATGTACCTGATCGTGGAAGGCCGCATGCTCGTACACGAGGGGGAGCGGAGGATCGCCGAACTCGGCCGGGGACAGACGGTGGGCGAGTTGGCCGTACTCGATCCGGAGCCCCGCTCGGCCACGGTGAGCGCCCTGGAGGAGGCGCGGCTGTACCGCATCGACAAGGAAGCCTTCGATGAGCTGATGGCCGACCAGCCGGAGATCTCCCGGGGGGTGATCCAGGTCCTGTGCCGCAGGCTGCGCGCCGCCTCGGAGCTGAGCAACAGGTCCGCCTCCCCGATCGCCCAGCTCTCCGGATAAGTGATAGGTGTATCGATAGCCTCCCGTTGTGCATCCGTACCCGTTTCACCTTATCCTCTGCCCTCAGCTTACCCACCACGAGTCGCTGACTCCTCCATCGCCGACCCATACGGTGGTCCAGACACGATTCCGCGTCCCGAATGCCCGATTTGAACACTAACGGACAAAGTCGTACCAATCGTCCACTACGGTGAAGGCAGACCGCGAAAGCCTCGCCTTCAGGACGATCAGGTCGCCTTCCGAGAAACGCCATTCGTAGCTGTCAAAATACTCGTCCCGCTCGCGGGCAGGCTCTACCGGCCGCGCAGGAACCCCCAGGCGAACGTCTCGAACTACCGGGCCTCGCTTTCCCTGCCCGGCTGGTCGGACGACGGTGGACGCGTCCCGTTAACTGTGATTTGCTGGATGCTGCTTATGGATACGCGACGCTGGTTCGCGGACAGGAGCATCCGCCAGAAACCGGTCCTGGTCTACCTGTTCCTCAGCGAGCAGGTGGAAAAGGCCCTGACGATCCGCGGCCTGAAGTAGGTCTGGAAGGGGACCCCCTCGCCGCTTCACGGCCGTCTTGACACGAAGGCTTCCCAGGCGGATTTTAACCGGTGAAGCGCGTTTCCTTGCGCGGGCTACTACCGTCGCACCGTGGCCTTCAATCGGGTCATCAGTACCACAAAGATGGCGCTCGGTTCCACGCGCTTGATGGGCACCTGCGCCGTGGACAGGCAGGTGAAGGGGATGCCCCTGGAGCTGGTGAAGTCGTATTCCGTCCGGGTCAGCCAGGCCGGCAGGACCGTCTGGATGGCGGCGTTGACGGACAACTACCGACGTCATAACATCCTGCCGCTTCCCGACGGCATCCTCGGGGACCGCGTCGCGATCACTGTGTCCGGGACCCACGGGCACCCCAATGCGAGGATCTTCGAGATCCGAGCCTGTTGAAGGAGGGCTTTCCCAGCATGAAGAAACCGGTTCGGTGCCTGGAGAAACGCTTCGATGTCGTCGTGATCGGAGGAGGCCTCTCCGGCGTGTGCGCCGCCGTCGCCTCCGCGCGCGGTGGGGCCAGGACCGCCATCGTGCAGGCCCGGTCCGTGTTCGGCGGCAATGGAAGCTCGGAAATCAAGATGCATATCGTGGGCGCCGGCTGCCACATGGCCAAGTCCAACAACTCGGAGACCGGCATCCTGATGGAGCTGCTTCTGGAGAACAAGCGGCGCAATCCCTACCACGCCTTCCCCGTATGGGATTCGGTGCTGTGGGAGAAGGTGCGTTTCCAGGAGAACCTGGAAAGCTTCCTGAACACCGCGGTCTCGGACGTCGAGATGGAGGGGGACCGGATCGCCGTGGCCGTCTGCTACCAGAACACCACGGAGACCGCCTTCCGCCTTTCCGCCGGCATCTTCATCGACGCCACCGGCCACGGAACCATCGGCGTGCTGGCCGGGGCCGAGTCCCGCAAGGGAAGCGAGTCCCGCCGTGAGTTCGGCGAACCCACGGCCCCCGAGGAGGCCAACGGCTACACCATGGGCAACACCCTGATGTTCCAGGCCGTGGACCGCGGGGAGCCGGTCCGGTTCGTGAAGCCCTCCTGGGCCTACGGCTTCTCCGAGGAGGACCTGAAACACCGTCACCACTACAACTGTTCGGCGGCGTTCTCCGACGGCGGCGTGTTTACCGAGTTCAAGGAGGGCGATGCGAAGAGCCTCCCCGAGTTCTCCACGATGGACGCGGGCTACTGGTGGATCGAGCTGGGCGGGGACCGTGCGGACATCATCGCGGAGGGCGAGGAGATCCGCGACGAACTCCTGAAGTGCGTCTACGGCGTGTGGGACCACATCAAGAACTGCGGCGACCACGGGGCTGCCAACTACGACCTGGAATGGGTGGGCATGGTGCCCGGCTACAGGGAGAGCCGGCGCCTGGTGGGGGACTATCTCCTGAACGAGAACGACGTGCGCGGGAACCGCGTCTTCGAGGACGCCGTGGCCTACGGCGGCTGGCCCATGGACGGGCACGTGCCGGGCGGCATCATGGCCTTCCGGATCTACCCGTCCAAGATCTACAATTTCGACGGCGTGTACACGATCCCCTACCGCTGCTTCTACTCGAGGAACGTCCCCAACCTGATGATGGCGGGCCGGGACATCAGCACGACCAAGATGGCCTTCGGTTCCACCCGCGTCATGGGCACCTGCGCCGTGGGAGGGCAGGCGGCGGGCACCGCGGCGGCCTTGGCGGTCCGTCACGGCTGCACGCCCCGGGAGCTGGGAACGAGGCACATCGCGGAACTGCAGCAGACCCTGCTCAAGGAGGACTGCTACATCCCCGGCTTGTCCAACTCCGACCCCGCCGACCTGGCGCGCGCCGCTTCCGTCGCCGCCACGAGCCACATCCCCGGCTGCGGACCCGAGCAGGTGCAAAGCGGCGTCACGCGCATGGTGGACGGGAAGTCCAACTGCTGGGAGTCCAAACCCCTGGCCGCCGGCGCCCAGTCGCTCGCCTTGACCCTGGCCAAGCCCGCGGTCCTGAAGGAGATCCGCCTCGTCTTCGATCCGAACCTGACGCAGGACATCATGCCCTCCATCACCTCGATCGTGAAGGAGCGCCAGGTGAAGGGGATGCCGCCGGAACTGGTCAAGGATTACTCGCTGACCCTCTACCGGGGCGGAAGGAAGGTGCATTCCTTGGAGGTCCGCGACAACTGCAGGCGCCTCAATGTGCTCGCGGTTCCCGGCGGGATTGAGGCCGACAGGGTGGAGGCGACCGTACAGTCCACCTACGGGCATCCGTCCGCGAGGATCTTCGAGGTCAGGATCTACTAGCGTAGCGCGTCACGAACAAATTGGCATACAAGCGATTTCCATGTGCACTACCCTCAAGATGAGCAGAAAAGCCCGATCGATCTTTCTCAGTGAAACCGAGCGTGAAACTCTGGATACTTGGAAAAACAGCGGAAGCCTCCCTCGCCGGCAGGTGATCCGTGCACAGATCATCACGCGAGCGGCCGACGGCGAAGACAATCAGGATATTGCTGAGGCCTTGGAGCTCTCATGCCCCACGGTTCAACTCTGGCGTCAGCGATTCCTGGCGCTGCGCATGGAGGGATTGCTCAAAGATGCGCCACGTCCAGGGCGAAATCAAGAAGATTGTAGATGCAACGTTGCACGGTACGCCTCCCGATGCTCCTGACAAAGCTCTTGTATTGTTTGCGGATGAAAAGAGTCAGATCCAAGCCCTTGACCGCACTCAGCCGCTGTTGCCCATGAGACCGGGGGTTCCTGCCCGCCAGTCGCATGATGCCCGCCACCAGGCCTCCGGCGCCGATCCCATTGTCCCGAAGCTGGAGCACGACGCGCCCTTCGTCACGGGAGTCCCACGGGACGTCGGAGAACGCGAACTCCACCTTCACGCCCGTGGCGTGCTGGAACACCTGGACCAGCCTGTGGACGGCGGCCCCTCCTACACTGTCTTCGAGTATTCCTGGTAGCTCAGGTTGGCGCGCGTGAGCTGGTCCACGAGGCCGTCGAGGCGCGAGTCCTTCTCCCGCGGGTCGATGAGGCGTTTCCGGAGTCCGCGACGAAGAACCCTGGCCGCGGCGCTGCACAGGACCGCCATGACCATGTACGACCTGTCCAAGGCCGCCAGTTTCCGCCGATTGGCCCGTGAAGACGGGGCGCTCAGTGTGGTCTGCCTCATCGGTTCCCGGACCAGTTCATGCGATTCCTGCCGGCTTGTCGACCGTCACGCCCTTTCGTGGGCGTCGTCCTACCGCTTCTTAGCCTTTTCCTCGTTGTCCCTGCGCCGCTCATCCATCACCCGTTTCACCTCGGAGTCGAACTCCGGATACCGTGCGCGGAGGGTGTCGAAGTGCTCCTTGGAAAGCCTGTACACGTCGCAGTACGTTAGGGTCCTGATGCTGGCCGAGCGCTTCTCCCCCTGGAGGAGCGCCGTCTCCCCGAATGGGGAGCCGGGTCCGAGGGCTGCCACGCGATTGGTGCCCACCAGGACCTCCACGTCCCCATGGGAGAGGAAATACATGCAGTCCCCGTACTCCCCCTGCCGGATGATGTAGTCGCCGGGCAGAAAGACCATGGGACTCAGGAGCATCACGATTTCGCGGATGAAGATCTCATCCGCGTTCTTGAACAGGGAGACCTTCTCGATGCTGGACCTGTTGATGTGCAGGTTGATCTCGAGGGACAGGGAGTGGGGCAGCTCGTCGATGGGAGAGACGGAGTAGACGTTCTTGCGCGTCTCCCAGAGGTAGGCGTAGTAGTCGCGTACGCGGGTCTGCAGGGACGCGGGGATCTTCTTGGTGCGCAGGTAGTCGCTGATCTCCTCCATCTTTTTCTGGTAGTGGGCCCGCGCCACGTCCAGGTTGGCGATCAAGCTGGCCACGTTGCCGATGATGTAGCTGTACATGCTCACGCCGAAGATCTGCACCACGATGGTGTAGACGATCTGCAGGTTGCTGTCGTGGTTGGGATAATAGTCCCCATAGCCTATGGTGGCGATGGTGGTGACGCACCAATACAGGGCGCGTATGTACTTGTCCCAGTCCGGGCGGCCCGTCTCCGCGGCCCCGATGAGGCACCATCCGCAGGCCATGAAATGGACCACCGTGATGAACCAGAAGAAGAAGGTGATCAGGCGCATCACGGCCGGATTGACGCGCAGGGACTCCTGGATGTCCTTGAAGAGGCGGTTGACCTTGAGGATCTTAACCAGCTTCAAGACCTTGGCCACGGCGATGAGGTCCAGCACGGAACCCACCTGTCCGGGGAAGAGGAACGTGAAGGGGATGGCGCAGACCACATCGAGGGCGAACCATGTTTTCATGTAATGCCGCGCGATCGATCCCCTGTCGTCATGGACCACGAGGCCCCGTTTCACCGACTGGCGGAACCCGTACGGGATGTCTATTGCATACACGAGGATGGTGAACCAGTAGATGGCGTCCGGCTTTTCCGTGTTGAACGTGAAGCGGTAGGCCGTGATCAGCGTGGCGGCCAGGATGACTACTGTCAGCGCTATGTCCCGGCCGATTTTAAGTCGGCTCTCGTAGGGGATCACCTGATGGAAGATCTCTTCGCGTTTCATACCCGGTTTTCGATTTCTTTCCATATATCGGATGTGCGAGCCATGGAATTGAGGGCTGCGTAGTAGCGCATCGGGACTGCTTAGTAACGCATCCGGGACTGCGGATTACCGCATCAGGGACTGCGCAGTAGCGCATCGGGGCTGCGGTTGATGGCACCCGCCGTTCCGGTCTACAATCCCGGGCCATGGACATGGCCGATCTCCTGGACGGCAACTTCACCCGCGGGCGCACTGCATTCCGCCTGGTCTCCCGGGAAGGCATATCCGTAGAACGCTGCGGCCAGCGGACCCTGCTCCGCGTGGAGCCGGAGGCGCTGCGCCGCCTGGCCGCCGAGGCTTTTCGGGACCTCAATTTCCTTTTCCGCACGTCCCAGCTTCTCCAATGGGAGGCCATCCTCGACGATCCGGCATCCTCCGCCAATGACCGGTTCGTGGCGGCGGCCCTCCTGAAAAACGCCGCCATCGCCGCTGAAGGCGCCCTACCGTCCTGCCAGGACACCGGAACGGCCACCGTCATGGGATGCAAGGGGGAGGATGTGGTCACGGGCGGACGTGACGTGGAGGCATTGACGGAAGGCGTGCGTCAGGCCTATGACCGCCACGCCTTCCGCATGTCCCAGGTGGCCCCCATATCCCTGTTCGAGGACGCCAACACCCGCGACAACCTTCCCGCGCAGGTGGACCTGTACGCGGCGGCTGGAGGCGAGTACAGGCTGCTGTTCGTCGCCAAGGGCGGAGGATCCGCCAACAAGACCACCCTGACCCAGGAGACGAGGGCCCTGCTGGAACCGGAGGCCCTGGAACGGTTCCTTCGCGCCAAGGTGTCCGCGCTGGGTACGGCGGGCTGCCCGCCCTACCACCTGGCGGTCGTCCTTGGGGGGACAAGCGTGGAGGCCAACCTCAAGGTCCTCAAGCTGGCCACGGCGGGCGCCCTGGACCACATGCCGGCCTTGGGGGAGGCCGCGGCGGCCGCGCGGGACCTGCCCCGGCGGGATCCGGGCTGGGAGGAGCGCCTCATGGCCATCGCGCGGGAATCCGGCCTCGGCGCGCAATTCGGCGGAAGGCACCTGGCGCTCGATGCCCGGGTGCTGCGCCTGGCCCGCCATGCGGCCAGCCTTCCCGTTTCCTTCGGCGTCTCCTGCAGCGCGCACCGCAATGCCCTGGCCCGCGTCACGGAGGACGGGGCGTGGCTGGAGGAGCTCGACGGGAATCCGGCCCGGTTCCTGCCCAAGGCGCTGCCCGTGCTGGAGGCCGCCGGCCGCGGCGCGCCGCGCATCGATCTTTCGCGGCCCATCCGGGACGTCTGTCGGGAGCTTTCCCGTCACGCCGTGGGAACGCTGGTCCTGCTTTCGGGCCCCCTCGTGGTGGCCCGGGATGCCGTCCATGCCCGTCTTTTCTCCCTGCTGCGGGAGGGCAAGAGCCTTCCCCGCTGGTTCCTGGAGCATCCGGTCTACTACGCCGGGCCCTCGAAGACCCCTCCCGGACGGCCGATCGGCAGCTTCGGGCCCACCACGGCGCAGCGGATGGATCCCTACGTGCCCGCCTTCATGGAGCGCGGCGCCTCCCTGGTGATGCTGGCCAAGGGTAACCGCTCCCGGACGGTGACGGAGGCCTGCGTGCGCCACGGCGGCTTCTACCTGGGGACCATCGGGGGAGCGGCGGCCCTGATCGCCTCCGGGCACGTCGTGCGGGAGGAGGTGCTGGACTACGCGGATCTCGGCATGGAGGCGGCGCGGCGGATCGAGGTGCGGGACCTTCCCGCCTTCCTGGTGACCGACGACAAGGGCGGCGGCCTGTACGGCGCCGGCCCCGCGGAAGGCTGACGGGTCCATGGGACGCCGGGCTTTCCTGCCCCGGATGCTGGTCGTGGCGGCCGCCCTTTCCGGCGCCTCCTGCCTTTTCCAGGATCCGGGTTTTCCGGCCGACGCCGTTCTCGTCGAACGGGAAAACGACGGTTTTCACGCGGTCTTCCGTTTCTCCTACCGCGGAAGCATGGCCGCCACCCGCTACGCCTGGGACCTTGGCGACGGGACGGCCGCCTCGGGCGCCGTGGCGTACCGCTGCTATCCCAGGGAAGGCCGTTATGCCGTGCGCCTGCGGATCCGGGGCGCGGACGGGCGTGACCGCCTCTCCCCCGTCGTGTCCGTGGAGGCCCCGGCGCCGAAGGACGTCCCGTCCGGCCGCGTCTCCTACATGACGCTGGAAAAGCCCGGGGCCCTCTTCGCGCTTCCGGGCAGGATCGGTTCCGTCAATGGGAACCCCCTGCCCAGGGATGGCTTTCCGCTCCTCGCGGAAAGCGGAACCCTTTCCATATACGGGGCCGACGTCCCGGGCTATCACCTCCTCGCCGCGGAGGCTCCGGACGGCCGCCGGGAGGTGGATCTGTTCGTAAGCCCCGTGCCGACCGTCCACCTGGACCGGACCGACATGGACTGGTACAGGACCCAGTTCGCCACGGAGACCATCTCCAACTGCGGCCCCACGGTGGCCTCCATGTCCATCGCCTGGGCCAATGGGGCGGACATGACAGTGAACGAGGTGCGCCGCGCGGTGGGGTGGAACGGGAGCGGGGCCGTGGATTTCCACGAGCTCGCAGCCGTCCTTTCCTCCCGCGGGGTGGAAAGCCGCGTCGTCACGGTGTCCGCCCCCGGGGAGATCCTGGACATGGTGGACCGGGGCCACGCGGCGGGCCTCCTGTACGGCATGGAGGACCTCCCCGCCACGGAGGCGCCGGAACGGAACCTCTTCGGCCAGTACTACAGGGACCACGGCGGCCACTACATCCTGGTCAAGGGCAGGTCCCGGGACGGGAAGTGGTTCGTGGTCTACGACCCCATCCCCAGCGACTGGGCCCTCAACGCGGCGCGCTACGCCGACGGCCGCAGCATGCTGGGCCGCAACCGCTATTATCCCGTCGACGCGCTGTTTGCTGCCTTGCGTTCCCGCGAGGTTTTGGAAGTGATCCGGTGAGCCTGGAGCGGAACGTCGGGAGGAACCACCTTTTCGTCTTCCTCTGCGGCACCAGCCTTTCCGAGGCCGTCTGGATGCTGTATCTGGCCTTCCGCGGCATGAGCCTGGTCCAGATCGGGCTGCTTGAGTCCGTGTTCCACCTGACGTCCCTGCTGATGGAGGTCCCCACCGGGATCGTCGCCGACAGGTTCGGCCGCAGGACTTCCCGCATCCTCGGCCGCCTCATGGCGGGGCTCGGGACCCTGCTCATGATCGCCTCCAGGGGTTTCCCGGGCTTCGTCGCCGCCTTCGTGTGCACCGCCCTGAGCTACAACCTGGAATCCGGTGCCGGGGACGCCCTGGTCTACGATTCCCTCGCCGCCTGCGGGAAGGCCGACGGCTACATGAAGGTGCGGGGGCGCCAGGAGATCGCCTTCCAGGCGGCCAAGATCGTCTCCCTGGTCGCGAGCGGCATCATCGCCACCTTCGATTATTCCCTGGCCTACCTTGTGACGCTGGGGATCCAGGGAGCGTGCCTCGCCTTCGCCTTCTCCTTCGAGGAGCCGCCCGCCGGCGCACCCGGCGGATCCGCGGGATGCAAGGTCACTTTCGTGGGCCATCTGGCCGGATCGTTCCGCGTCCTGCGGGACAACCGGGGCATCGTGGCCTACATCCTTTTCATCGAGGGATTCAGCCTGTTCTACACGACCCTGTACTTCTATTTCCAGAATTTCCTGAAGTCATGCGGATATCCCGAATGGAGGATCGGGGCCGTCCTCGCCCTTTCCTCCCTGGCGGGCATGGCTGCAGGTGCGAATGCCCACAGGATGGAAAAGAAGATCGGCGGGCGGAGGCTCATCTCGGTCTCCCCCTTCGTCGTCCTGGCCGCCTTCGCCCTCATCGCCTTCACGCGCCTGGAGGTCCCGGGGATCCTCCTTCTCGCCGCCGTCGAGGGGGTCCTGTACGTCGTCTTCTGCGACTACATCAACCGCCTGATCCCCTCGGTCCACCGGGCGACCCTCCTGTCCTTCCAGGCCATGGCCTTCAGCATGATGATGGTCGTCTTTTTCCCGGTCATGGGAGTCGTCGCGGACGGGAGGGGCTTCAAGGCGGCGTTCCTCGCGGTTTTCGCCGTCGCCCTCCCGGTGATGCTTCTGGTCCGCGCGCTTCTCCTTCGGCGGATGAAAGGGACCTGATGGACGGCGGGGCGGCTGACGTCGGCCGTCAACCGTCCTGCAACGGTCCGACCGGTTCCGCGCCGTGAACGGCATCGGCATGGACGCTCCGGATGCTCCCTCCCCCCATGCGCAGGAGCGCTTCTCCGGTCTCCGATGCGATGACGTTGTTCATCTGCACCGTCCCGATTTCCCCCCTCCTGTGGCGCAGGATGCAGTCCATCCCGCGGACATTGACGTCATGGAGGAACAACGTGTCGATGCAGGCGGCGCCGCGCGTCTCGATCAGGCTGCCCCTGGAGGGGCCGCCTGAAGGCCTCAGGACCTCGACGTTGCGCACCGTCATGTTTCCCACCTTGGCCACCACATTGAGGAAGGCGGCATCCCCGGCGTGGTCTTCGGTTTCCTGGATGTGGAGGCCGTCGATGAGGAGGGATCGGACGTTCGTGCCCATCGCGTCATGGCTCTTGTCCGGGGTGGGCCAGCCGACGTCCACGATGGACCGCCCATCCGAGGGGTTCTGGTGGTGGATATTCCTCAGCGTCAGGTTTTCGATGTTTCCTCCCAACCGGAAGAGGAACGGCGTGGTGTAGTCGTAGTTGGGCTCCGATTGGCCGAGGTTGACGGTGTCGAAGACGATGCTCCCGAAGTTCCCGCCGGTCCCGGGAACCCAGGGGTCGATGTAGAACCCGAAGCTCCTGTAGGTGCCCGTGACGTTCCGGATGATCACGCGGTCCAGGCGTCCCTTCTCCCGCGACAGGAGCCGGATGCCCTGGTCCGCATTGTCGAGGAAGACCCCGTCGATCAGGACGTCCGTGATGTCGGAGACCCCGTCGTGCTCGTCCGGGGCCAGGGCGAGGAAGTCGTCGCCGGACCTTCCCTGGATGCCGCGGATCGTGAGGAACCGCCCGGGGCCGAAGAAGTGCAGGCCGTCCTGGTTCTCCCGGTCCATGTGTCCCGGAAGGTCGATGCGGACGTCATCCATGACGACGCGCATCCAGTTGGCCATGAGCATGGCGAACGTGCGCTGGTCACGGATGGTGACCCCGCGCATCGTGAAGTCCTCCACGCCGTAGAACTCCATGGCAATGACCCAGCGGTCCTTCCCTCCCTCCGTCACGTGGTGGACCTGCCCCTTGCAGTTCTGGTTGTAGGTGCCGCCCACCAGGGCGATGTTCCGGTCCTTCCGTTCCCCGTAGAACGCCGGATTGGCGTTCCGGATGACGGACCGGTTGGATCCGGAGGCCAGGAAGAAGCCGCAGGACGGGTTCAGGCATTCGATTGTGGTATTCGCGTGGACTTGGATGCCCCGCACCAATGCGGCACCGTCCATGACCAGGTGCAGGCCGCCCATCCCCGGTGCCCTGTCCAGGAGGGCCTGGATGGCTTCCGTGTCGTCCGTTCCGCCTCCCGTCCGGACGTCGCTGTCCAGGCGCGCTCCGGCACGGCTTGCATGGATCACCTTGGAACCGACGGGATCGTTCAGGCCCATTTGGGGACTCCTTCGGCGGATGGATGGATGAAAAAACCCCCGGCGGCCGCTACGGCCGTCCGGGGGCAGGCTCCGGGGTCGCTAATCCTGGATCTTGGTCGTGGGGGTGCGGACGTAGGCGATGTTGAAGGATTCGCCCGCGATGCTCACCCGGTTCTTGAACAAGTCGTCCGTGGCCGTGACGCGGCCCAGGCGCCAGTCCGTATTGCGGTAGTCATCACCGGAGAGGTTGTCATAGCCTTGCCAGCCCGCGGGGAACAGCAGGACGGCGCCCACCTTGAAGTCCCCCTTCTCCGCCTTGCGCGAGGAAAGGACCCACTTCGACCATTCCTTGGAGCCGTTCCTCATGTAGAGCACCTCGGACTGGTTCTTGGTGGCGTTTGACGCGGGCGTCAGGACCTTGGCCACGGCGTACCCGCACTCCATCATGGTTCCGGTTTCTCCGGTGGCGAGCACCTCGTCGGGCTTGAAGTCCGCCACGGGCGCCACGTCGGCCTTTGGATTCTCCTTGGGTTCCGCCTTTTCGGGGGCGGCTTCCGCCCGTCCGCCCTTGGTGACGCCCTTGACAAGCGCGTCTTCCATCGCGTCCCGCAGGGTCCAGCACCCGGCCAGGCCCAGGACGGCGACCAGGATTACGATGTATGAAAGGATGCGTTTCATGATGCGGTTTCCTCCTTTTCGTGTCTCGCCTCATTTTATCATTTCATTGCCGGTTTTACCATACGATCGTCACCGCCCTGCGGTTCTTTTACCCGCGGAGGCGTCCTGCGCTCCCATGCCCGCCGCGGGGTTGCCGCGATTCCCGGCGTACGGTAGTCTGCAACCTTCCGCGCGTCGCCCCTGTCGTATCCGGGGGATGGACCGACGGTGACGGAAAAGGAGTTCGAGGAACATGCTTTCCACGCAAACAGCGCAGGCCGCCCAGTCGGGAGGTTTCCAGGCCATGAATCCGGCCGCTCAGGTCCTGATCGCCGCCCTGCCCCTCGTGGCGGTCGTCCTGCTGGCGGTGCTGGCCTTCTTCGCCATGCTTTGGGACCAGCAGAAGAACAGGATCCTCATCGCGCGCGGGGAGAAGCCCGTGCAGAGGAACATCGACGAGAAGATCCTGCTCCTGGGCATGATCGCCCTGTTCGTCGGCATCGGCCTCACCGCCTTCTTCCTGCTGTCGGAAGGCATGACCAGCGCGCTTCTCGGCGGGATCATCCCGACCATGACGGGCCTTGGCGTCGTGGTCCACTATGCGCTGCGCCGGGGGAGAGCCTCCCGATAGATGATCGACGACGGCGAGCTGGTGCGCCGGGTGCTCTCCGGGGACGCGGATGCCTACCGGACCGTCGTGGAGCGTCACCAGGCGCGCATCCTGTACATGGGCCTCAAGTTCTTCCGCCGCCGCGAGGATGCCGAGGACTTCGCGCAGGAGGTGTTCCTGCGCGCCTACGAGAAGCTGTCCCTGTACGGCGGGACGGGCTCCTTCGCGGCCTGGCTGTACCGCCTCGCCTACCGTCTGGCGGTCAACGGCTGGCACGGCGCGCGGGCCGCGATGGAGGCGGACGTCCTGGACGAGGAGACTGTGGCGGCCGGGGACCGTTCCGTGGAGGAGGCCCTGGAATCGGGGGAGGCGGCCCATTGGGTGGAGGAGGCCGTGAAGGGACTTCCCGCCCGCTACGCCCTCATCCTGAGGATGCGCTACTACGACGGACTGGGCTACGGCGAGATCGCGGAGATCCTGGACATGCCGCTGAACACCGTGAAGTCCCATGTCTTTCGGGCCAAGGAAATCATCAGGTCGCGCCTGGCACGGCGCATGGAGGCATGACATGAAAGACGCGCGCGGAGACGATCGCCTGGACGGCCTTCTTGCCGCCATCGAATTCCCCGGCGAGGAGGCGCACGCCGTCCGATCGTTCCTGGACGGGACCCGTCTGGCGGACAAGGTCATGGCCCGCGTAGGCCGGGGGCGCTCGCGCAGGTCCATGGCATGGGCCGCCTTCGCCGCCGCCGCCATCGCCCTCCTGTGCGTCCTGGGGGCGAGCGACGCCGTCCGGGACGGCTTCTTCGGCCTTCAGGAGACCCTTTCCCGCTGTTTCTTCAGCTTCCTGGCCATCGTGGCCATGGGCGGGATCTTCGGGTTCGTGCTGTCCATCGACACCGCCCGGTTCACCCGCTGGGCCAGGAAACACATCTAGAAACCGCCGCAACCTTTTCCGCTTTTTCCTGTCATATCGTTCCGTGACGTACCAACAAGACTATGCGCGCCTGAAGGCGGCGTTCAGGCTGGAAGAAGGGCGCATGCCCATCGACGGGAACATGGACCTTGCTGTCCTTCCCTTCCGTTCCGAACTGCCCGATCCGTTCCTCTGCGGTTCGATGGGCCTGTCCCCGTCGGCGGAGGCCGCCATCTCGCCGTCCCTCGCCGTGATCGACGGGGACGTGAGGGAGAACCGGGAATTCCTCTATCCCGTGATGATGCCGGCCGGAAAGACGCGGGCTTCCTCCGCGATCCTGCTTTTCCACGGCCTCAACGAGAAGTCCTGGGAGAAGTACCTGCCCTGGGCGGAGCGCCTGTGCCGCATGACGGGCAAGGCGGTGGTGCTCTTCCCGACCGCGTTCCACATGAACCGGGCGCCCGCGTCGTGGAGCAATCCGAAGGTCATGATGCCCGCCGTGAGCGAACGGAAGAGGAGGTTCGGACCCGTCGAATCGGCCTCCTTCGCCAATGTCGCCATGAGCACCCGCCTGCAGTTCCATCCGGAGCGTTTCATCCTCTCTGGCCTGGAGACCTGCAATGACGTGGAGCGCCTCATGGCGGACATCCGTGCGGGCCTGAACCCCTGCATCGAGGCCGGCGCGTCCATCGACGTCTTCGGCTACTCGATCGGCGCCTTCCTCTCCGAGGTCATCATGCTCTCCGATCCGGCCGGCCATTTCAGGGATTCCCGCGCCTTCCTGTTCTGCGGCGGGGCGATCCTGGGCAGCATGGATCCGGTTTCCAAGTACATCATGGACGGGAAGGCCGGAGAGAGGCTGATCTCCTACCTGAAAGCCCCCCTGGAGGAGGAACTGGCCAGGGAATCCCCCCTGGCGCGCCTTTTCGAGAGGATCGCCTCCATCGGGACCATCTTCCGAAGCCTCCTGGAATGGGATCGGATGAAGGCCTTCCGGGAAACCCAGCTTGCCGCGCTGGGCCGGCGCGTCGGCGCGCTGGCGCTCATCAAGGACCAGGTGATCCCGGGCCGCGAGGTGGAGCGGACCCTCGCCGCCTGCGCAGCCGGCGCCGAATCGGCGCTGATCCGCGTCCGGGATTTCCCCTTCCCGTACACGCATGAGAACCCCTTCCCCCTCGTTCCCGAGTACAGCGAGGATGTGGCGCGCTGCTTCGAGGAGGTCTTCGAGATGGCCGCGGATTTCATCGGGTAGGGTGCGGCCGGTCACGGCCGCACCCGCCGTCAGCCGAAAAGACTACGGAAGTTGCCTGAGCCGACGGCCTCCCGGGATGCCGCGTCCTCGATGAGGGACAGGCGTACCAGGGGCACCTCCGGGGCCAGGAACGGCATGCCGGTGCCGAAGAGGAAGCGCTGCGCGCCCACCGCGCGGATCAGCTCCTGAAGGCAGGGCGGCTGGCTGTGGAGCCTCGTCACGTCGAAGCGGAGGTTGGGCGCGGTCCGCAGCGCCTCCACGGTCTGCGCGTCCGCCGTCAGGGAGTACTGCGTGCCGACCACGTCGAGTCCGTCCATGGCGCGGGCGAAGGCGAACAGGTCCTCCACGGGCGTGTTCCTGTCCACGTCCAGCCTGTGCCGCTGCCTGATGTCCTCCACGCGGAACGGGACCAGGACCGTCATGCCGAGGTCCCGCGCCGCCGCGGCGAGGGACCTCAATTCCGGGGAGGCCAGCGTGCAGCCGTGGTAGGGCGGCGCCAGGCGCAGGACCTTCATGCCCAGATCCTTCCGGCATCGGCGCAGGTCCCCCGAGGCCTCGACGTAGAGCGGATCCAGCGTGGCCGCGGGGACAAGGCGGTCCGCGTGCGCCCGCACGGCCAGGGCCAGTTCCTCGTTGGCGCGCTGCGGATTCCTGTAGAGGAGGCCGTGGTTGCTTGCCACCACGGCCCGTTCGATGTCCAGCCGGTCCATCTCGGAGAGGAGGGACTCCGCGTCGACGTAGGGCAGGGGGCGGAAGGGCCAATGCCCGATGTGGGCGTTCACGTCGCAAAGGCTCATCGTCCGACCTCCCGAAGCATGGCTTCCGCGTTCCCATGAAAGATGGCCCGTTTCTCCGCGTCCCCGATCCGGGCGGCCAGGATCTTGCCCACGCCCTCCTCGATGGACATGTCCGTGGCGAACAGGAGGCGCTCCACGCCCACCTGGGAGACGGCGTATTCGATCATGCCCGCGTCGAATACGCTGCCGCTGGTGTCGAGGCGCACCGAGGGGGCGTCCCGCAGGGCCTTGGCCATCCATTCCCAGTCCCCGCCGCCGCCGATGTGGCCGGCGAGGAGGACGGCGTCCGGAACCGCCTCCGCCAGCCGCGCGATGTGCGTCCCGTCGGAAAGCAGCGGTTGGCTCCGGCGAGTGGCTTCGTCCACCGCCTTGCCCTGGTGCAGGAGCACCACGGCATTCCTCCGGACCGCCTCCCGTACCAGGGTGATCACCGCCGGATCGTCGAAGAAGTACTGGTGGTAGAGCTTCACCCCCACCATGCCGGGCTCGGAGAGCCACCGGTTCATCTCCTCCACGGACCAGGCGAGGCGCCCGGCGTGGACGAACAGGTATCCTCTCAGGTCCTGCGGGTAGGACCGTACGGCCTCCGCCACCAACCGGTTGGCCTCCGTCAGGACCTCGGGGCCCGGCACCTCCCGGCCCACGCCCAGGAACGGCCGTGAGATCCACGACGGCCCGATGCCGAGCTTTCGGCTGCCCTCGATGTACTCCTCGATGCGCGCCGGTTCCGCCGGCTCCACCCCGATGCCGATGTGCGTGTGCACGTCGGTCTTGGGGCAGGCGAGGAGCGAGGGATCGAGGCCCTTCATGCACGCATTGCCCGCGGCGCGTCGGGGATCCGGGACGGCTTCGTCCCGCGGCCCGTGGCGCCGGGCCGCGGGGACGGAGCCCTCCGTCCCGCGGGCGGGTTGCGCCCCGCCGAACAGGGAGGCGATGCCTTCCTTCACCAGCCGCTCGATCCCCGGGGCGAACGCGGCGGGATAGCCGTAGACGGCCGCGGCGCTGGCGGGCTCGTAGCCGCCTTCCGCCAGCATATGCTCCATGGGAATGTAGGCGGCCAGTCCGTTGGCGTATCCCACGGGGACCAGGGCCCGCGAGGGATCCAGGCGCTTCACGAATCGGCCGTAGCCCGCGCAGGGCTCGGCGCCCATCGCGGCCAGGGACAGGGTGTCCCCCAGGTCGAAGCGCTGGACGGCGAGCGGGACCCGCGTGACGCCGTCGGCCAGGGGAAGGGAGAGCCGGGTCAAGCGGGCGGCCAGGCGGGGCTCCACGGCGTCCTGCGGGCCGCGCAGCGCGCGCAGCGCCTCCTCGGCGAGCGCCACGCCGAACTCCTCGGCCTCCTCGGGTTCTCCCGCGCGGAACTGCACCCCACCGATGCGGATGCAGGCGGGCCGCACGTCGCCGCAGCAGCCGTTGAGGAAGGCGCAGGGGACGCCGGAGAGCGTCTTTTCCAGGTGGCGCCGGGCCGCCCCGGGGTAATCGGGACCGATCCCGTAGTCCTTCAGCGTGGTGGGGTGGCACGCGAAGTGGAACAGCAGCCCCAGCGGTGTTTCCGCCCCGTCCGGGGTCCGGAAGGAAACGACGGTGACCTCGTCGTCCCGGGGGCCGGCGGGATTGGCGGCCATGACCGTTTCCGCGCCCAAACGCAGCCTGCGGTTGACGGCGTAGCCCGTAAGGGTGCCGCGGGACAGGCGGACCACGGCCGGCCGCGCGTCGGCCCGCGCCTGCCCCACGGACTGTCTGATGCGCGCCCGCAGCGACTCCAGGTAGGCCTCGTCGGGTCTGCCGCCCGCCGTAGGGAGGCGGGAACAGGTCTGTGGCCCGGAATGGGTATGGCTGGCCGCGATCAGGATCCGCTCCGGGCACAGGCCTTCCGCCCCCACGAGGTCCGCCCGCACGGCGGAATCCAGGGCCTCGTCGAAGCCGATCAGGTCCGCGGCGACGATGCACATCGGCCCGCCGCCGTCTTCCCCGTCCATCCAGAAGGAACGGACCTCCAGCGGGTCCCGCACGAACTCGGATCCCTTCGTGCGGAATCCGAATCCCGCCAGGAACGTCCCCACGGGGGGCGTGATCACCGCCTTGCCGGCTCCGAAAAGCATACGCAGACTCCTCCTCGGGCCAGACGGTATACCCGCGCGCCCGTCGTGTCCATTCGGTGACCGCCCCGGGGAAACCCCGCGCCACGGTCCCCGCTCAGCCCTTCAGGGCCCCCAGCGTGATGCCCTTGCGGAAGTACTTGTGCACGAACGGGTAGATCAGCATCAGGGGCAGCACGGAAACGACGATGACGGCCGACTGGATGGCCTCCTGCACCACCAGCTTCTCGTTCGTGCTGATGGTGTTGTGGGACTGCTCCATGGTGACGAGCATCTCCTTGAGAACCAGGGAGAGCGGGTACTTCCGCTGGTCGTAGAGGTAGAAGAGGGCATTGGAAAAGTTGTTCCAGTTGTCCACCGCGTAGAACAGGCCCACGGTGGCGATGATCGTGGTGGAGAGGGGCAGCACGATGTTGATGTAGGTCCTGAGGTCGTTGGACCCGTCGATGGAGGCGGACTCCAGGATCTCCTCGGGGATGCCCTCGAAGAAGGTCTTCACGAGGATCAGGTAGTAGCTGAGAATGGCCCAGGGCAGCACGATGGACCAGAGGGTGTTCTTGATCCCGAGGTAGTGCACCACCATGTAGGTCGGGATGATGCCGCCGGAGAAGAACAGGGGGATCACGATCAGGCCCGTGAAGAACTTCCGGCCGATCAGGTGCCGGCGGGACAGGGGAAAGGCGAGCATGGTGGTCAGCACGAGGTTCAGCAGGGTCCCGAAGCCGGTGTAGAACACGGAGTTCAGGAAGGACGTGCGGATCTTCTCCATCGCCAGGATCCGCCTGAAGGCCTCCAGGTTGAGGCCGATCGGGAAGAAGGTGACCTCGTTCTTCGAGATGAAGGTGCTGTCGCTCAGGGACACGGAGATGATGTAGAGGAACGGGTAGAGCACGATCAGGCAGACGAGGACGCAGAGCGCCGTGTTGCAGGCGTCGAAGAGGATGTCGGAAGGACGGCGTTTCATGGGCGGGACCTCACCAGATTCCCCGGTTCGTGAGCTTGCGCGTGATCGTGTTCGTCAGGTCCACCAGAAGAAGGGAGAGGATGCCCTTGAACAGCTCCACGGCCGTGGCGAAGCTGACGCTGCCGTCCAGGAGGCCCCTCCGGTAGGTGTAGGTGTCGATGATGTCCGAGGTGGCGTAGGTCAGGGGATTCTGCAGGAGCAGCGCCTTCTCGAAGCTCAGGCTCATCACGGAACCGACCCGCAGGACCATCATCACCGCGATGACGGGAAAGATGCTGGGAAGGGTGATGTGGAGGATGTTGCGGATCCGGCCCGCCCCGTCGATGGCGCTGGCCTCGTAGAGGTTGGGATCGATGCCCACGATGGCCGCGGTGAAGACCACGGCCTGCCAGCCGTTCTTCTGCCACATCTCCGTGATCACGTACAGGGGCCGGAACCACCCCGGGTCGGCCTGGAAGATGATCGGGTTGCCCGTGACGGCCTTGATCACGCGGTTCACGATGCCCGTCTCCGGGGCGATCAGCATGAAGGTGATGCCGACCACCACGACCGTGGAGATGAAGTAGGGCATGAGGGAGATGGCCTGCACGAAGCCGCTGAACCTCCTGCTTCCCAGCTCCGAGAGCAGGATGGCGAACAGGATGGAGACCGGGAGCGTGATCACGATGTTCAGCGCCCCGACCACCACGGTGTTGCTCAGGAGGGGCCAGAAGTTGGGCCCCGTGACGAAGGAGAGGAAGTGCTTCAACCCGACGAAGGTGCTGCCGAACACCCCCTTCCTGTAGGAGAAGTCCTCGAAGGCGATGGCCACGCCGAGCATGGGCAGGTAGCGGAAGGTCAAGTAATAGACGATGCCCGGAATCATGAGGAGAAGAAGGTATTTGTCCTTGCGCGCGTGCGCGATGATCCTGTTCATGGCCCTCCGCCGTGTCGTTGCCGGTTCCGCCGGGGCAGCGGTCGGGGACGGCCCTGAGGCCGTCCCCGATCCGCGTACCGGGAACGGAACGCTATTTGCTCTGCTTGTAGACCTGGTTGTACAGATCCACCAGCTTGTCGATCTTGTAGGTCCTGGCCTTGGCCACGAACTGGTCCCAGTCCTGGAAGTTGCCCTTCACCACGAAGCTCGCCGTCTGCGCGTTGCAGAAGTCGTTCAGCGCGGTCTCGATCTCCGCGATCTGGCTCCGCTGCGTCTCGGAATACTTGAGGGGCGGTTTGATGAAGCCGACGTTCTTGGCCTCGTAGCGGTTCCAGCAGTCGAAGAACTCCCTGCTGGTGTACTGCGCCGACATCATGTCGGGCGTGAACACCGTGTAGGAGCTCAGCGTCGTGAAGCCGTAGAACGCGTCGAAGGCGTTGGTGCCGGAGGGATTGGCCGCGCACTTCACCTGCGGGGCAAAGGCGTATTTCCCGTCCGCGCCGCGGACCGCGGTGTCCCCCACCTTGCCGAAGTTGGTCAGGTAGGCGCCGGCGGGGCTGTACATGAAGTCGATGACCCGGAGCGCCAGGTCCTTGTTCTTGGAGTTGGCGGGCACCAGGAAGCCGTCGGTGTCCGAGGAGCTGTTGCGGACCCAGAGCTTCGGTTCCCCGAAACCCTTCTCGGTGATCGGCATGAGGCCGTCCAGGGTCCACTCCTTGTTCACCGCGCGGGCGGCGGGGAGCATGGTCTCGATCCTGTAGATGTAGTCCAGGGTGACGAAGCAGCGGCCGTTGATCAGCTTGTCCTCCCACTGCTTGGTGGCGAGGGTGGCCCATTCCGGATCGAGGAGCTTCTCGTTGTAGAGCTTGTTGAAGTACTGGAGCATCCTCTTGTAGTTGTCCTCGATGGGGCCGTACTTGTAGGTGTCCGTGGCCGCGTCCAGGTACATGTTCTGCCCGGTCTTCCACTGGGGCGCGATGGTGGCGAAGAAGCTGAATTGGTCCGTGATCCCGCGGCGGCTGGTGAAGGGGTAGACGTCCGGATAGGCCTCGCGGAGCTTCTTGAGGGCCGCCTCGAAGTCGTCCGTATACTCGGGGGGCGTGATGCCCATCTTCTTGAACACGTCGCTGCGGTACAGGTAGTTGAGCAGGTATTTCGCGCTGCCAAGGCAGGGGAAGTAGTAGGCCTTGCCGTCCAGCGTGGTGATCATGGCCTTGGCGTCCGGATAGGTCTTCAGGGCCTTGGCGAAGTTGGGCATCTTGTCGAGGTTGGCGAGGATATTCTCGATGCCTCCCTGGGAGCCGAACTCATTGGCCAGGAACAGGCGCGTGGCCACGATGTCCGGCAGGTCGTTGGTGGAGTACAGGAGCCGCATCTTCTGCTCGAAGGTGTCGGCGCCCACCACGACGAAGTCGAAGGTGACGCCCGTGGCCTCGGAGAGGTTCTTCCAGATGACCCAGTCCTTCTTGAAGGGCGTGGAAGGGTGCTCCTGGACGTAGTACTTCAGCGTGGTCGGCTTGGTGACCAGCGGAAGCTTGAGGCCTCCCGTGTCCCCCCAGTCGTAGCCTTTGGCTGCCTGGCCCGAGGAGGACTCGCCCGAGCCCTTGGCCCACGCGGCCCCGCCGCCGAGGGTCAAGGCGAGCGCGATGGCCGTGGCGATCAGAAATGCCTTTCTCATCGTTCATTCTCCTTTTCAGTGCGGAATTCGATCATGAAGGGAGGCCGGGGGCCAGTGTCGGGAATACTATTCGCACGGTATTCCGATACTATTCGAAGATCCGCAGCTCCAGGCAGATCCGCATGGCGTGGATCCTGTCCTTCACGCCCATCTTGCCGTAGACGCTGGAGACGTAGTTGCGTACCGTCTGGCGGCCCAGGAAGAGCTCCGCGGCGATCTCGTCGTTGTCGTATCCCTTGGCGATCAGCTTCAGGATGGCCGTCTCGCGGTCCGTGAGCGCCCCGATCCAGGCCGGTTTGCCCGCGGCGGCGGGCTGCCGGCCCCGCAGGGAGGCCACGGAGGGCGAGATGACCATGTCGTGGGCGGCCGACATCTTCACGGCATACAGCAGTTCCTCGGGCAGCATGTCCTTCAACAGGTATCCCGCCGCCCCCTTCTCCTGCGCCCTGAAGACCAGCTCGTCCTCGTTGAAGGTGGTGAGCACGATGATCTTCACGGCCGGGTGGGCGGCATGGATGCGTGCGGTGGCCTCGATGCCGTCCATGACGGGCATCATGATGTCCATGAGCACGATGTCCGGCTCCTCCCGGTCGACCTGCTCCACCGCCGCCTTGCCGTCGTAGGCCACGCCGACCACCTGGATGTCCTTGTCCTTGCTTTCCAATACGGATTTGAGGCTGTTGACGAAGAGCACCTGGTCGTCGACAAGGAGCAGCCTAATCGGCGGCATTCGCGTCCTCCCTATTCATGGGGATGGCCACGAAGACCCCGAATCCCATATTCCGGCGGGTCTGGTAGCGGACGGTCCCGTGGAGCCGGGCCACGCTCTCCTTGATCCCCGAGAGGCCCAGTCCCTCCTGGGGTTCCCCGCACCCGCTCCCGTTGTCGTTCACCGACACGTGCAGGGTATCCCGGTCCTGGAACAGGTAGACGCTGAGCTCCGTGGCGTGGCCGTGGCGGAAGGAGTTCACCATGCACTCCTGGATCAGGCGGAAGACGGTCTCCCGCATCCCTTGGGGCAGGTTCAGCGGGGCATTGCTGAACTCGAGGCGCGTGCGGATGTGGGTCACCGCCCCGAAGGTTCGGACCAGCTTGCGGATGATCTCCAGGTCGCTGGTCTCCTCCCGGGATTTCCTCTTTAGGATCCGAAGGGAGATGCGCACGTTCGTGAGCCCCTGCTTGGCCGTGTCCTGGATGCCCGATACCGCATCGAACATCTCGCGGTTCTCCTCCGTCTTGGGCAGCTTCTCCTGCACCATCTCGGAGAGCATGAGCACCGTGGTCAGGGTATAGCCGATCGAGTCGTGGATCTCCCCGATGATCCGGTTCCTCTCCTGCGTCATCGACTCCTCCTCGGCCTTGCGGATGTACTGCCGGTAGCCGGAGGCCACCTCGATGAGGGAGTCCACGCTCTCGTTCAGGCGCGCGATCGCGCGGCGGTTTTCCGCCGCCTCCGTGGCCGAAGCGCGCGCCATGAGCGCCACGACCATGGGGGCTCCGGCGTATCCGACCACGGAGACGATGTCGCGGAAGCCCAGGCGGCCGACCGCGGACTCCCAGGCCGTGTTCCGGTTCAGGAGCGGGATGGCGGCCATGACCGCCAGGGCGAGGCAACAGACAGGGATGCATTGAGGGTACGGCACCTCGAAGACCGCGTCCAGGAGGAAGGCGAAGAGGAGGGACGCCATCATGAAGACCTGCACGCCGGTGGCCATGGCCGTGATGAAGACGAAGAGGAAGCGCAGCGACAGGATGGCCAGCCGGCGCATCGGATTGCGCAGGGCCATGGGCAGGATGGTCAACAGGATGGACGAAAGGATGAGGATCCTGACTTCCAGGGCCCAGTCCGGCGGATAGGCCGGGTCGTGCTCGATCAGCACGTGCTGCAGGACCGCCAGGGACTGGAGGAACAACGAGAGAACAAGCACCTTGTAGCGGATGAAGTCCGTGCCCTTTTCATGACGCATTGCCCGGATCCCGACCCTTGATAACGGGAGGCCGAGGTGAGTGTCAAGGCCGATGCATGGTCCCCGGCCGCGCGGGAAGGACGGGATCCCTCCACGACGTCCGCCACTACCGGAACCGGCCCGATCCGTGTATAGTCCGGCAAGGAGACGATAGGGAACGGCCCATGCAGGATTCAAGAATCATAGACATCCATGCGCATTCCGTCATCAAGGACCCGGCCGTCGCGGAAACCCTGATTCCCGAGGCGGCCCGGCATGGCGTGAAGACCATGGTCCTTCTCGGCGACGTGGGCGCCTTCGGCGAGTTCCCGTCCGAGGAGGAGGTGTGGCGGATCAATGACGACACGGCGGCCCTGGTGCGCAGGTTCCCCGCTTCGTTCCTCGGTTTCTGCCACCTCAATCCGGAGCACGGGAGCAAGGCGCTCCTCTCTGAGATGGACCGCTGCGTGAAGGGCATGGGGATGCGGGGCATCAAGCTCTGGGTCTCGGTCGTGGCGCGGGACCGGAGGCTGGATCCGATCATGGAACGCGCGGGGGAGCTCGGCATCCCCGTGCTCCACCATTGCTGGTACAAGACCGTGCAGAAGACCCGGTGCGAGTCCGATCCGTCCGACATCGCGGACCTCGCGTCCCGCTTCCCCGGCGTGACGATCGTCATGGCGCACCTTTCCGGATGCGCGCAGCGGGGCATCCAGGACATCAAGCCGTTCCCCAACGTCCTCGTGGACACCTCCGGTTCCCAGCCGGTGGCCGGGCTGGTCGAATACGCCGTGCGGGAGCTGGGCGCGGAACGGCTGCTCTACGGGTCCGACATTCCCGTCCGGGACTTCGCGGGCCAGCTCGGGAGGATCCTGAGCGCGGACATCGCCGAGGAGGACCGGGAAAAGATCCTCTTCCGCAATGCGCGGCGCCTCCTGGGGCCGGGAGCCGCCGCATGAGCCTGTTCGACGCCAATGCGTGGCTGGGCCCCTGGCCGTTCCAGCGTTTCCCGGAGGACGCGGCGGAGGGGCTGGCCCGCAGGCTCCAGGCGGAGGGCATCGCGCGCGCGCTGGTCTCCCCGGCGGACGCGGTGTTCCTGAGCGATCCGCGGGAAGCCGACGAGGCCTTCCTCCGCGCCCTCGGCCCGTTCCCCTTCCTGTACCCCGTGCCCGTGGTCAATCCCGCGTGCGGCAACGCCGCGGACCTCATCCGCCGCTTCGCGGGGGAGGGCGTACGCGCCGTGCGCCTCCTGCCTTCCTACCAAGGCCTTTCGGCGGACGCCCCCTGCATGCACAGGGCGCTCGAGGAGGCGGGACGGAGCGGCCTCCTGCCCGTCGTGCAGGCGCGCGTGGAGGACGAACGCGCCCAGCATACGCTCTGCAGGATCCCGGGCCTGGACGTCGGCGCGGCGGCCTCCCTGGCGCGCGCCTTCCCCGAGCTGCCCGTGCTGGTGCCGTGCCTCTACCATCCGGAGGCCGTGCGGCTGCTGCGGGAAGCCCCCAATGCCCGCGTCGACATCGCCTACGTGGAACGCTTCCGCACGCTGCCCACGCTCCTCAAGGAAGCGCCCGCGGATCGGGTGCTCTTCGGGTCCCACGCACCGTTCCTCTACGTCCGGGCGGCCGTGATGAAGATGCAGGATCCGGGGATCGCGCCGGCCGACCTCGCCGCCATCGGGCGCGGAAACCTGGAAAACCTCCTCGCGCCGCGCCGATAGACGCGGTCGCCACGGAGAACCGGCGCCTTTCCGTTCCTCGGCGGGGCGATCCCGTGCAGCATGGGCCCGGTTTCCAAGCGCATCATGGACGGGAAGGCCGGAGAGAGGCGGATCTCCTATCTAAAGCCCACCGGGCTCATTGGAACTTGATCGGGATCCCGAATACGAAGCATAGTCCGTACGTATTTTCGCCGCCGATCAAGCCGTTCCAGTAGTAGATGTCCTTGATGCCAAGATCCATGCTTATGGGGCGGCCGATGATGAGTGGTGTATTCCGTTCCTATGTCCGAGCTCCCCCGCAGTAATACCCGCCCACGAGTTCGAATTGTCAGATCCGGATGGCCAGGCTGTATTCCTTGGTACCGATCGAGGTCGGCCCATCTGCATCGAGAGCGGCTGTCAGGATGATCGGGGTCATGCGTTTCAATGTGACCGTATAGCTTGTATCGACCAGCCGGCCTTCCATGGTGTTCCCGTCACGCACATCCAGGTGCATGAACTCGACTTCCCAGCGATGGATCCTTCAGGGGATTCATCGTGTTTGTTGTACCTGAAAAAACCCTCATTGTGGAATTGGATCTTTCATCAGATTCCCAAGCTCATGCATGCCTGCAGGATGCAGCACGGAAGCGATAGGGCTACAAGAAAACCATTGTGGATTTTGCCATTCATGATTCCTCCTTATGTGTTTGGATTCGGGGGAGTGATCATCGGTCGTGACGTGGTTGCACGGAGGGGAAAACCGCCCAGTGGATGGGCATTTTTCCCCGGTTCCTACCGGGGCCGTTCCATGTCATTGCTCATGACTGTGCATCCCGACCCTGCCATCGAGCAGCGGCGGAAGAAAAACAAAGAAGGAGAGGAAGACCGTGAAAAGAATCCTGCTGTTTCCCGTCTGTGTTCTCGCCGTGCTGAGCGTCGTGTCATGCGCGACCACGGCGCCGTTCGTGATGCCCTCCGCGCCTCCCGCGGAGAACGAAGGCCGCGTCGTCTTCGTCAATGCCGCCAAGGGGGATTTCTACCTGATGACCAATCCGGATACCGTGGCTTACATGGATGCCAACCCGAAAGGGTACAGCAATACAGGCTTTGCCCTGTCGGAAGGCAGGAAGGCGGGCAACCTTTTCATCAAGGAGAAGCAGGCGTACACCTTTGGATGGCCCAAGGGCTCCAAGCACATCTACCTCTACGTCTATTCCACCAGTTTCTACACCAGCGGGAGCGGCAATGGGGCTCCCATCGACATCGAAGTCGAGTCCGGCAAGACGAAATACTTCAAGATTTCCGGGAACAACGAGTTCAAGATCCTCGTTCCGGGAGCCACCGGAAGCATTGGCCAGATCGAGGAGGCCGAGGCGACCGAACTCCTGAAGACCGCCACGACCGCGTATAATCCCAAGTAGGCTGCGCTTTCCTCTCGGTTCCTACATGTCCTGCATGGCCGTTTCGTGGCCATGCAGGAACATCTTGCCGTCTCCCGAATTCGGGACTATTGCATGCAGTACCGCGCGCCCGGGCCTTTGAACAGCTTGAGCGCCGTTTCCTCGTCCACCTGCTTGATCCGCGGACCGGAGGACACCTCCAGGTAGTAGGATTTTCCGGCCTCCAGGTTGTCGAGGGGGAACTCCTTCCACCGATAGGACGTCGAGTTGTATCCAAACACATATTCGACGATAAGAACGGAGGCCGCGGGAACCGGCCTTGCCATATAACAGATCGCCGGCGAGGCGTTTCCGCCTTGAACGCCGAAAGCGCCGTTGCCCTTTTTGAATAGCTCGGGAATCCCCATGCTCAGCGGGTTGATGTTTTCAAAGTAGTCGCTGATCTTCTGGAAATCCTCCTGGAAGACGTACACTTTGAATGAGTCTCCGGTATTGTTGAACAGGTAGATGACCGCCTCATTGCCCGCGGAGAACCCGGTTGCGGGAGAAAAGGGCGTCATGGACGCGCAACCGCTCATGAAAAGAGCGACGGCCATCACCGGCATGCACAAGGCAATCCTCTGCGCCTTCCTTTGATCGCGGGCTTCCGCGGCCCGTTCCTTCCTGGAAACGATGTGGATCATGGAACCTCCTGTCGTTCGTCTTGCGTGACCCCAATGGGATGGGACAACGTCACCGCATTGATCACCGCTTCCAATTCTTTGTGCAGAGGGGAAAACCGCCCATCCGATGGGCCGTTTTCCCCCTCTGCCTCTATGGATGCGCTTGGAAAGAAAGTGGCCGCCCGGGAGGGCGGCCGGAGATGACCGCTGATAGGCCAAACTGACTCTATTCCGTTACAAACATCGCGATAACCCCATTTGGCGAAGTTGTGGAAAGAGACGGAAGCTCGATCCAGGTGCCGTTCTTCCAATATCCCGCTACCATGACACCCGAAGAATTGTAGGAGCATCCGCCAGCATAGATACTGCCACCGGAGACTTGAAGCGAATAAACCATTGAGGTTGATGAAGACAGAGAAGGTAATCCAACCCAGGTGCCGTCTTTCCAGTATCCTGCTACCGGTATACCCGAAGAATTGTAGGAGTACCCGCCAGCATAGACGCTGCCATCGGAGACTTGAAGCGTATAAACAAATGCACTTTGGGAAGAATCCAGGGCAGGTAATCCGACCCAGGTGCCATCTTTCCAATATCCTGCTACCATGACATTCGAAGAATTGGTGGATACCCCACCAGCATAGACGCTGTCACCGGAGACTTGAAGCGAAAGGGCTTGTGACCCTCTTGAAGAATCCAGAGAAGGCAATTCGACCCAGGTGCCGTCTTTCCAATATCCCGCTACCGCGACACCCGAAGAATTAGTGGAAAACCCGCCAGCATAGACGCTGCCACCGGAGACTTGAATCGAATAGCCTGCTGAGTTTTTTGAAGAATCCAGGGAAGGTAATCCGACCCAAGTGCCGTCCTTCCAATATCCCGCTACCATGACACTAGAAGAATTGGTTGAACATCCGACGACATAGACGCTCCCACCGGAGACTTGAAGCCCCAAATATGCGTACGAGTCTTTTGAAGAATCCAGGGAAGGTAATCCGACCCAAGTGCCGTCCTTCCA
>Ga0153915_10000739_pt1 | contig 30131 bp, 26 predicted proteins | sample Opewatmetagenome_2_FD_107003 | JGI IMG/M metagenome (GOLD analysis project Ga0153915, IMG submission 107003) | Freshwater wetland microbial communities from Ohio, USA - Open water 3 Core 3 Depth 3 metaG | ecosystem: Environmental > Aquatic > Freshwater > Wetlands | place: USA: Ohio, Lake Erie... | reverse complement strand
TTTTGTTGTAATTTCAATTGTTTGCACTCTTGTTATAACAACATATCGATGATTTTGTCCACTTTAAAATGCGCTTTTTTGTATTTATTTCAAGTAATTACCCTTTATGGATGGACACTAGCTATGATGCTTTTAACCTTATTGGCTATTCTCGTTGGACTATACATTGGAACCGACTGGATCAAAAAATGGATATGATCCCCTTCTGTTCCTATTTCAAGAAATCGAATTTCATAACGTTTAGAAATTTCTAAGCATACTTTTTTCAAAAATGTATCGACTTCTTTATTTATCAAGACCCCTATATTTGGCCACAAACACAAAGTGATACATTATAAGCGATACATTATATCTTTTACGAATTAGCTCTCCCATGAGAGCAATCGTAATACTATTTTAATTACGCCGCAAGCGGCGAGGTATTAAACCCGAGCTTCGCAATAAATATTCTGATCAGAAAAATCTTTCGTCGGTTCAATAGGAGTTAATCGGATATGTTCAGATTTTCTTAAATAATCAACCAATTCAAGAGCCAATATTTCACAACCAGGTGATATCTGTAATTCTACAACAGCCTGAATGGGGTTAATAGTTTTTAAAAAAGCCATTCCATCATAAGCCTCTGTTATCCAACGAAGATAGCTGATTTCCTTTCGGTCCACATGAAATAATAATTTAATTGTCTCCATTTTTATTATAGGTAACTCCACCCCACATCATTTTTGCCCTTAAAATTTCAAAATAAGTCTGATAAGGGGACTTAAAAAGTTGTATCCTTGATTCAGATTTATACAAAATAATTTTATCACCATGCAAGAGCTCAAAACCTACCTGACCATCAAAGGTAAGGCTAACCTTTTCTTCGCTCTCCTTGCCCATCATTATAGAAACAACCCCTGAATCCGGAAGGATAAGAGGCCTGTTTGTTAAAGTGAATGGGCAAATAGGAGTTAATATAATATTTGACATGGTAGGATAAAGGATTGGACCACCAGCAGCAAGATTATACCCTGTAGAACCGGTAGGGGTTGATATGATAAGACCATCAGCACTAAAGGTTGTTAAAAATTCATTATTAATGCATACATCCAAGTCGATAATTCTTGCCAGAGCCCCTTTATTTATGACGACATCGTTTAGTGTTGGAAATCGACATACTTCTATGTCGTCTCTTAAAACCTTTGTTTCCAGCATTAATCTATGTTCTATTTCTAGTTGGTCATTAAGCATCATTTCCATACAAGGATAGAGCCTTTTAAGTTGGATCACTGTCAAAAAGCCAAGTCCGCCCAGATTAACACCAAGTATGGGGATACCATGTCTTCCTACCTTGCGTGCTGCACCAAGCATTGTCCCGTCTCCCCCAAACACGACGAGACATTTTATTTTATTATTTATTTTATATGAGTCTTTAGAGAACTCATTCATCCTTCCCTTATGACTCATCTCTTCAGAATAAACTTTTATACCTCTGCCTTCTAACCATTTTTTAAGTCTTTCCGCTTCCAATCTGGCAGGTTCATGTCCGTGCTTATATACAATACCTATTGAAATACCATTCATTTAAATCCTCTAACAAAAGCTAAACTAGATAAAATTTTTTCAGCTATCCACGATCTATTTATTTCATTTTCCGAATCTAATATATTAAGTACTAAAAGATTGATTACATTAATCCCTAGATATAAAATTATAAATTATCAATGATGCCTTTTTTATGGCTGCTTATTTAAATAAGCCTGTTCAATTAAGCATACTATTTGTTGTATTATTAATTATCCGAAACAATAAAAAAATATATCTTTAAATAAGGGAACCCTTTTTCATCGTATCCGGGAGTTTATTTGAATTAATTAGGTCATCAACAACAAAAGTCATATCAATGAACTATATTAGGATTTGTTAATTTGTCGAAAAGACTTTCATCAAAAAAAATTTCTACTATTTATTTAAGATTGGATAGCATTTAATTTTTAAATTGATGAACTACATAATAAGGGACATGAACATTCCCCATGATTATCGGTTGTTGATGACAGTCTGATCCCCCTGTAACCATCATATCTAATTTCACTGCAAAGGCCAGATATGATTCTGATGTTCTCTTATCATGAGAGGAATGCCAGCATTCAACGCCATCGATATATTGTCTCATTGAATCCTTAATTATTTCCTGTTGTTTGCTTATATCTGGAGTTAGCTTGAAAAGAGAAGTCCCCCTGGGGTTGCTAGGATGAGCCAGAATCAATCTACCACCTGCTCCTTTTATAAGTTCAGATGCTTCTTCAAGAGAGAGTGGCATTTTCGGTATATTACATTTTATCAAGTATTTATTAAACGCACTCTGCCTGTTGGAGACTATCCTTTTTTTTACCATATAATCAGCAATATGAGGACGGCCAAAAGCACCATCAACAGAGCTTTCTATCATTTTGATATCTTCTAATGTAAATTCAATAAGATTTTCCTTTTGAAATTCCATATTTATTTTTTCAAGGATCATTTCAGCTCTTTTTTTTCTAAATTCTCTCAATTGATGTAGTTTTTCAAAAAGAGGCTGATAATTTATATCATATTGATATGCTAAGAAATCCAAAGATACTGATTCGAAATTATTATAATTTGGATGTGAAAATGATATATTTAATTCCAAACCATAAATATATTTAATTCCATACTTATCAGCTAATAATTTTGCATTGCCCTGACAATCCAATGAATCATGATCGGTAATGGAAATAAAATCTATTCTTCTCTTAGAAGCTTCTTCAAATATCTCATCAACTGTCATCCTTCCATCAGAACATTTTGAATGAATATGCAAGTCAATACTCATCAATAACCACTCTTATCCTGTAAGGCATTCCAAAATAATTAGATCATGGCACACCGATAATGCCAATAATATTCAAATACCTTTTTAACGTAATCTCTTGTTGTCTCATCTGGTGGCACGCCTCGATATTCCATGACTTTACTACTGCCTGCATTATATGCTGCGATCGTCATCTCTAAGTCACCCTCAAATTGGGTCAGCAATCTTTTTAGGTATTCGACACCGGCGTCAATATTACAAACAGGATTATACATATCATCTATATTAAGGGCCAAGGCCGTGGAAGGCATAATCTGCATTAACCCAATAGCTCCCTTTTTTGATGTAGCCTTAGGGTCATAACAAGACTCAGCCATAATTATAGCCTCTACCAATGCTGGATCGACACTATGTTTATCGGCTGCTTTTAATATTATAGGAAGAAATAGGGATTCTCTTTTGCTTATTTTATAATCCAGATTTGGTATTGACAGACCCATATTGGATATCTTTATTTTATACGGTCTCGGTCCCTTTAGTATAGGATAAATTTCATTATGAATTCCATGTGTCGGCAAACCGATAAAAAAGAAAACCATTATTATAGAAAATATTCCGCATGCTATTGAACCAGCGGAATTTATTAGTACTGAATCACTATTCACTGCTAACCTCCAGAATATCTTAATATAATTCACATTTATTAATTAATTTGTCAATCTTTAATCTATGTAGTTGACTGATTACTATTGCGCAAAGTACAATAACATTTTAATTTTTAATAAAAAAGACCTATTTAAATATATTTTAATATAATTAATAATGCAAGGCATTTTTAAACTTTTAAATTCAAATTTAATATTAAAACTACCGGCTTTAAGTAGTGCTAAGGTTTAATTATTTAATAAATAAAGAATCCACCCTCAAAGAGGGTGGTATTGGGTTAACCTCTATAAGGGGATAAGTTTGCCTTGCTCCCACGGGAGCAAGGATACTGAGTTGTCCCAAAGTTTATTCTAAAATAATTTACCCCGAGATTCTTTTTTGCGTTCTTCCTTTTTCTGATACTTAATGTACTTTTTTATCATTTCTGCATCCATACCAACTGTGTCTGCACAATACCCCTCAGTCCATAAATGATTACCCCGATAGGATTTTTTCTTGAGCTCTTTGAATTTATTGAATATGCGAAGTGTATGTGATAATTTCTTAAATCGACTCATTGTTTTCTCCATTCCCTGTGGTTTGTGGGACAATTCAGTGGATTGGAGTAGCAATGAGTCGTTCAAATGGCAAAGCCTTTGAACTCTGACCATGCCCACAGGGCATGGATTTTTAGGTTAAAATAAAAATAACAATATTTCCGGTTGTCAATAAAATTAGCCGCATCCGACATTTTAATGGGTAACCACAAAATATTGTGTTTAAGAAAATCTATATTTTAATGATGGTTGAGTTGGTGATTGAGGAAACAAATCCAACCCCCCACAGTGAAAATAAATGGCCGTGCGATAATGAGCTCGATTTCTAAAACCACAGGCCATGCGTTTGATTTTTTCGATCTTTGCATTAACCCCTTCTGCCAATGAGTTGGTGATTCTATGTTTTGCATAAGTAACAATATTATCCAAATGGGTTTTGAGCGTCTTGGATGCTTTCTTGATAGGTTCAAGGCGGGAGTGCCTTGTCCAGAAATACCAACGTTTAAAATATACAAGCATATTTGCTTCATAACGGTAATCCCACAAATGCCGCAGATTCTCTTTAATTGCCCATGCACGGCACACTTTAAAATCCTGAGCGCACAGCGCATCAAACTCTTCTTTTCGCCATTCAGGGATGTTCTCCTCACTCCACAACCACAAATATTTAGTCCCCTTAAGGATCTCTTCACCAGTTTCGTTAAGCTGCTTGTTTTCATTTTTACGAACTTTATCGAATGCATCCAGAATATGACACATCACATGAAAACGATCAAAAACGATCTTTTTTTCTGCATCCGGGACATAAGTCTTGGTTGCTGCAATATAGTGGTCCCACATGTCCCTCGCAACGGCTTTTACCCCTTCGAGTTCTTCTCGGATAAATTGTTTATAATATCCCTCAAGGCTTTACTGTTCTCGGTCCTCGCAGACATATTCAACTGTACCAGCATCAATCTTATAGACCAACGTCTCGTACTTGTGGCCCCGATCAATAGATTTTTCATCCGCCCCAATGCGGCTTGGCACTCGATGCGCTTTCCTTCGGCGACCTCTATTAACCGATCGTTCCAGGACATTCAAGCCCCGGTCCCAACTGAGACCACAAAGACAGGATACCCCTTCTATGTTGCATTCTTTAGCCACTTTGATTACTTTGCTTTCAAATGCAAATATCATATCAGAACCGTTTTCTCCAAACTCCGAATCAATTTGTTTGACTCCGTGCATTGGGCAATCCACTCTCGGAAATATTACATGTATAAAAGTCTACATCTGACATGTGTTCAAGTGACGAAATATACGATCGAGCGCATGATCATATACATTGAAAAACTTTTAGCAGACCGGACATCTGACAATGATGTCCTTCCCATGTTCCAAATAAATATGAATGCGGTTCTCTTTTTCTTTAAATGCAATCTCCTTTATGAACCAAGGAGGCTTTAACCCTAATATCTTTGTGAATAATATTTTATCGTCCATGAAGTTATTATAGTTAGACCACTACATTCTGTATAGACCCATTAAAATGTCGGAGATGTACCTAAAATTAAACTACGGGGGGAAACACATGTTAAATAAAATTCAGGCTGCAACTAGTTTTCTTGCAAATAGAATTAATATTTTACCAGAAATTGGTTTTATTACAGGGACAGGGCTTGGAAATCTTACTAAAAAGATGGATGTGGATATTCGTATCCCTTATTCAGAGATTCCCCATTTCCCTGTCTCAACTATAAATAGTCATCAAGGTACATTAGTTTCAGGGAAAATGGCAGGCAGACCTGTTATAGCAATGGAAGGCCGATTTCACTTATATGAGGGATATACTCCTTTTGAAATAACTTTTCCTGTAAGAATAATGGCAAAATTGGGAATAAAATACCTGTTAATATCAAGTGCGGCAGGCGGTCTTAATAATAATTTTAAACCTGGCGATTTTATGATTGTTACAGACCATATTAATTTAACAGGAAGCAATCCTTTAATAGGTCAAAATCTGGATGAATTCGGGCCAAGGTTCCCAGACATGTCGCAGGCATATGATCGTGAGTTGATTGATATTGCCTTAAAAAAAGCTATGAATAAAGGGGTATATCTTAGACAAGGAGTTTATATAGGGATTATGGGACCCAGCCTTGAGACTCCATCGGAAACCAGGTTTTTCAAAATGACTGGTGCAGATGCAATAGGGATGTCAACTGTACATGAGATTATAACAGCTGCTCATTGTGGCTTGAAGATAATTGCCATTGTTGTGATAACAAATGTCAATCTACCTGATTGCATGAAAAAAACCTCTATTGAAGATGTAATAGCCACAGCCGATTCCTCTGGACATATCCTATCATCTCTTTGGGAAGATATAATCGCCGGACTTCCCAAGTAAAAGGGCACCTAATGAAATATTTTGATATAGTAATAAAAAACGGGACCATCTTAACAATGGACCTGAAAAATCCAGTTATTAATAATGGTATTGTTGGTATAAACGGTGAATTAATATCATTTCTAAGTGAAGATGAAGGAAATTGTTTTGAAACTAAAAAATTAATAGATGCTAGGAATGGAATAATCCTTCCAGGTTTGATAAACGGTCATACCCATGCGGCAATGACCCTTTTCAGGGGTCTTGCAGATGATATTCCTTTGATGGAATGGCTCAGTAATTATATTTTTCCAGCGGAAAGCAGAATTAACCCTGATTTTGTTTATTCTGGGACATTGCTTGCATGTGCAGAGATGATACTATCCGGTACAACAACATTTTGTGATATGTATCTTTTTGAAGAAGAAACAGCTTTGGCATGCAAAGATGCTGGGATGAGGTCTATTATAGGAGAGGTATTATATGACTTTGATTCTCCAAATTACGGCTCAGTTGAAAAGGGGCTTATATATACCGAATCGCTGATAAAAAAATGGCATAATGACCCCATTATTTCTATTGCTGTAGAGCCTCACTCATTATTTACATGTTCACCGGATCTTCTTATGGCTGCTAATGAATTATCATTAAAACATAGAGTCCCTTTGATCCTTCATCTTGCGGAGACTGTAGATGAAACGAAACAGGTGGAAATAAAATATGGTAATAGTCCTGTTCAGCACTTAAATTCACTTGGAATTTTAGGCCCTCATATTATCGCTTGTCACTGTGTACACATAAATGCTGATGAGATAGAATTATTGAATAAATATGACGTAAAGGTTATTCATAATCCCGAAAGTAATATGAAATTAGCATCAGGAATTGCGCCGGTTTATGAGATGCTCTCTTCAGGTATCACAGTCGGGATTGGGACGGATGGATGCGCATCAAACAACGATCTTGATCTTTTTAGTGAGATGGACACGGCGGCAAAGCTTCATAAAATTAAAAATATGGATACTACAGTAATGAACGCTTATGCGGTCTTAGAAATGGCTACGATTGGTGGAGCTAAGGCCCTGGGTATTGAAAAAATCGCTGGTTCAATTGAAATAGGTAAAAGGGCAGACATTATCGTTATTGATATACATAAGCCCCATCTTACACCAATGTTTAACCCATATTCTCATCTTGTATATTCAGCAAAGGGATCAGATGTATTACATTCAATAATTAACGGTCGTTTAGTAATGTCAGAAAGAAACTTGTTAACAATGGATGTCAAAAAGGTAATGGAAAAAGCTAATAAAATATCGAAGAATATTTTAGCTAACTAGATACAGGTAGTCAAGCAGATGGTTTGTGTTTTAAAAATAGGGGACATTATCGCGAAGCGATTCTTTCCCATTGTGGCGATCTTGAAAAATTAAAAAGATTGTATCCGATATTGACGGATACAATCTTTATTTAATGAAACTCCCCGTCGAAAGCAACGGGGAGTATAATCCAAAGGGATTATAAATAATAAGGATCGGGCTGTTACATCATACCGCCCATACCACCCATACCGCCCATGCCGCCGCCTCCCGGTGGCATCATAGGCATATCATCCTTATCTTTTGGTTTCTCTGCTATCATAGCCTCAGTAGTCAGCAATAAAGATGATACCGATGAGGCGTTCTGCAACGCAAACCTGGTAACCTTTGTCGGATCTATAATCCCGGCCTTCATAAGGTCTTCAAACTCTCCAGTGTCGGCATTAAGACCGAAGGCGCCTTTCTTTTCCTTGACCTTTTCCACAACAACAGAGCCTTCAAATCCGGCATTATTGGCTATCTGACGAATTGGTTCTTCAAGTGCCCTTACCAGGAGATTGACTCCATTCTGTTCTTCACCTTCCAACTTCAGTTCACTTACAGCCTTGATGCATCTTAAAAGTGCTACGCCTCCACCGGGTACAATGCCTTCTTCCACAGCGGCCCTAGTGGCGTTCAGGGCGTCTTCCACCCTTGCTTTTTTCTCTTTCATCTCTGTCTCTGTCGCTGCTCCGACTTTAATAACCGCTACCCCGCCAATCAATTTAGCAAGTCTCTCCTGGAGTTTCTCACGATCATAATCAGAAGTAGTCTCATCAATCTGAGCCCTTAATTGTCTTACCCTTCCTTCAAGATCCTTTCTGCTTCCACCACCATCCACTATTACGGTATTATCTTTATCGATATTTACAGTCTTGGCAGTGCCAAGATCGTTAAGTGAAACATTTTCCAGTTTCAGGCCAAGGTCTTCTGAGATAACCTTTCCGCCTGTAAGGATGGCGATATCTTCCAGCATTGCCTTTCTTCTGTCGCCGAAACCTGGGGCTTTAACTGCGGCTGCCTGTAATGTGCCTCTTAATTTATTTACCACCAATGTTGCCAATGCCTCGCCTTCTATATCTTCAGCGATAATTACAAGGGGTCTGCCCATCTTGGCAATCTGTTCAAGGATAGGTACCATATCCTTCATGCTGCTGATCTTCTTTTCATTAAGAAGGATATAAGGTTCATTCAAACTAACTGTCATCTTTTCAGGATCAGTTACAAAATAAGGCGAGAGATAACCTCTATCAAACTGCATGCCTTCTACGATTTCGAGGGTTGTTTCCATGCTTTTGGCTTCTTCTACCGTAATGACACCTTCCTTGCCGACCTTATTCATGGCCTCAGCAATAATATTGCCGATAGTTGAATCGTTGTTGGCTGAAATGGTCCCAACCTGTGATATCTCCTCCTGATCTTTTGTCTGTTTGGAGAGTTTCTTAAGTTCATCTACTGCAACCGCAACAGCCTTTTCTATGCCTCTCTTGATTGCCATCGGATTAATTCCCGCTGCAACAAGTTTAGAGCCCTCTCTGTAAATTGCTTGAGCCAAAACAGTAGCAGTAGTAGTACCGTCACCGGCCACATCAGATGTCTTGGAAGCAACTTCCTTGACCATCTGTGCACCCATGTTTTCAAACTTATCTTCCAGTTCAATCTCTTTTGCGACTGTTACACCGTCCTTGGTAATATTAGGAGAGCCAAAGGACTTCTCAAGAATTACATTCCGACCTTTAGGCCCAAGGGTAACCTTCACTGCATCGGCAAGGGTATCTACCCCTCTTAGAATAGCTTCCCTGGCCTTGCCACCGTATCTAATCTCTTTTGCCATATTATAAATCCTCCTTAAAATATATTCTTATTCCACAATAGCTATTATATCATCTTCACGCATGATGAGGTGTTCTTCGCCGTCTATCTTGACTTCTGTCCCTGCATATTTTCCGAACAGGACTTTATTGCCTGCTTTAACTTCAAGGGCACGAAGAGTACCGTTTTCAAGGAGCTTGCCGTTTCCAACAGCCACAATTTTTCCTTCAGAAGGCTTTTCTTTTGCCGTATCAGGGATAATAATGCCACCTTTTGTAGTCTCTTCTTCTTTGATCCTCTTTACGATAACACGATCATGTAAAGGTCTGATTTTCATTTTAAATATCTCCTCCTTATAATTTTAAATAATAAAAAAATCCGCAAATAAAAACGAATATCATTACCAGATAAATCTCTCAATTCATGTTTTTTAACATGATTAGAATAGAATATAATTTATAGGGTTTATTGGTTCGACTTAGCCCACCGATCGGCTATTTTATAAGTTATTAACCGGATGTGGACATGAAATATTGATTTCAGATCTGATTTAACTTTGAAAAAATAATAATTCAATGATGAATGTCAAGGGTTTCGCTAAAAAATATAAAAAGATTATCAATTATTTCATCTGTATTCGGTCGATGGATCACAGTTATATTAGTATAATTTTTAATAGAACAGGTTTATCATTAAATGAAATATTACCATCAGTTCAAGTGCTAATGGGTGGATTGTTAAAAAGAACGACGACAGTATATCGTCTCACATCAGGCAAGGCTATGTATATACCAATCAAGAGTCGATCTAATGCCAATCTTTAACTCGATCTCAGGAGACCAAGACAGGACATCTCTTGCCTTTTTTGCAACTAGACAACTTTTTGCGATATCTCCTGCTCTCGCAGGATATTTTGAGAGCCTTGATAATTCAGCAGGTGTCCCTGGTCGGATTTCTCTGACCGCTTCATAAATTATATTATAGAGTTCCTGGGTCTTTGTTTCTTTGCCTGTTCCAATATTAAAAAAATCATTTTCGCCGGCAGTAAGGGCCTTTATATTTGCCTTTACTACATCCCCTACATAGCAATAATCCCTGATCATGCCCTGATCATCATCAGGAAAATGAAAAAGATTCGAGGCTTTTTTATTCCACAGATTTGTCATAAAGATAGCAACCACGCCTGCCTCGCCATGGGGAATCTGTCGTGGTCCATATACGTTGGCATAGCGCAGGATAGTATATTTTAATCCGAACTGATGTCTGTAATAATTAAGATAATATTCGGATACGAATTTGGATATCGCATAGGGAGACAAAGGCACAGGTGGATAATCTTCAGATGTGGGGTATTGGGACGCCTCACCATAGATGGCTCCGCCAGATGAGATGAAGATAAATTTTTTAACCTTGTATTTCACTGAGTTTTGCAAAAGGTTTAATATCCCCTTAATATTTACATCGGCGTCAAAAACAGGGTCTTCAACAGATGCAGGCACACTCATCTGCGCTGCATGATGGTCTATGATGTCGGGTCTTTCCTTTTCGATTATCTTTTCAATCTCATCAGAACGGACATCCACTTTATAAAATTTGACATCTGTGCTAATGTTTTCCATCTTTCCAGAATAAAGGTTATCGACTACAACAACCTGATGGCCTTCCTTTAAAAAGCCGTCTGCAACATTTGAGCCTATAAACCCTGCGCCGCCTGTAACAAGTATCTTCATGATTTCACCTTCTTCCATAAATATTATTTTATTTGTATGATCCCAAATATAATATTTTTCACTTTACATATTTCCTTATTTTTTCAAGCGATTTTAAATATCTAAATCTATCTTTATTTGTCAAGTTATTAGAATTATTAATATGAATATTCATAACATGGACCTGAGAGTTTCATCCTTTTCATTTCTTTATTGAAAACAACCTATTGATATACTAGTATCTTTTCATGAAATATATGTTATAAATTTATTATAATAATTTCTCCCTAGGAAAAGATAATCATGAAGGGATATAATAATCTGCTGGATCTGATCGGCAACACGCCGCTCGTTCACATTAAAAGATTGAATCAAAATAAGAATGTTAAAATACTGGCAAAACTTGAGTATTTTAATCCCGGCGGCTCCATAAAAGACAGGCCTGCACTCCAGATGATCGAGGATGCGGAGAAAAAGGGCGAGTTGACAAAAGACAGGATCATCCTTGAGGCGACAAGCGGAAATACAGGCATAGGGCTTGCCATGGTTGCGGCAGTCAAGGGATATCGAGTGCTCCTTGTCATGTCTGAGTCCGCCAGTGAAGAAAGAAAAAAGATCCTCGCCGCCATGGGTGCTGAACTAAGGTTTACCCCTGCACACATGGGAACGGACGGCGCTATTGAATATGTATACAACCTTATCAGGCAAGAGCCTGATAAGTACTGGCTTTCAGATCAATATAACAACGAATCCAACTGGCTGGCCCATTATAACGGCACTGCCATGGAGATATGGGAACAGACAGGCGGCAAGGTGGATGTGGTTGTCTCTGCAATAGGCACAACAGGGACACTGATGGGGCTTTCAAGACGACTCAAGGAGCTTAAACCTGAGATCAATATTGTCGGCATAGAACCCTACATGGGGCATAAGATCCAGGGCTTGAAGAATATGAATGAGTCATACCGTCCAGGGATATTTGATAAAGGCCGAGCTGATCGTATTATCCGGATAGAGGATGAGGAGGCCTTTGAGACAACGAGGCTCCTGGCAAAAAAGGAGGGCGTCCTTGTCGGGATGAGCTCAGGCGCAGCCATGGCAGGGGCGCTGCACATCGCACAGGAAATGAGAGAAGGACAGATAGTAGTCATCCTGCCCGACGGCGGGGAAAGATATCTGAGCACACCCCTATTCGAGGATAAAAAGAAATCAGGCCAGTTTTTATATAATACTCTGACAAGAAAAAAAGAGGAATTCATCCCCATAGATGAAAACAGGGTCAGGATGTATACCTGCGGACCTACCCTCTTTCACCTGATAGATATAGGCCAGGCCAGGCGTTTTATCTTCTCCGATCTTCTGAGACGACACATGGAATACAAAGGCTTTGAAGCCCTGCATATCATGAATATCACGGACCTTGACGACAACACTATTAAAGGCGCTGAAGAGGCAGGCATACCCCTGAACGAGTTTACCGAGGGATTTTATCTGGAATTCATGAAGGACCTGGATTCTCTTAATATCAAAAGGGCCTCCGAATACCCGAGGGCGACCCAGCATGTTGACGCCATGATCCGAGCGACGGAAAGGCTCATTGAAAAGGGTTATGCCTATGAAAAATTCCGTTCCATATATTTCGACATATCAAGATTCAGGGATTATGGGAAGCTCTCAAAGATTGATTTCAGCAAAATAAAGGTCGGCAAGACCGTTGACCTGGAAGATTATGAAAAGGAAAATCCCAGGGACTTCACACTCCTTAAGAGGTCAACCCTCAAGGAACTGAAAAAAGGGATATACTACCAGACGAAATGGGGTAACCTAAGACCTAGCTGGCACATGGAATGCCCTGTAATGTCCATGAAATATCTGGGTGAAACCTATGATATCCATACAAGCGGCGTTGAACTGATCTTCCCCCATCACGAAAACACGATTGCAATAACACAGGCTCTGACAGGCAAACGCACAGCTAATTTCTGGCTGCATAATGAATTGGTAACCATAAATGCAGTTAAGGATGTCCCTGCCGGCAAGGATGAATATTCCATCAGGCATATAATGGAAAAGGGGTACAGAGGCAGAGAGATCCGATACCTGCTGATAAGCCGTCATTACAGGAAACCTATCTCCTTTTCCTATAAACAGCTTGATATGGCTGCAAAGACCCTATCCAATATGGATAACTTCATGACAAAGCTGCATTATGCAAGGGAAGGACAACCCCTTGCCGAGATTGGCCAGCTTGTCTATGACCTTAAAAACAATTTTACCGCCTTTATGGATGATGACCTTAATGTTGCCCCTGCCCTTGCAACCCTGTTCACGTTTACAAGCCGTATAAATTCCATCATAGATAAAAACGGGATCTCAGGGCCGGACAGGGAAAAGATACTGGATGGCCTTAAGGGGATCGATTCCATACTCGGGATTATGGACTTTAGCCTTTTCAAACCTGATAAGAAGATTGAAGGTCTTATTGAGGAAAGAGAAAAGGCAAGAAAAGAAAGCGCGTGGGATAAGGCGGATCAGATCCGCAGAGAATTAAATGAGATGGGGATTGAATTGACCGACACACAGGACAGGACTGTCTGGCGTAAAAGATAAGGTCCCCTGCTCCCTTTCTTTGCCCTGGTCTGTTTTCGCCCCATGCTCCTTGCCCGTTGCTCTCGGCTCAGAGGGCATCAAAACCGGGGGCTGTGCCCTCTTCAATGACTTGAGATCCCATATCTTGTTTATGCTTTATTGATATATTGAGCCCCTGACTTTCTCCCTGTTCTTTCATGGAACCTTTTTCTATCTTGAGGGCGCCAAGGGGAGTTATAATAATTGCGGCCTGGTTCTTTTACGGGACAATGGTACTCGCAACGGCCGCAACCCGTGCATCTCTCTTCAAGTATCTTCGGTACTGGGGCCGTGTCTTTTATATGTTGATCTTCTTGTCAGAAGGTTGATTATAGCGCCTGAGAGACAGATATAACGGCACCAGAACCTGCGTGAAAGATGGGTTGAAACAAAAAAGACACCCGTAAAAAATATCTTGCTAAAATTATAAGCAATTTTATAAGTTAGCTAACCAAGGAGAAAGACTTTATGAATATATTAACAGATGATCAATTATTCCAGCAAAAGATGATCTATAAAAGAATAAAAGAAATCGGCAAGGTCTTCCCTGAGAACCTACCGGATGAGATGGCTAGACTCTATGCACCTCTTCTCGCCAAGTATCCCAGGGAAGGCGTGGAGGTTCTAAAGGATGTGGCCTATGGTCCTGATGAACGCAACTTGCTTGATATCTATATAAAGAAAGGCAATTCTAATACGCCTGTTCCGATCCTCGTTTTTATCCATGGGGGAGGTTTTATCTCAGGTGATAAATCTTTCTGTAAAAATATCGGCTATTATTTTGCAGGAAACAATATCATGACCATCATCCCCTCTTACCGTCTTGCCCCGAAACATAAATGGCCTTCAGGGCCTGAGGATGTTGCAGATGTAGTAAGATGGATCAATCTTAATTCCGGAGAACTTGGCGGAGATACAAAACGGATCTTCCTGATGGGCCAATCGGCAGGGGCAACACACGTCTCCAACTATCTATATTTCAATGAATTTCATGCCGGGATCAAAGAAGATGCTGCAGGGGCGATTTTGATGTCAGGTGCATTTTATGATGCAAAGGACATATCAGGACCATACCTGGCCTATTATGGCAAGGACAGTGAGAGGCACTCATCTCTTTCCATAATTAACAAGATACAAAATTCAACCATCCCTATCTTTATCATGTACGCGGAATTTGATCCGCCTGAATTCGATCATCAGTCTATACTTCTGTTCAACGCCATATATAATCATTGTGGGATCAGCCCATTTATCAAGAGGATCATTAATCACAATCATATTTCCGAGGTCATGCATTTTAATACCGGCGATAATTCAGCCGGGCCGGATATTGTGTCGTTTGTAAAATCAATATAGGACAGGATTCAATATGAAGTATTCAGAGGCAAAACAGGGCAGGATCTTTATCATCCGGCTTGAAGACGGCGAAATCATCCATGAGGAGATTGAAAGATTTACGAGCGATCATTCCATAAGCGCGGCAGCTATTATTATTTTAGGCGGCGCGGATAAATGCAGCAAGATTGTTGTAGGTCCAGAAGATGGCCGCGTGAGCCCAATCAATCCCATGGAACATACTCTTAGCGATGTGCATGAGGCAATGGGGTCAGGCACCCTGTTTCCTGATAAGGATGGGAAGCCGCATATCCACATCCATATGACTTTCGGGAGAAACGAGAAGGCATCAACAGGATGCATAAGAAGCGGGGTGAAGGTCTGGGAGGTTATGGAGGTGATAATATTTGAACTGGTCGATACTACTGGTAGGCGATTGCTGGATGAAAAACTGGGTTTTAGTTTACTTGAGCCGTGAAAAAACAGGTGCAAGGTATAAGGTATACGGTGTAAGGTAAAAGCATTTATTAAAATTTTAATACGCGGCGGGGTAGTTGATTGTCTTTACCTTTTGCCCTACACCTTATACCCTGTTTTTATAGGTATCCCTTCCAGTATTCAAGCGTTTCCCTGATATACCCATCAGGGACATTATTCATTATACTATTATGTCCGGGCAGAAGCATCTTTACATTCATTTCTGAAAGGAGAGTGAGCGAATTGAGATGTTGCTCAGCATCGGCCCCATGGAGGTCATAACGGCCTATGGCATGATCTGCATAAATTACATCTCCAGGAATAAGCGTCTTTGTCGCGGCATCGTAAAGGCCTATGCTTCCAGCTGAATGACCGGGGATATGAATGACCTTCCATGTCATCCCCCCTATATTCAACTCGTCTCCGCCATATAGCATCCTGTCTATCTTTAATTTGTAATCGCCGTCTTTAAGCATGTATTGTCCCTGGCACATCGACTTCAACATCGCCATTCCATAGACTGTCCTTTCATCGCCTTCCTCCAGTTGTGTTCCTTCAACAACATGCGCCCAGAGTTCAACCCAGGGCATGTCCCTTTGGATCTCCGGAAGACACCCGGAATGATCAAGGTGTGTATGGGTCATGATAACCCTCTTAATATCCTCAGGATCAATCCCGCCTTGACGGATAGTCCTTATCTTAGATTTCCACTTTCCGACCAGTCCTGCATCAATCATTGTAAGGTCCTTTGATCCGGGTATGCCGATAATGTACACATGACAGTCAGGGATCATCTCATCTTTGCCGGGGATCATAAATATCTCTTCGGAAACCTTATGCATCTCATTTTCTCCTTATTTATTACGTGAAGGAATAGACTATTGCCGCATCCATTTCAAGAATTAATTACTCTTAGGATTTTTATATTGTGCACATTGACATAATGCAGGAGCATCATTAATATCTCACATAAAATTTAAACGGATCAGGAGAACATGGATCAATGTCATTTTCTAAAGAATATGAAGGGATGCATTATGAAGGCAACTGCATCAGACCGCCAAGCGAGGCAGACAGTATCCTGCTCCAGGTTACACTGGGCTGCTCACATAATAAATGCACCTTCTGCGGCACCTATAAAGACAAACGGTTCACCATAAAGGATAATGATATCATCCTTAACGATATCCTATTTGCCTCAAGACACATGATGAGCAAGGATAGGGTCTTTCTGATGGATGGAGATGCCCTTATCATTCCCCAGAAGAGACTAATGTGGATACTTGATAAGATCAAGGAGCATCTTCCATGGGTCAGACGCGTCGGTGCCTATGCCAATACCAAGGGTATTAATATGAAATCCTTTGAAGAACTGAAAGAGTTAAAAGGGAAAGGCCTTGACATACTTTTTCTGGGTGTTGAGACAGGGGATGACGAGACACGCAAAAGGGTACGAAAGGGTTCTGATTCCAGACATTGCATTGAGATGGGAAAAAAGATAAAGGCTGCTGGCATAAAACTTTCCGTCACGGTCCTGCTGGGGATTGCTGGCGTTGAGCAATCCCTGGAACATGCCAGTGCCACAGGCCTATTGCTAAGTGAAATGGATCCCGACTTTATCGGCGCACTCACTGTGATGGTCATACCAGGGACACCTCTATGGGAAGAGTACAGAAGAGGTGAATTCAAGTTACCTGACGAACTGGGACTATTAAAAGAATTGAGAGAGATGATCAGTAACACAAACCTTACAAAAGGGCTCTTTTATTCAAATCACGCCTCCAATTACCTTGCCGTAAAGGCACGGCTTCCCATGGGGAAAGAAGATGCATTAGATCTTATCGATTCAGCCATAAGAGGAGAGATAATTTTAAAGCCCGAATGGATGAGGGCATTATAATTTTATCTGGTTGCTGACAGCCCTTTCTTTTCCTTTAATTCAATTCATAAGACTAGATCTATTCTTTATTTATTAAAATATATATAAAAAATCGGGAGAGATAAATTGATTATAAATCTCTCCCGATTTCCCATTTAATACGTAAAAAAATTATTTCTTCTCTGCTGTCCAGGCATTGCTCATACTCTGTCCACCGCCCTGGCCACCGGCTGCACCGCCCTGGCCACCGGCTGCACCGCCCTGACCACCGGCTGCACCGCCCTGACCACCGGCTGCACCGCCCTGACCACCGCTGGCCATACTGACTTCTCTGGTACCTGACATCTTATTTCCTGCAACCTTTCCGGTAAATTTAAATTCCATTTGCGCCGATTTCAGATTAAATGTAATTGCATCACCCTTCAATGTGCCTGTACCAGTCATTTCCTTGAAGCTAGTGTGGGTGCCTGTAACAGTCAGCGTCTCGCCTGAGGCCTTGATTACCATAGGCACTTGTTCCTCGCCCGAAGGCCCTGTCATCTTGAGTGTCCAGTTTCCTGAGATATCCGCTGCCCAGACTGATGATGTGAAAATGAATGCAAGTACAGTACTCAGAAATAAAACTTTACGCATAATTATTCTCCTTTTAAAAATGTTTTTTATAAAAAAATACCGCCTCCATAAAAATCCCTATATCAAGGGTATTAATTTTACTAAGTCGCTTTTTTAAATAAAAAGGTTACAATTAAAAACATTTTTTTTACACTTATGATCTTTTTACACTGACAGAAAAGATAGCATCTCTATAAAATTTAAAACCTTTAATAGATTAGTCGCCCCAGGCTCACCACCATTTACGCCCACTGTCACAATAAGTTTATCATCTTTCTGTTCCATATTGTGTTCCAATGCACATAACCGAGTAGATTTAAAAATCTCATCGGTATCTTTAAAGGGTTGCACCGGCACAGGATAATTCCCCAGGAGATTCTCAACTGTCTTTCGGTAAACGGATCAGGAGTAAGGACCAGTACCGGACATGAAGGATGATAACGCGCAACCAGTCGCGGAGTGATATTATCTGCCCGGCTGTTTTATTTTTTATCCTGTTTATTGTTTATATCTTTTTCCTTAATGTCATATTTTACTGTTACACCACCTAAATTGTCTTCCAGCTTTAAAGAGGGGTTAGTGAGGACCAAGCCGACAGTCAATCCCCCGGACTTATTGACCCTGTCAAGGGGAACCTTTGCGGTATAGATGGTTGAGATGTCCTTCAGTACTGTGCTCCTTCCAATTATCTTCACATCAGAAGGTTCTATGATCACTTTGGATATGGTCATATTTTCAGGAAGCTTCCCTGTCCAATCTACCTGCACAGGAATCTCCTTCTCAAGTGATTTATCAAGGGTCACCTCAACATAGGGAGGTCTAATGTTTTTCAAAAACACACCCGGCGGAAGGGTGATGTTTCGCTCTGATATTAGACAATTGTTTACGCCGATCTGAGTATTACTCAAATCCACAGTCACCTTAACATTTTCAGATTTTACCGATTTAAGAAGGGGACCTGATCCACTGAGATCAAGACGGACGGCGTTTACGGATGTATCATAGATTTCCAGGTCCGACTGGCGGTTAGTATATTCTACAGGTATCTCAAGGGTAATAAGTGTGTCTATCCCCTTTGTGAAGCTTAACCATATGCTCGTGATAAAAATTAATGAGATCATCGCCGCCAAGCCAAGCTCTATCTTCTGTCTATTAAATAGCCTGCTGTGACTGGAGAAAATACCAAGGTGTTCCTTTATAACAGCGGAGAGTTCCTCTTTCCTGTCTATTGAAAACATCCTGGAACCCTTTGCGGCTACTACTTTGCCCCTCTCCTCCGAGACGACTATAATCAACGCGTCAGTTGTTTCCGCCAGTCCGGCAGCAGCCCTGTGGCGCGTCCCATAATAGGAAGGGAGATCTGTTCTTCTGGAAAGTGGAAGGACCGCTCCAACCTGTGTAATCTTATCGCCGTTAATAACGGCTGCGCCGTCATGGACAGGATTATCAGGCCAGAATATGCTGGTTATCATCTCCTTTGACACCAGGCCTTCCCAGGTTATGCCGCTATGAATCATTTCATGGACATCCTCTTTCCCCTGCAAAACCAACAAAGCGCCATGACCGTTCCCGGCAAGCTGAAATATGCTTTCAACAATGGCATCGCTGGGCGTATCCACGGGCTTAATGTGAAAACCCCATATGAGCGACCTCAAGTTTTTTGTCTGAAGAACTGAACGTATCTCATTCCTGAATATGACTATTATGATAATTGCAGCAACTGCCGTAACCCCCTGAATGGCCCAGCTTGTAACTATAAGTCCAAGCGAAGAGGCCATCCTCTGGAAAAACCATAGGAGAGCTATCCCAATGAGGACCCTGAATACATTTGTTCCCTTGAAAAGTATATAAAGCCTGAAGATGATATAACTCATCAAGGCAATATCGATAATATCCTGCCAGCGAATGTCTGAAAAAAAATGTATTATACTATCCATGTCTATTAATCTATGATGCTGAATCTTAATATTTGAAGGACATTACCATCCTGATCTAATATCTCCACACGCCATGGACCTTTTTCCGTCTCACGAAGTTGGATCTGACTGAAGACGGACCAATGAGGGGGATTCAAAATAAGTTTTCTCTTGGTGCTAAGGTTGTCTTTAAAATACCAACAATGGTATATGGTTGTCTTTTCCGTGATGGAATCAAATTCGGTATAGCAGGTTATTTTTCCCAGGCCTGATGAAAAAATAAGTCCTTCATTTAAAGGCTGGCCGTCCTTTATCTCCTCGCACATTACACCCTTGGTCATTTCCATTCCGATTGAAGCTTGAACATGGGATATCACTCCCTTTTCCTGCGGATGACATGTTTCCGGAATATAAAGAGACAGGAAAGATACTGTTAAAATCAGTATAAAATGCTGATGTATTGCCCCTAAGGACAGGGATAATATCGATAAAATAGATGCAGTATTAATTTTTTTTAATAAAGAGTTCATCATTTTACCATCATGACAGGACAAGGCGCCAGGATGCCGACCTTATAACTTATGGTTGCCCAATCTTCCACGGCATCTGCCTTCTTCAGTTTATGAGAACTTAAAATGATAAGATCTATATCATGTTTATGGGCAAAATCAACTATCTCCCCTACCCTGTTGCCGAAGATAATTTCATTATCTATCTCAACCTTCCTATCGCTGTAGGGTGTGACCATTTCTTTCATCTTCAAGCGCGCCCTTGAGGCAAGTTTATCATAAAAGGATTTTAATTCATCCTCATCAGAGTCTTCTATCCTTTCAATAATATGAAGAAAGGTAATCCTGCGATCACCCTTGTTAGACATGTTCAAGGCTATTTCCAACGCCTTGATACTTTTTTCCGAGAGATCTGTGGGGACAAGTATGTTTTTAAACATTCTTTATACCTCCTTTATAGAAATATTATGATAAGAATGTCATAATTCCTTTTCTGACGATCATTACCGCAATTGAGGCCAGAAGCAAACTTGCTATTTTCGAAAAAGTCTTCGCCCCTGCCTTGCCTAATAATCCATGGATAAATTTTGAGAAAAAGAATACAACACCGGCTATGATGACATTAATAAGGATTGCCGCCGATGTAAGCATGAATCCATATCCATCCAAAAGGATTATAGATGTAGTAAGAACAGCAGGTCCTGTTATCAATGGGACGCCAATGGGCACAGCCCCGAGACTTTCAGGATCTATCTGTCTCATGTTCTTTTCTGTTGAAAGGATGTCACTTATGGATATAACAAAAAGAAGTATCCCTCCTGCTATCATAAAATCAGCCACAGTTATCCCGAGGAGATTTAGCAACGCCCTTCCGGCGATCAGAAAAAGAAAGGCAACGATAACGGCAGTGATAACTGATTGATAAATGACCCTGGGGATTTTAGTATTATCGATTTCTTTTGTAAGGGTCATGAACATGGGCAAGACGCCAATGGCGTCAACCGCCACAAACAATGGCACAAAACATAACCAGAATTCTTTCATATGATTTCCTCTGTTCAGAAATGCCAGTTTCCATGATACTATTTATCATATATTCAATTCTATTAACAATATAAAAACCCTTTAGGTTTTTGTAAAAAAGAGATAATGTTCCTTATAGGCACCATCTTATCCTGCCTGATTGTTGCTTATGCGATAAAATTGTTCACTATATTAATTCTTCTTCTGATCACGACTATAATGGAGCAATATTTTTCCAATGTCTTTTTATAATGTCAGAATATTTATTTTTGTTATTATAATATCAATTATTTTTTTTGTATCGAATAGCAAAGCTTCGAATGATGGATTACCTTACAAGGTTTTATTTAAAGGCGTTTCAGATAAGACACTCCTGGCGGATATTCAAAGTATCTCCGATACGTTAAGCAATATTGATCATCAAGTTGCCTCCGAATATATTTTGCAAAAGATGGCTGATAGTGATATCCGCAAATTTTTACAGCTTTTAAGAGCAAGGGGATTTTACAGTGCCTCCATTAAATCGAATATTATTTCAAATGATAAATCCATTGAGCTCACATTTAAATTTCAGATAGGAGAACCCTATACTTTAAAATCCGTGGATATAGGATTTCCTGATGAATTAAAAGCCAATGAGCTTAAACTTCCTGATCCTGAAAATCTCGGCTTGTATATCAACAACCCCTTTACGTCCGGCGAGGTTATTGATGCCCAGGAAGGACTGGTTCGTTTTATAAGGAGAAAAGGATTCCCCTTTGTAAAGATTGCCGACAGAGATGTTGTAGTTGATCATAAGGATAAATCCGTTTCGGTGTCTCTTAAAATCGAAACCGGCCCGGTGGCCCGTTTCGGTCATACGACTATCTCCGGGCTTGTAAGCGTTGATGAAGCCTATGTTGCAGGAAAGATCCCCTGGAAAGACGGGGATACTTTTAACGGAGACCTGATAGATGAGGCCAGGAAGAATATTTCAGGGCTCGGGCTTTTCTCCTCCGTCCGCATTACAGAGGGAACAGACCTTAATGACGCATCAAGTTTACCTATTATAATTGAAGTCACGGAACGAAAACATAAATCCGTCAGCGCCGGCGTAAACTACATATCTGATGAAGGCCCTGGAGCAAAGATATCATGGGAGAACAGGAATGTCTTTCATCACGGGGAAAAGCTGACAACGGAAATCGAATTATCCAATTACACAATGGCTGCTGAGGCCGATTTTCGCAAGCAGGATTTTTTAAAACTTGATCAGACCCTTCGATTTTCATTACGCATGGCTCAGGAACACCCGAATGCCTACAAAAGCAAGAGTCTCATCGGTTCGGTCTTTTTAGATCGCGATCTGACAAAAGCCCTGCGTGTGGGAGCCGGTCTTACACTAAAATCATCGAAGATCGAACAACTGGCGAACACTGAAAGTTATAATATAATTTCTCTTCCGCTTTATTGCAACCGGGACACAAGCAATGATCTACTGGATCCTGTCCGGGGGCATCGTCTTTCCTTGCAGTTCACGCCATTCTACGAGCCTACAGGTTCACAGATAACCTTCGGCAAAGTTATTGCAAGTTATAAACGCTATAATATTATTTCTCAAAAACCGAATATCATTCTTGCCACGGATGTAAGAGCCGGCTTTATTAAAGGCGCAGGAAGAGATGAAATCCCCGCTGATGAACGCCTCTATGCAGGGGGCGGCGGCTCGATTCGTGGTTATTCCTATCAGTCTGTAGGCCCTCTATCGGACGGAGTTCCCGTGGGAGGGAAATCCTTTATTGAGGGTTCAATGGAATTACGCCTTAAAATTACTGAGCGTTTCGGCCTTGCAGCCTTTCTGGACGGTGGAAGCGCCTTTACCGATAAATTATTTTCATCCGAAGATCCGCTTCGCTGGGGAACAGGCATTGGAATAAGATACTATACCCCCGTTGGACCTTTGCGCTTGGATGTGGGTATTCCCTTAAACAAAAGACAAGGCGTTGATAATTCGTACCAGATATATATCAGCCTTGGGCAGGCTTTTTAAAAACACCTATGTTTTACATTAAAGAAAAATTCACTTTTATAGTAGAACGTATAATCATATGCTAAGAATCATATTAACAGCCATAAAAAGGTCGGTAACAATTTTCCTGATATCTATCCTGTTGCTATGCTCTGTCTTTATTTTCGCACAGACAGAATATGGGAAGGACAGGTTGATAGCGTTCGCCGGTTTCTTTTTGAATGAAAAATACGATACTAAGATTGAGGCATCCGGACTTACCGGAATCGTCCCCTATGATATAAAAATAGATCATCTGATCTTTAATGATAAATCCGGAACATGGCTTGATATTCGGAATATTACCTTTCGATTTTCCCCTCTTTATCTCTTAAAGGGACGCCTTCTTATTAAAGAACTAAGGGCTGATTCAATTAATCTGCGACGGTTTCCCCACAAAAAAAAATCTGATAGTCTAAAATCAAACCGCCCGTTTTCCTGGCCAACCTTGTTTTACCACATAGGACTTGAGCGTCTTGAGATTTCACGCCTGTCCCTGGGTAAGGACATCCTCGGAAAACCCGCAAGTTTCATTATTAAGGCGGATATAACCGAAAAAGAGGCTGGAGTTAAAAGCAGCCTGTCCCTGAATTTAGAGAGAACTGATGGGATCAAGGGATCGGCCTTTGTGAAGGCAGAGCTTAAGGGGGCCGAACCATATTTGATTATTGATGCAGGAATTGATGAACCTGAAAAGGGTCTGCTGGGGACTATTATGGGTATCAGGACCCCTCTTTTCCTTACCCTGAACGGCGAAGGCCCTTTAAAAAATTGGAATGGGAAATTATCTGTCAATGCCGATAAATTGTTAGATATTGATGGAGTAATAAGACTGCAGTCACTTGAAGATCTTTCCATGAATCTTGAGGGAACTGCCATCTTCCATGCAGGCCTCATTCCGAAGGATCTGATTGAATTATCTGAACCTAAAACAGCCTTTAAGATCAAATCACACCTGAAAGGGAAATATGATCTTCTCCTTGACCTTGCCTCCTTAGAGTCAGAGAATGTCTCTATTGAACTCAAGGGGATGCTGGGCATGAAAGATATGACCACTGAGGGCAGTCTTGCCGTTAATTTAAAAGATATATCTTCCTTGGGACAATTAATAGATAACAAATGCTCCGGCAGACTCGCCCTTGATGGAGCTTTTAAGGGTTTGATCTCATCTCCTATCCTAAACCTGAGGCTTACCATCGGAAATCTCAAAACGGTCATGATGCAATGCGATGACTTCAGTGCAAAGGCCCTTGTTGAGTTCCTATCCGCAGATAGTTCATCTCCGCCTGTGCTTCATGTAGCAGGGAAAGGCAACATATCGGGTCTTTATGTACCTTCCCTTTCAGGTAGGCTCCCGGAAAAAAATATTGATTGGGATGTGGATATAACAGGTCCGGATAAGGGGCTGATCAAAATAAAAAACCTCCAGTTAACCGGAGATAGCCTATTCGCTAAGGTTTCAGGTGTTTATAATAAAGAAAAATATAACGGATCATTTGATGCTCTTCTAAGCGCAAAGTCCCTGGAAAAATATTCCTCTTTATTGAATATGAAGCTCCCGCCGGGCATCGGGATACAGGCTGAACTCAGGGCTACGGTTCTAAAAAATTCATTTAATTCACATATCAGCGGAAGCCTTAGCGCGAATGGCAATTCCGATGACGCAATTATTAATATCATAGCCCCTGAAAGCAGATACTCCGGGAATCTGGAAATATCAGAGGAAAAGGTTCTGAATTTTTCAAACATCAGAATCGATTCTGATAAGGCAAGCCTTACCGGTTCAGGATCATATGATTTGAATAAAAAGGAGATACATGGCCTCCTGAATCTTGAAACAGATAATCTTGCAGAATTTTCCTCTCTTCTTAAAAGGAATGTCAAAGGATCAGTTAAAATTGAGGTATCGATAGACGGTTTGATCGATATGTTAAAGTTGAAGGCTGAAGCCAAGGCTAAAAATCTTACTTTTGGGCAGGCAAGGGTTCAGGACCTTTCCGCATCAATTGTCCTTACAGGAAAACCTTTAAAAAATGAAGGTGCAGTCTCTCTTCTGGTTGATCAGCCTGGATATAATCTAAAGGGGCATTCCGCGTTCAAGCTGGATAACAAGGTCCTTACGCTGAAAGATATATTATTCGAAGGAGCAGGATTGAATCTAAATGGAGATCTATCCTATGACATGGATAAGGCCCTGGCCGAAGGTGACATCCGAGGGGAATGCAAAGATCTTTCCATTCTTACCTCTCTCTTCGGCAAGGAGATCCAGGGCGCGGCTGTTCTTGATATGAAGTCGAGTCCTGTAAAGGGGAAGAACCTTATCAATTCGAATCTTCAGGTAAAGGGTATTTCCGGCATGTTCGGCAAGGCCGATAATCTTGATATCAGGATGAAGTTATCCGGTGATTTGAAATCGCCTGAAATAACGTTGGCTGCTTCGTTGCTGGGTTTTGAAAACAAAAATATCCTTTTAAAAACAATTGATCTCAATGCAACCGGCAATCCTCAGGCCCTTGCTTTCACAATAAAAGGGAACGGCCACGCTGGCTATGACATTCAAATTGAAACCGCGGGGGATTTATCTTTCTCCTCCCTTGAGCAATCTCTAGCCGTTAACCGGCTGCACGGGGAGTACGGGACAATCCCGATTAATTTAATAAAACCTTTTAAAATCACACGAACTAAACAGACAATAGGCCTTGAAACAATAGAGTTAAATCTTGCCGGTGGAACACTGGATGCCTCAGGCAAGTTCTCAGATGAATACCTGCATCTTGACATGAATCTTAATGAAATCCCTGTCTCACTCCTCCAATTGGCCGGAATTACGGAACTGGAGGGCAATGCAACAGGCAGCATCATCCTGACAGGAAACCTGAAGCGGCCTGAGGCAAAGGCTCAAATCGTTTTAAATAATCTGAAATTACGCGACCCCCAATATGCAAAACTGCCTCCATTCAGCCTTACCCTGCTGTCAGAACTGAAATCCGATAAACTCCATACAGATCTTTCTCTGGACAGCCTGACAGGCAATCCCTTTAAACTGGAAATGGATATCCCCCTGGCACTTTCCCTCTCTCCTTTTTCATGGACCTTCCTGGAAAATGGAGATTTAAAAGGACGCCTGTCAGGTCAAATCAATATGGGAAACATCGCTTCACTGGCAGGGCGTTATGATCAAATCATACTGGGAAGCCTTGATATAGATTTCAGCCTTGACGGCACATTAAAATCACCAAAAATTATCGGCCATGCCAGACTTGAAAATGGGAGTTATGAAAATATCAGCACAGGGACTGATATCAAAAATATTAAGGCGGATATTACATCTGATTCATCCAGGTTTATCTTGAACCAGATCACTGGAGAAGAAGGCAAGGAAGGCACTATCTCAGGCAAGGGATGGCTTGAATTTGCTCCCTCAAAAGATTTCCCCTATGAAATTTCATTAAACATGAAACATATGACTTTAATTAGGAGTGACACATCCACTTTAATTGTCCGGGGAAAGCCTTCTCTTTCAGGGACACTTAAGGATCACACCCTTAAAGGCAAGCTCACTGTTGAGAATGGATATTTCAAGATCCCGGAGCGGCTTCCAGCGGAAATCACAGATCTACAGGTCAGGGAGATCAACGGCATCGAACAGGAGCAGCCACAAAAAAGATCGATAAAAAATTCCATTATGAAACTGGACCTTTCCGTTGAAAACGATGGCAATGTTTCTTTAACCGGCAGAGGCCTTAACTCGGAGTGGAAAGGTAGTCTTATCATAAAGGGAACTACCGCCGAACCGGTTATAACCGGCAGGCTTTCAGTATTGCGCGGGAGTTATAATTTTCTTGGAAAACGATTTGACCTGACTGATGGTATCATTGATCTGGATGGTCAATATCCCCTGTCGCCATACCTTGATGTTACAGGAAAGGCTGAGACAAGCAAGATTACGGCAATTATCAATCTCCTAGGCAGTATCCGCAAACCGAAAATAACCCTGACGTCAGATCCCACGCTGCCTTCAGATGAGATATTGTCTCAGTTGCTTTTCGGGCAAGAGGTCTCTAAGATTACGTCTTTTCAGGCTATTGAACTCGGCAATGCATTAAACACTATGGTGGGCAAGAGCAGTTATGATATTGTAGGGAGAACCAGAAAGATCCTTGGCGTCGATCAATTGGAATTAAAACAGTCAGTAGAGAATGTCGAGGAACCCACTGTAAGCGTCGGAAAATATCTCAGCAACAGCCTTTACATAGAGGTGGAAAAGGGTCTGGGCGCTGAAAGCGGCAAGGCATCCGTAACATGGAAGGTTACTCCAAACATAAGTATCGATACCGAGATAGGTGAAAACACATCCACCGGAGTGGGCGTCAACTGGAAATGGGATTATTAGCAAATACACGTTAATCATCTTTATATAATGAGGAATCATGGCTGAAAATCTTAAGGTGCTATTTCTTTCATCCGAGGTTATGCCATTCGCAAAGACAGGAGGACTTGCAGATGTGGCAGGCTCTCTCCCTATAGCCATAAAACGTGCAGGGGTAGATGTCAGGCTGGTTATACCCTTTTATCGGGCCATAAAAGAAGTGGCTTGTGAAAATCATATGATTATTAGAGACATTGAAATCCCTTTCGGCGAAAGGCTCTTGAAGGCCAATATATTTGAATCACTTATGGGTGCGGATATCCCCGTTTATCTCGTGGAACGGGAAGATATGTTTGACAGACCTAATCTTTATGGTAATTCAAAGGGTGACTACTATGATAACCTGGAACGCTTCAGTTTTTTTGCACATTCCAGTCTTAAAATCGCTCAGCGGCTTGGCTTTGCACCGGATATTATTCACTGCCATGACTGGCAGACAGGACTTGTCCCGGCCCTTTTAAAAGGTCCCTATAAAAAATCCAATGGATTTTCAAACACTGCGACTGTCTTTACAATTCATAATATCGGGTATCAGGGAATATTCCCGCCTGAAAAGCTTGCAGCAACAGGACTTTCAGGACCTCAATATTTTCACCCTGAAGGATTGGAGTTCTGGGGAAACATCAGTCTGCTTAAGGCCGGGATTGTCTATTCCGACATTATAACTACAGTAAGCCCCACCTATGCGAAGGAGATCCTTGCGCATGAATATGGCCTGGGTATGGAAGGTGTTGTCATGGGCCGCAGCAAATCTCTGTATGGCATCCTTAACGGCATTGATTATAATGAGTGGGATCCTTCAAAGGACATCCACATAGCTGCCTGTTATTCACGAAAGACAATAATAGGGAAAAAGAAGTGCAAGGAATCCCTGATAAGAGAAATAGGATTTGATAATTCCATGATCGACAAGCCGTTAATAGGAATGGTCTCACGTCTTGATAATCAGAAGGGGCTGGATATCCTTCTTCAGGGCATGAAAAATATGCTTAATCTGGACACCGGTTTGGTTATTGTCGGTTCAGGCGATGAAGAGATAGAAAACAAACTTAAGATAGCTGCTGATCAATATCCGGGCAGAATGTCAATTCACGCCGGATTCAATAATCCGCTCGCCCACCGCATAATGGCCGGGGCAGATATCCTGCTTGTCCCGTCACGCTATGAACCATGTGGCCTTACCCAGATGTATGCCTTGAAATACGGGACCGTCCCTGTCGTCAGGGCAACAGGAGGATTGAATGACACTATTGAGCAGTATGATGAAAAGACAACGAACGGAAATGGATTTAAATTCGGCCCCCATGACTCAGAAGCATTATTTAAGGCCATTACAAAGGCTGTTGACTTATTTAAAGATAAAAAAAGCTGGAAGAGGCTCATGACAAAAGGCATGAGATCGGATTTCTCATGGGATAGGTCAGCGGAGAAGTATATTGATATCTATGAATCAGTGCGGCATCCATTGATCTCATAATAAGTCAGTAAATTCCGGTTAGGATCTTGCATTAATGATTAATGCAAAATCCTAACCGGAACTCATTGATAAGTAGCAAAAACAGATATTGAACAAAGGTGTGATGAAATAATTTCCTTTTGACAAATAAGAATACTAATAGTAAAAGAAAAATAATTTATTAATTTTAGTCAGAACAGAGTTGACAATGAAAAGATATCAATCGGGCATAACTTATTATTACTATTATTATTCAAGGGAAATGACTCTGCCCATGGACTGATTGTTTTAGTATAAAAATAAAAGCCGTGGGCAACTCAAAAACCCACGGCTTTTTTTTATTTTTAATTTTATTATTTTAATAAGGAGGTCATAACAGTGAATCAATTAAAACATAAAACCATACAATTAACTCCTCATCTTTTTCAACTGGGCACAAATAGTTTTCCTGTTTATTTGTCTATGGGGGAAGAAGGAATGATCATCGAGGGGGGCACAGGGCCTACCTTTGAGATAATCGTTTCACAGATAAAATATCTTGGTATTGATCCTA
>Ga0153915_10000738_pt1 | contig 30134 bp, 26 predicted proteins | sample Opewatmetagenome_2_FD_107003 | JGI IMG/M metagenome (GOLD analysis project Ga0153915, IMG submission 107003) | Freshwater wetland microbial communities from Ohio, USA - Open water 3 Core 3 Depth 3 metaG | ecosystem: Environmental > Aquatic > Freshwater > Wetlands | place: USA: Ohio, Lake Erie... | reverse complement strand
GTGCCACGACAGTAGTAGTGCAGACCTTCAGGTCTGCGGCAATATAGGGGCACCTATGCGCATGATTCCCACGTTGCTGACGATTTGCCTGGGCGCGCACACGGCGTTTGCGCAGGCCCGCGGAGCCGCGCCGGTCCCGCCCCAGCCGAGCCCCACCGCTCCGCTCTATCAGCACAAGGGCGAGCAGTACCGCATCTACAACTTTCCCGGGACCGGCGAGTCGATTCCCTATCGCCTCTTCGTGCCGCAAAGGTGGACGCCGGACACGAAGCTGCCGATGCTCGTCACGCTTCGCGCCGGCAACACCGTCGACGGGCCCTATCGCGCGCAGAACGATCTCGTGCGCGTCGCCGAACAGCGCGGCTACATCGTCGTCACGCCGATGGGATATCGCGGGCTGAGCCAGCCGTACTACGGCAGCCGGTATCAGATCGCGCGGCCCGGCGCCGCGGCGCCTGCCGCGGGCTGGACGGCGCAGGAAGACGAACGCGCCGAGCAGGACGTGCTGTATGTGATGGATCTGGTCGCGAAGGAGTACAACGTCGACCTGTCGCGCGTGTACCTGCACGGACAGAATCCGTCGGGCTCCGGCGCGCTGTATCTCGCCCAGAAATATCCGGAACGCTTCGCCGCGGTCGTCGTCAGCTCCGCGCCGATCGTCTACGACGCGTATCCGTTCGATCGCATCAAGGGAAAGCTGGCGCTGCTGGTCATCCACGGCGACCAGGACACCGTCAACCCGATCGCCGCGTCACAGAAGATGGCGGAGGCCGCAAAAGCGGCGGGAGTGGAAACTCAGTACGCGACGGTGCCGGGCGGCACGCACCTGGAGGCGTACCTCACGTATGCGAGTCAGATCTTCGACTTTTTAGACGCGCACAAGAAATAGCGCGCCCTCAGCCCTCAGCGCTGCTTACAGGTCCCGTGAAACTGCCGGCTCACCGTGTCGGGACTATAGCCGGATGAATTGGTCCAGATCATGTCGAGCCGGCCGCTCCTGAGGTCGATGTACCCGCTGAAGCCCCACATCTCGATCACGCCCCAGTTGATTACGTTCTCGGTGATCACGATGTCGAATTGGTAGTTGTTCAGGCTGGAGAGCCGCGAGGGCCGGGCGGTCACCGCCACGGCGTTGTTGTTTCTGTCGAACAGCTCGATCGTCCTCGCGCTCGAATCGACCACGAGCCTGATCGGCGCCGACCAGGGTCCGCCAAACCAGCCGGCGGGCGCCGGTTCCGTCGCCGGGTCGCACGTGAACGTATAAGTGGCGGCCGACGCGGAGCTGGGCCGCACCAGGCCAATCAGCGCGGCGACGATGAAGGCGGTGGCGAGTGATTTCTTCATAAGGTTGTATCCGGGTGCAACTTTCACGCCGGTAAGAGTAGTATCGGCTCCGGCGAAGGAGGAATTATGCCGTCAAAGGGCTTGAGTTGGGGAAGCATCGCGCTGGGATGTGCAGGCGTGTTCCTGGCGTCCCTCGTCCTCGTTGCAGCGGGCCAGCAGGCCAACGCCGGCTCGCCGGCGATCGACAACGACGACATCGGTGGCATCGTGACCGGTGCACGCGGACCTGAGGCCGGCGTCTGGGTCATCGCCGAAACGAGAAATCTGCCGACGCGCCTGATCAAGAGCGTCGTCACGGACGATCGCGGACGCTTCGTCGTCCCCGATCTGCCGAAAGCGGAATACGACGTGTGGGTCCGCGGTTACGGGCTCGTCGATTCGCCGAAAACCAAAGCGGCGCCAGGAAAGATCGTCAACCTCACGGCTGTGACCGCACCGGACAGGAAATCCGCGGCGCAGTATTACCCGGCGCAGTACTGGTACGCGCTGATGCAGATGCCGCCGAAGAGCGATTTCCCCGGCACCGGCGAGAGCGGCAACGGGATCTCGCCGAACGTTCGCAGCCAGGGCGAGTGGATTCGCCAGGTCGTGAACACCGACGGCTGCACGGGCTGCCATCAGATGGGCGGCGAAGCCACGCGCACGATTCCGAAGAGCATTCGCGACGCCGCTCCTGATTCGAAAGCCGCGTGGGATCGCCGCATCCAGGCCGGACAGGCCGGCGGCGGCATGAGCGCGCGATTCACGCAGGTCGGCCGGCAACGCGCACTCGGAATGTACGCGGACTGGACGGATCGCATCGCCCGTGGCGAGCTGCCGTCGGCGTCGCCCGAGCGTCCGCAGGGCCGTGAGCGCAACGTCGTGATCACGATGTGGGACTGGGCGGATCCGAAGACGTACCTGCACGACGAAATCTCGAGCGACAAACGAAACCCCACCGTCAACGCCAACGGCCCGATTTACGGAGCGCTCGAAGAAAGCGGCGACTACCTCCCCGTCGTCGATCCGAAGACGCACACGGCGAGCCAGGTGAAACTGATCGTCCGCGATCCGGAGACGCCGAGCTCCGGCGATCAGCCGCCGGCCGCGCCGTCGCCGTACTGGGGCGACGAGGCGATCTGGAACAGCAAGACCACCGTGCACAGCTTCGCGATGGACAAGCAGGGACGCGTCTGGGCGGCCGCGCGCGTCCGCAAGCCGCAGACGCCGGCGTGGTGCCGTGCGGGATCCGATCACCCGTCGGCAAAAGCGTTCCCGATTAATCAGAGCCAGCGCGGGCTGGAGATGTACGACCCGAAGACGAAGACGCTCACGACGATCGACACGTGCTACACGTGGGGCCACGTGAACCTCGACGAGAACGACGTCCTGTGGTCGTCGTTCGGTCCCGCAGGTGTTGAAGGCTGGTTCGACATCAGGATCTGGGACAAGACGCACGACGAGAAACAGGCGCAGGGCTGGAGCGCGTTCGTCCTGGACAACAACGGCAACGGCAAGCGCGACGCGTACACCGAGCCGAACCAGCCGGCGGACCCGGCGAAGGACCGGCGCATCAACGTCACCTACTACGGCGACTCTCCGGCGTTCGACGGATCGGTCTGGGGCTCGGTGCAGGGCATGCCCGGCGCGCTCGTGCGCTTCGTGCCCGGCGCGCATCCGCCCGAGACCGCGCTCGCGGAGTACTACGAGGTGCCGTGGAACAATCCGAAAGCAGCGGCCCAGGGATTCGCGCCGCGCGGCATGGACGTGGACAGCAACAACGTCGTGTGGACAGTGCTGTCGAGCGGACAACTCGCCAGCTTCGATCGCCGGAAGTGCAAGGGGCCGCTCAACGGTCCGACAGCCACGGGACAGCACTGCCCCGAGGGCTGGACGCTCTACCCGCTGCCGGGACCGAACTACAAGGGCGCGGTTGAGAACGCGAGCGCCGAGTCGGCGTACTACGACTTCGTCGATCGCTTCGATCTGCTCGGCGTCGGCAAGGAGATCCCGATCTCGACCGGCAATCTCTCGGAGAGTCTCCTCGCGCTCGTGGACGGAAAGTTTCTGACGTTCCGCGTGCCGTACCCGATGGGTTTCTTCGCGAAGGGCATGGACGGGCGCATCGACAACCCGAACGGCGGCTGGAAAGGCAAAGGGCTGTACACGACGTACGCGACGCGCGCGCCGTTTCACGCCGAAGGCGGCAAAGGCAACACGAGCAAGCTGGTGAAGTTCCAGGTACGGCCGGATCCGCTGTCGAAGTAGCCGCGGCCCTGAAAGGGCCGCTCTACTTTTTTGCGATCGATCGGATGTAGTTGACGACGTTCCAGATCTCGTCGTCTTTCAACTTGTCCTTGAAGGGGACCATGTTGAAGTCCGGCGCGACGCCGTTTTTGATGTTGTCGAAGACTGCCTGGTCGCTCGATCCGTGGTCCCACTGATCGTCGACAAGGCTCGGGGCGGCGGGAATCAGGTCGTTGCCTGGCCCGCCGTCGCCGGTCCTCCCGTGGCACGACGCGCAGTTCCGCAGGTACAACTGCTGCCCCGCTGAAATCGACTCCGGCGTCGCCGGATTGCCGGCCTGCGCGCCTGCGACGACGACGCCGGCGGCGAGGCAGGCCGCGAGCACCGCGATCGTCGCCTTAGCGGCCACGGGCCTCTCTCATCACCTGCGCCACGATCTTGTTGTACTCGTCCATCACGCCGCTCACGAGCGTCTGGACCTTGACTGCGTCCGGCGTCGCCTGCTTGAGCGCGAGGCCGATGTTCGTCATGCCGTCCTCGATCGTGTTGTACGCCTTGACGTCGCGTTCCTTCACCAGGTCCTCGATGCTGTCCCACGTCTCGTCGAACTGGCCGAACGACTTGCGCGCCTTGGCGATGTCGCCGGCCTTCAGCGCCGGATTCACCTCGCGCAGATGCGCACGCACGATCCGCAGGCGCGCCACATCGTCATAGAGCGGACCGAGCGGCTGCGCCTTCTCGACGTTCGCGATTGCCTCGTCGAACTTGGCCAGCATCGCCTTCGCCTGCGCGAGAAGGTCCGCCGTGTTCGGCGTCGCCTCGCTCAGGCCGGCCGTCAGCTTGGCCTGCATCACGCGCTCGAGCGTGTTGTACATCTCCATGTCGCGCGTGTTGATGTACACCTCGATGCCGTTCCACGCGGAATCGAAATCGCCGAACGATTCTTTGGCGGCCTTCACGTTGCCCTTCTGCAGCGCGTCGACGGTCTTCACGAGCGTCGGGCGCACGGCCTTGAGGCTCGTGACTTCGAAGCGATCGGCCGCGGCGGCCGCTTGTGCACACACCGACACGACCGCGACGGCTGTCACACATCTGGAAATCATGTTCATCGCTTTACCGCTCCTTCGGCCACGCCGCGTCGATCGGCTTCTTCGCATCGGCCGTGATCTGGACAACGGCGCAATGGTGGTACGTGTACATTCCCGGGTTGTTCGCGCCGTGCTGCTCCATGAACTGAATGACCTGCAGCGTGCAGCGCTTGCAGTTGATGTTCGGCAGCGTGACGTCGGTTTCAAACGGCGTGGTCACGCGCTCGTGATGCATGAACAGCCCGTCGGCGAGCACGGGCATCTGCACCGGACTCATGACCTCGCCGGAGACCGACTGCGGACCTCGCTCGGTCTGCGTTGTCGTCGCCTTCGGATCGGGCGGCAGCTCGGCGGGCGAATTCACCGCCAGGGCCACGCGATAGAAACCGGGATGGTAGACCGTCTCCTGCACCTTCACGTGCATCGTTCCACCGCCCACGGCCTGCGTCACCGCGAACGTCGGCGTGCCCCAATCGGCGTTCGTCCCGCCGCAGGGGCCGGCCTTTTGCGGATCCCCGAGCTGGTTTTCCACGATCCACGATGCCGGCTCGAGCAGCCTGAAATGCGCCTGTGTGACCACCGGCGCCATCGCCAGCAACACCGCGGCGGTAAACGCTCGAATAAGAGGTTTCATCAGTCCTCCACTGGCGACCCTGAAGGGATCGCCCTAGGTACGAACATTGGGCCGTTAGTGTAGCGCTATAATCGCGCGCGATGCGCCGCTTTCCCTCGCTGTCGCCGGCTCTCGCGGCAATCGCCGTCGTGTGCGCCCTCGTCTCCCTTGCGGCGCAAGCGCCGGCGGAGGCCAGGCTGCAACTCCAGCTTAAACAGCTGTTCCCGGGCGCCACGACATTTTCGCCGAAGGGCGGCGACCCGCCGCACTTCAAGGCGTTCAACGGACAGACCCTGCTCGGCCTCGCGTTCTGGACGACGGAGCTGCAGCCGCTCGAACGCGCGTACGACGGCCCCATCAAGATCCTGGTTGGAATGGACACCAAAGGCATCCTGACCGGCATCATCGTCGTCGAGCATCACGAGCCGTACGGAAACTTCTCGGTCGATACGCCGGGCTTTGCCGCGCAGTTCAGAGGCAAGAACATCCGCGACGCGTTCAAGGTCGGCGTCGACGTCGACGCCATCTCGCGAGCCACGATCAGCGTGACGAGCTCGTCCCGTGCGATTCGAAACAGCGCGCGTCTCGCGGCCCGGCAGCTTCTCACCGCCCCGACACAATGACGCGGCTGGCGGCAGCGCTCGTCTTCGCTGTCGTGTGCGCGTGTGTTCTCGCGCGGATGCCGCTCCATGCCGCCGCCGCGCAGGCGCAGCCCGCCGGCAACCAGTGGCAGTTCAACGACGAAGACGAGCAGGCGCCCGGGTGGAAAGATGTCGTGCGCTCGCAGGCGGTGGACCTCGGCGTGTTCGCCGGATTCACCGTGCTTGCCCTTGTCAGCTTCTTCCGCAAAGACAAGACGCTGAAGTACGTGACGCTGGCTGCGTGCGTCGTCCTGCTCGGATTCTGGAAGAGTCAGCTCATCACGATCGTCAACATCTTCGGGCTCATCAGCCTCGACTTACCGATCTTCAGGTACAGCCTCGCGTGGTATCTGCTCGCGACGTTCACGGTCGTGTCGACGGTGCTGTGGGGACGGCTGTACTGCGGACGCATGTGCGCCTTCGGCGCGCTGACGCAGTTGATGGACGCTGCGCTGCCGGCCTCGTGGCGGCGGGAGCCGCCGGCGTGGCTCGAGCGGCGTGCGTCCTTTATCAAGTACGGAATACTGGCGGCGGCGATTCTCTACTTCGTCGTCACGCGCGACCGCTTCATCTACCGCTACATCGAGCCGTTCTGGATGTTCGGCTTCCACGGGTCGATCGTCATGTGGAGCCTGCTTGCGGTGCTGCTCGTCGCGACGGTGTTCGTCAGAAATCTCTACTGCCGCTTTCTCTGTCCTGTCGGCGCCGCGCTCGGCGTGCTGTCGAACCTGACGGTGTTCCAGATCAAGCGCTGGAAGGAATGCAAGACCTGCAAGATCTGTGAGAAGGCCTGCGAGTGGGGCGCGATTCAGGGCCCGAAGATCATCAAGAGCGAGTGCGTGCGGTGCGACGACTGCGAGCGGCTGTATACGGACACGAAGAAGTGCCCGCACTGGCTCATTCTGCTGAAGGATCTGAAGAAGGCGCAGCCGACAGTGGCTGCGCCTTCGCGGTAAGGAGCCCGCGACCCTGAAAGGGTCGCTCTACAACTGTCGTAGCGCAGGCCTTCAGGCCTGCCGTGGAGATCGTTATTGCGGCGGCGCGCCGCCGCGGCCGGCACCGGGGCCGCCGAACGGATTGCCTCCGGGCGTCACCGGCGCTCCGCCGACGCCCAGCCCATCCTGCACCGGACGACGCGGACGGATGATGCCTTTCTTCGCGTCCTCTGCCAGCGCCCGATCTTCCGCACGCTCGCCGCCGAGCGACTGCGTGAGCGCCATGTTCCCTTCGTGGCAGGTGTACGGAAGGATGCGGTTGCCGTCGAGCGGCGTCAGCGGCATCGACATCGTCCACGGCTTCTCGTACGTCAGCGGATCGTCGATCGTCACCTGGTACTGCACGATGTCCTTCGCGACGCGCTTGAAGCGCTCGGTCAGCTTCAACTGCTCGCTCGTGCGATTGCCGTTGCCGTTCAACCCAATCGCCGTTTGATTCGTGAAGTTCGTCGTCTCGACGACGAGCTCGTCGCCTTCCCAGTGGCCGACCGAGTTGCCGAGGAGCTGGCGGATCTTCGGGCTGACGTGCGGCCGGCCGTCGGTCGGGATGATGCGCGTGTCGTGAATCATTTCGTACGTGACGGTCACGTAGCCTGGCGACTGCGCGATCTCGGCGCCGTTCCCGTAGATGACGCGCAGCGTCGATCCGAGAATCCCGCGCGTGATGCAGCGCTCATACAGCGAGAAGTCCGTCGTCCAGTCGAGCGGCCCGTTGCCGTAGGTGCCGCGGGGCATCGGGCGTTCGAGCGCCGACGCCGTGTACGCCGGCTGACGGCCGTCCGGCGGATCGACGATCAGCGACGTCTGCGGGAACGCGCGTCGCGCGAAGTCGAAGCGGAACGCGCCGACGGCTTCCTGATCGCCCTGCTCGGCGCCACGCTCGATCTGCTTGGAGCGGTTCGTGAATTCCTCTGGCGCGAGGTACAGACGATCGCCGAACTGCTGCGGCCGCGACATGGGGATGTTCGCCGTGTCGTCGGTCGACCAGACGCCGACCAGATCGGGCTCACCCCACGGTGTCTTCGGCGACTTATAAGCTGTCTTCGGCGGTTGTCCGCCGAACGCGGTGATCACGAGCGGCGGCGCGCCGCCGGCCCTGGTCTGTGTGAACGCCGGCGTGGACATCAGCGCCCACGTGCCGGCCAATGCCGCCACTGTGCCCAACGAACCCAGCAGTCGCTTTGTCATTTCGTGCTCCCCTTCCCCCCAGATATTAGGCTATCGTTCATCAGTTTTGGGAGGGCCTATGGATTATCGGAAGATTGGTGTTCTCGCCCTGGCCGTGGCGGTCCTCATTGTCTACGCCGTGCGCAGGCCGGCGACGGTTACCGCGGACGGCGACCTTGCCAGCGTCAATGGCGGATTGAAGTCGGCGGGCGCACTTGCCTTCGGTCCGGACGGGGTGCTGTTTGTCGGCGATTCGATCGGCGGCGCAATTACCGCCATCGACACCGGCGATCGAACACCCGTCGCGTCGGCCGCGCAAGTTAACATCCAGCGCATCGACGAGAAACTCGCCGCGCTGGTCGGCGTCATGCCGGGCGACATCCTTATTAATGATGTGGCCGTGAACCCGATTTCGAAGAATGTCTATGTCTCCGCCGCGCGCGGCCGCGGTCCCGACGCGGCTCCGCTCGTCGTGCGCGTGGACGGATCGGGCAAGCTGACGCTCCTGCCGCTCGACGCCGTCAAGCACGAGACGGTGAGCCTCGCCGACGCGCCAGATGCGAATCCGTCCGGCCGGCAGAATCCGCGGACACAGACGATCACCGACATGGCGTACGTGAACGGCAACCTGATGATCGCCGGCATGTCGAACGAGGAATGGTCGTCGGCGCTGCGCTCGATTCCCTATCCGTTCAAGACCGCGAGCAAAGGCACGCAGCTCCAGATCTGGCACGCGTCGCACGGCCGCTACGAAACGCAGTCGCCGGTCCGCACGTTCGTCCCGTACACGATCGACGGCCAGCAATACGTCCTGGCGGCGTACACGTGCACACCGCTCGTGAAGATCCCGGTGAGCGATCTCAAGGCCGGCGCGCAGGTCAAAGGCGTGACGATCTCGGATCTCGGCTCGGGCAACCAGCCGCTCGACATGGTGCCGTATAAGAAGGACGGCCACGAGTTCATCCTCATCGCCAACTCCTCCTTCGGCGTCGTCAAGCTGCACGCGGACAACCTCGGGCAGTACAAGCCGATCGACTCGCCGACGGTCGTCGACGTCGCCGGCGCGCCGTACGACAAGATCACAGCCGTGACGAACGTCCGGCACCTGACGCAGTTCGACAACTCGCGCGCGCTCGTCCTGACGTCGGCGGGCGGCGGAGGATTTGGACCGGCGACCGGTCCGTTCAGTCTGCAGACCGTCGCGCTTCCGTAGTGTTGGCAGGCCTGAAGGCCTGCACTACATATGGCTCGTTCGTTTTTCGTCGCGGTCATCCTCGCCGTGGGGATGACCGCGGCGGCACAACCGGTCTCCATCCAGCTCGACGGCAACATTTTCAAAGTCGTCGGCCAGCCCGCGGGTACGCTCACCGTCTACGCCGGAACCGGCGATGTTCCGCCTCTCGCCGGCAGGACCGTCATCGAGAACGGCACGCTCGTCTTTCGGCCGACATACCCGCTGGCTCCGGGCGTTCGCTATCGTGCCGTCTTCACTCCACGAAGCGGCGCCGCGATCGAAAAGACCTTTGATAGTCCCTCGCGGCGTGTCACTCCCGCCGCACGCGTTGAGCGCGTGTATCCGTCGGCTGACGTGCTTCCCAGCAATCAGCTCCGCCTCTACATCTACTTCTCGGCGGCGATGAGCCGCGGCGAAGCCGAGCGGCGGATTCACGTGCTCGACGCGGACGGCAAGACGCTTCGCGGCATGTTTCTTCCCGGCCAGGAGCTCTGGGATCCCAACAATCAGCGCCTGACGATGACGTTCGATCCGGGGCGAATCAAACGCGACCTGACGTCGAACAGAGCGATGGGGCCGCCGATTGCGGAAGGCAGACGCTACACGCTGGTAATCGACCGCGAGTGGCGCGATGCGAACGGCGCCGCGATGGTCGACGCGTTCAGGAAGACATTCCGCGGCGGACCGGCGGTCCGGCAGCCGCCAGATCCGACAACGTGGAAGATCTCGGCGCCTGCGGCCGGTACTCGCGATCCACTCGTCGTCAGCTTCGGGCGATCGATGAACTACACGCTGCTGCAGCGGATGCTGCGCGTCGCGGGCGCGCGTGGCGACGTCAATGGCATCATCGCCGTCACAAGGGAAGAATCGGAGTGGCGGTTCACGCCTCAGCAGCCATGGGCGGCCGGCGGCCACCGATTGATTGTGGACAACTCGCTCGAAGATCTCGCCGGCAACAAGATCGGCCAGCCGTTCGACATCGACGTCTTCGACAAAGTCACCGAACGCATCACGACGACGTCGTCGGCGATTCCGTTCGAGATTCGATAGACTGCTGCGTCTATGCCTCTCACAGACTACGTCACGCTTGGCCGCTCCGGTCTGCGCGTCAGTCCCTTCTGCCTCGGCGCGATGACGTTCGGCGACGACTGGGGCTGGGGATCGACGCCCGCGGAGTCGGCCGCCATCCTCGGCCGCTATCTTGGCCGCGGCGGCAATTTCATCGACACCGCGAACGTCTACACCCGGGGCCACTCCGAAGCGATCATCGGCGAAGCCATCGGCAGCAGCCGCGCCCGTCGCGATCGCATCGTCATCGCGACGAAATTCTTCGGGAACCTCTATGCCGGCGATCCGAATGGCGGCGGCGCGGGACGCAAGTCGATGATGTCGGCGTGCGAGCAGTCGCTGCGCCGGCTCAAGACGGATTACATCGATCTGTACTGGATGCACTGCTGGGATCGCCACACGCCCATTGACGAGACGATGCGCGGGCTCGATGACCTGGTGCGCAGCGGCAAGGTGCGCTACATCGGTTTCTCTGACACGCCTGCGTGGAAGGTCGTCGAAGCGCAGATGCTCGCGCGCCAGCACGGCGCGACGCCGGTGACGGCGATTCAGATTTCCTACTCGCTCGTCGAGCGGACGGTCGAAGGCGATTTGATCCCGATGGCGCAGGAGTTCGGCCTCGGCGTGACGCCCTGGTCGCCGCTCGCCGGCGGCGTGCTGTCGGGAAAATACACGCGCGACTCGAAAACCACCGCGGACCGCGGTGAGCGCGTGACGTCGGCGCTGACGGAACGCAACTACACAATCATCGACGAGGTCATCCGAATCGCGCGGGAGCTGAACACGAGTCCGTCGGCTGTCGCGCTGGCGTGGGTGCAGACGCGGCCCGGGGTGACGTCGACAATCATTGGCGCCCGCCATCTCGATCAGCTGGATCAGAATCTCGCCGCGCTCGATCTGAAGCTCGATGCCTCGCACGTCGAGGCGCTCAATCGCGTATCGGCGCCGGCGCTCAATTTCCCGGCGGGCTTCCTGCAGTACGCGCCGTCATTCATGCACGCGGGCGCAACGGTCAACGGCGAGCCGTCGGAGCTGCCGCCGTTCATGCCTAAGACCGACGCAGAACGGTACTGACGCGTCCGAAACGCCACGCGAGGGCGGGCGGCGTCGCCAGCGTCGTGGCGATGACGGTGATGACGATCGCGAGAAACACGTCGCCGTCAATCAACGGCCGTCCGGCGACGATCGTGGTCATGCCGAGGTTCGCAAAAATCAGCGTGACCTCGCCGCGCGGCATCATTCCAAGCCCGACGGCCAGCCGATCGACTCCGGCCGCTCGCGCGCCGGCCACGCCGAGCGCGCACAACTGCTTGCCGAGCACCGCAGCCAGTGTGAGCGCACCGGCAAGCGCCAGCACGCCGGGCTTCGCGACGCCAGCGAGATCCGTGCGAATGCCCATCACGACAAAGAACACAGGCACAAGCCACGACGCGAGCGGTTGAACGAGATCGTCGAGCGTGCGCTCGCGGCGGTCGATGAAGTCCTGGTAGTGCCACTCCTCGATGATGAGTCCGGCCACGAACGCGCCGACGATGGGAGCGAGGCCGAAGACGCCCGCGAGCCAGGCCATCGCGAAACAAAACGCGAGCGCCGTGGCGAGCAACACGCCGGCCATCGACTTCGAGGCGAGCGACAGCAGCCGCGGCGACATGAACATCCCGATCGCCAGGCCGCCGACAAGAAACACACCAGCCTTCAACAGCACGACGGCGATTGCACCGGACGCGCCCATCACGGCCAGCACGAGCAGGCCAATCACGTCGTCGACGACGGCCGCGCCGAGGATGACGCGGGCCGAGGCGCTTCGCGCCTGACCGATTTCTCTGAGGACACGCGCCGTGACGCCGACGCTTGTCGCGGTAATGCTCGCGCCGACAAATACCTGCGCGTATGCGCTTGCCGACGGCAGCAGCGCATGCGCCACGGCCCAGCCTGCCGTCAGCGATCCGATCACGCCGCACGCCGCGACCAGACAGGCGACGAGTCCGACGTTCTTCATCTCGCCGACCGTCGACTCGAGGCCGACCTGAAACAGCAGGAGGATCACCGCGATCCGCGACAGCACGTCCGCGACGATGTCGGTCTTCAGATAGTCGAGGCCGGAATAACCCAGAAGCGCGAGGTTGCCCACGAGCAGACCCGCGCCCAGCTCTCCGAGCACGCGAGGCTGACGGAGCGTCGCTGCGGCGAACCCGCCGGCCTTCGCCGCGGCGACAACGACAACGAGCGACACCACGATGGACATGGCAGTCATCGGCGCATCGATGTTACTCGGCTCACGCGCCGTGGCATACTGCGCAAGGCTTCGTGAAAATCACCTGCGCCGAGCTGTCCTCGACTGGCCCCGTCCGCCCTCACAACGAGGACTTCGTTCAGTTCTGGGAGCCTGACACCGAACAGGCGAGGACGTCCCGCGGCGCAGTCGCCCTGCTGGCGGACGGCGTCGGCGGCCAGGGCGACGGCGAAGTGGCGAGCCGGCTGGCGGTCGAGACCGCGCTTCGCGTGTTTCAGGACGTCGATCCGTCGACAACCGACAATCAGCTCCTGTGGCGGATGTTCAACGCCGCCAACCTTGCCGTCTACGACGCGGGCATGGCGCGCTGCGGCGGCAATCGGATGGCGACGACGCTCACCGTGTCGCTGTTCCGCCGCAACGAAGTCGCGATTGGCCACGTCGGCGATTCGCGCACGTACCTCGTCCGCCAGGGACAGATCCGCCAGTTGACGTCCGACCACACCTACGTCGCGATGCAGGTGAAGATGAGCCTCATCTCGAAAGAGGACGCGATGGCGAGCGAACTGCGCGGCCTGCTGACGAGGAGCATCGGCACGAATCCCACCGTCCAGGTCGACTACTCCCGCGCCGTCCTCCGCAGCGGCGACATCGTCGTGCAGTGCACGGACGGGTTGCATGCGTGCGTGACCGACAACGAAATCAGAGACTGCGTGAGCCGCATGCCGCCCGCGGCGGCGTGCGAGCATCTGTCGCAGCTTGCCGAGAAGCGCGGCTCCGAAGACAACATCTCCATGCAGGTGCTGCGCGTCGAAAACGTGCAGCGCGTGGGGTATTATCGCGGCGCCGTCGCCTACTACGCGCCGGTCGCCACTCCCGTGTCCAACGAACCTCAGGTCGGACAGGTTTTCGACGAGCGCTTCGAAATCACCGACATCATCAGCCGCAGCGGCATGAGCTCGGTCTACAAAGCCACGGACCTGAAGACCGGCCGTCAGGTGGCGCTGAAGGTGCCGCTGCTCAAGCTCGAAAGCGACCCCGCATTTTTTTCGCGCTTCGAGCGCGAAGAAGAGATCGGGCGCGCGCTCGATCATCCCGGCATTCTGAAAATCATCCCCGTCGATCCGAAGGCGCGCAGCCGGCCCTATCTGGTGATGGAATATCTCGAGGGGCAGACGCTCGACGAGATCATGCAGCGCACCAGGCCGATGCCAGAGGCCGACGCGCTGCGGATCGTGAGCCGCCTCTGCGATGCGATCGAGTATCTGCATCAGCACCAGGTCGTGCATCGCGATCTCAAGCCGCAGAACGTGATGCTCTGCAACGACGGCTCCCTGCGAATCATGGACTTCGGCATCGCGAAGGCCGCGACGAGCCGGCGCATCACGTTCGGCGGGTTCTCGCCGACGCTCGGCACGCCCGACTATATGGCGCCCGAGCAGGTGAAGGGACAGCGCGGGGACGAGCGCACCGACATCTACAGCCTCGGCGCGATTCTGTATGAGATGCTCACGGGCCGGCTGCCGTTCGAAGGGCAGAATGCGTACGCCGTGATGAACGCGCGTCTGGCCGGCGACCCCGCGGCGCCGCGGAGTCACAACCCGGCCCTTCGTCCGGAAGTCGAAGAGATCGTCCTGCACGCGATGGCGCGCAACCCCGCCGATCGCTATCCGTCGGCGGCGGCATTCAAAGCCGACCTCGACGCGCCGGAGCACGTCCACGTCACCGGCCGGGCCAGCCGTCTGCAGGCGCCCGTCGCGGCACGGCGCGCGTGGCGAATCGTCCGGATCGTGCTGCTCGCCCTGCTCGTTCCGGTTGTGCTGTTTTTTCTGATCCTGTTCCTGCTGACTCACCGGTAAGCGATGGCAAGCTATTTCAAGAACGCGCGATCGGCGCTGCTCGACTTCTTCCAGGGACGGCGGCGTGCGACGCCCGAAGAGGCGGCGCCCGCCGACATGGCGCCAGCAGCACAGCAGTCGCCGCTCGGGGCCGACATCGCTGCAGCGCTCAAGGCCCCGGACAAGACGCGACTGCTCGAACTGCTCCGTCCGCGCCACGGACTGGCCGCCGCGCTGCGGGAACTGCATCGCGCGGGCCTGCTCTCGACGCTGTTTCCAGGTAGCAACGTCACGCACTCGATCCTCGCCATCGAGCGTCTGGAGCAGCTGCAGTCGCAGACGTCAGTAAGCGGCGAGCGTTTCGGTTCGATGCTGCGCGAGCTCGAGGCGCCGGCCCTGCTCACCGTGGCGCTGCTGCTCCACGATGCCGACCGGGAGCAGACCGTTCGGGCGGCGCAGGGCGCGCTCGATGCGCTGCAGCTCACCGGCGATGCGCGCAGCACCGTCGAGTTCCTCCTCCGCAATCAGCTGCAGATGTCGCTGATGGCATTCCGTCAGGACACGAGCGATCCCACCGTCATCGGCAAGTTCGTCGAGCTGTTCAGCACCGAAGAGCGTCTGAAGATGCTGTGCCTGATGACGGTCGCCGATCTCAGTGCCGTCTCGCCGGATGCGCTCACGCCGTGGAAGGCCGAAGTCCTCTGGCGCCTGTTCGTCGACACGTACAACCACATGACGATGACGTACGGCGACGAGGTGATCGACAACCACGAGTCGGCGTTGTCGGCGCTTGGCGCGAACCGGCCGCACGACATCTCCGACGCCGAGATGACCGCATTTCTCAAGGGACTGCCGCGGCGCTATCTCACCCTCTTCGAGCCGGAGCGGATCTACGGGCACGTCAGGCTCGCGCGAAACATCACGGCAGACGACGTCCATTTCTTCCTGAACAGAAAAGCCGACGTCTGGGAGCTGACGGTCATCACGCTCGACAAGCCGTACCTGTTCTCGAACATCTGCGGCGTCCTCTCCTACTACGGATTCGACATCCTCCGCGGCAACGCGTTTACCAGCCGCAGCGGGCTGATCGTCGACGTCGTTCAGTTCACGGATCGCAAAGGCTGCCTCGTGCGCCCGCAGCTCGACCCGCTCCTGTCGGACGCCGTCGCGGGCCGCGTCGACATCAGGTCGATGCTGCGCGACCACCATCGGCAGGATGCGCAGCCGCCCGTCGCCGGCAGCTCGCCGGTCATTTACTTCGACAACGATTCGTCACCGCGCTATACCATCCTCGAGCTCGTGGCCGACGATGCGCCGGGGCTGCTGCATCGAATCAGCCGGGTGATCTCGGAGCACGGCTGCGCCGTGGATCTCGTGCTGATTTCGACCGAGGGCCGGCGGGCGATCGACGTGTTCCACCTGCGGAAAGGCGACGCGAAGCTCGGCGAGGCCGACGAGCTGGCGCTCACCGAAGACTTCGAACGCATGTTGACCGGAGTGATCTGAAATGTCTGCAGCCGTGCTCGGGCTCTTCATCCAGGCTGGCTTCGCGCTCCTGACCTGCGGCCTGGTGCGCAAGAAGAACGCCGCGCATCTGGTGATGCTGACGTTCTCCGCGTACGTCTTCGCATTTCTCGCCTACTACGCGGCCGGCTACGCGTTTCAATCCGGCTTCCGAGGATTCTTCCTCAGGGGCGTAGCGCCCAACGGCCGCGTGATGCTCGATATCGCGCTGATGCTCGTCGCGGGATACGTCCTGGTCGGCGCCGTGTGCGAGCGAATTTCTTTCCGCGCGTTTGTCGTGTGCGAGCTGTTTCTCGGCGGCCTGCTGTATCCAGTGTTCGCACACCTGGTGTGGGGCGGAGGCTGGCTCTCGCAGATCGGCTCGAGGCTCGGCCTGGGGCACGGCTTCGTCGACTTCGCCGGATCGAGCATCGTCCACTCGCTCGGGGGATTCTGCGCGATGGCGCTTGCGATGATCCTGGGCCCGCGTCTCGGCAAGTACCCGCGCGACGGACAGCCACAGCCGTTCCTCGCTCACAACATCGTATTTGTCGCAGTCGGATCTTTCATCGTGTTGTGCGCGTGGCTTGGTCTGATGGTCGGATCGCTGCCCGCATCGATTTCCGGAGAGGCGCTCGCCATCAACACCAACCTCGCGGCCATGGGCGGCGCAACGGCCGCGATCCTGTTCTGGAGCTTCTCGTACGGCAAGCCTGACATCTCGATGGCATGCAACGGCCTGCTGGCTGGGCTGGTCGCCATCAGCGCCGGCGGTCCGTTCGTCGGGCCGACGGCTGCTCTTGTCATTGGCGCGATTGCCGGTCTGATCGCCTGCGGCGGCGTGCTGTTCAACGAGCGCGTGCTGCGAATCGACGATCCCTGTGGATCGATTTCAGTGCACGGGTTCTGCGGGTGGTGGGGTGCAATCGCAGTCGGCCTTTTCGCAGATGGCACGTACGGCGAGGGACTGAACGGCATCAGCCGGGGCGTGACGGGATTGTTTTATGGCGACGCATCGCAGCTTTTCGCACAGTTCGCCGGCGCCACGCTTTGCGCGCTGTACGCGTTCGGCCTGACTTACGGCCTGTTCACCATCGTCAATGCAACGTGGCGGATGCGTGTCGAAGCGGACATCGAGGCCGAAGGGCTCGATCTCACCGAGTTTGGAATGCTCGCCTATCCGGAAGACGAAGGCGTTTAGAAGATCGACATGATGATGCCGCCGGCGACGATAAAAACGCCGCCGAGCATCGTCGATCTCGTGGGCGGCTGATTGAACGCCAGCCAGGAAACCAGCTGCGCGACAAGGAAGAAGCACACCACGTAGATCCCGAGCAGCTTGCCGAAATCCCACGCGGGCTTGTTGACGACGTAGCCGTACGAGAAGAGCACGAGGCCGCCAACCGCGAAGAGTGCGAATCGCGTAGTGACGCCTGAAACATGAAGACCGGAGCGGACAAGAGCGTCGCCTCCGGCTTCAAGGACTGCGGCGAGGAACAGAATGACGATTGCGAGTGTGCGAGACATCGGCCTGATGCGCCAATTATGACGCACCAGGCCTAATGATTTCCTGAATCAGCGGGCGCCTGCGACGCCGGGGTACAGGATCGCTTTCCCTTGCGCCTTCGACGTGCGCATGAAGTACACCAATCCGTAGATGCCCCACAACGCGACGCCGCCCAGCGCGACGTACGGTTCCTTCGCGCTCATCCCCGGCACGGCGAACGGACCCACCAAGTAGAAGAGCATGCAGGCCAAGTTCGCAAGGAGCCCGAAGATTGGAATCACCACGTGCTTGAAGCCATTGAACGTGTGGTGCTCCTGGAACGCGAGCATCGCGACGATGCACGTCATCATGTAGAGCAGGAACGTGCCGAAGTTGCTGATCAGGGTGACGACCAGCAGGCTCTGCGGGATCTTCGCCGCCGTATCGTGGCTGAAGATGCCGAAGCTGTACCAGACGTTGTGCGGCAATCCCTTCACGACGTCGTCGGCCAGCGCGGCCGGCCCGCAGAAGTTGAAGATGATCGCGAAGATCGCGACCACCGCGGAAATCCCTGCGAGCGCCCAGATGGCGCGATGCGGCGTCAGCTTCTCGCCGTGGAGGATGCCGAAGTGTTCCGGCACTTCCTTGTCGCGGCCCATCGCGTACGTCACGCGCGCGCCGGTGCTCATGCACGAGAGCGTCGTGCCGATGAGCGCGAGGAACACCGTCAGCGCCTGCACGAGCATGAACGCCTTGCCGGCCGCCGGGCTGCCGAAGAGCCACGTGCCGACGATGATCATCATGTCGCCGACCGGCGCGGCCGAGCCGAGCGCGTTCGAGATCTGGTAGCCGTTGTGTAAGAAATAGTTCGCTGCGAAGTATTCAATCGTGTAGCAGAACACGCCTTGAATGAGCAGCGACAGTACGACCGCGCGTGGGATGTCGCGGTGCGGGTTCTTCGCTTCTTCGCCCATCGCGGTCACTGATTCGAAGCCCACGAGAATCAGAATCGCGATACAGGCCTGGATGATCATGTACGAGAAAGCGTGTGGCTGCACTACCGACTTGGCCGACGCGTGGTACTGGAACTGCGTGATCTTGTTCTTCGGATCGGCCGGGTCGGGCACAGTCGGCATCGCGCCCTCGGGCGCATAGCTGACGAGGAACGGTTTGTCAGACCCGTCCGCATTCTTCTCCGCGACAAAGTTGCCGGCGGCGTCTTTCACCGGCGCGCCCTTATCGTCCACTTTCAAAACGACGTTGATCGGGTTGCCGCCAGGGTCGAGCGTCCAGCCGCGCGAACCTTCCGGATGGTTTACCCGATAGGCGATCGCCATGATCGAAAAGACGATCAGCGCGGTGATCTGAATGACGTTAATCGCCGCATTGATCGCTGTCGTGCCGCCCACGCCACGAAATGCGATGTATGCGACGGCAAATGCGAAGATCGGGCAGAACACGATCATAAAGAGGGGGCTTGGAACAGCGGCGCTGAAGGTGTCGGGCCACACCTGGCCGAACACATAGCCGACGATGAGCGCGGTGACGCCGACCATCAGTCCGGGATAACCCCAGTAATAAAGGTGGCTCGCCCAGCCCACGGTGAACTTCGCGATGCGCGCGAACTTCTGCGAATGCGATTTCGATAGAAACGCCTGCTCGGCGAAGAAGTACGATGACCCCGCGCCGGGATAGAGCTTCGACAGCTCGGCGTACGCGATCGCGGTCGCCAGGCAGAGGACGACGGCGGCGAGGATGCCGAACCACATGCCCTGCGCAGCCAACGGAGCGCCGTAGGCGGATTGGATAAAGAACGTCAGCCAGAGAAACGCGCCGGGCGCGATGAGCGCCATCGCGTTTGATGTGAGGCCGGTCAGTCCGAGTGTGGTCGGCGGCTTCGTAGGTGTTTCAGCGGCCATGGATGCTCCTTCGTGTTGGCTCGATCGCACAAGTCAGATAGCAGTCGCCGTACGCGGCGAGTGCGTCGGTGGCCAATGCACACTGCAAGGCCAGCGCCACTCGACGCTGACGTCGCGTCAACATGGCGATCGCGATTTTTCCGAATGTTTTCTGACGTGGAGCCCTTCACCAAAGTAGGGTTGGGCGAAGACCACTACAAAAGAGTCTCTAAATTTAGTTGTTGCTACATTACTGTCGCAATGCCATCGTGAACTGCCCAGATCCGCCACCATTCGCGAATGACAGCATCATACAAATATGTTCCAAAAGACTCATGTCTAGACATTTTGGTCGCTGTGATTCGCGACCGACGCAACAGAGTCGGCTGACCGATCGCCGCAATCTCAGGGGTTTTCCGCAGTACGCTCCCGATGCATCATCAATGCGGCATGGCGTCCGTTTTGCTATCTCAGCCAGCGAACGCAGAGACCAACGGCTGTGACGGGCTGCACCTGCAGCGCGAACAGCAATGGTCTGTCTTTTTCTCGCCGCGCGTCATCGGGGCGCGCGCAAGGAGGTCAGGGGTCAACATGACGATTAAGAGCGGCACGACGGCATTCATTCTCCGGCTCGGGGTCCTTCTTCTATGTCTCATCGCTCCGCAGCTTGCGGCGGCGCAGGATCCACCCAAGCCGGCTGACGCGCCGGCCGCGCCCGATCCGGACAAGGTCACGCTGAACTTCTTCAAAGGCACGGAGCTTGGCGGCCTCGTCGACGGCTATTACCTGTGGAACTCGAACAAGACCGGACCGCTGTTTCGCTCGTTCGACGTCTCGCACAACGCCTTCACGCTCAGCATGGCGGAAGTGTGGCTCGCGAAGGCGCCCACGTCCGACTCGCCGATCGGCTACAAAGTCCGCCTGAATTTCGGCCAGGCAGCGGGCATCTTCACGCCCCTCCCGGACAACAACTATAAGAACGTCGAAGAAGCCTACGGCAGCTACATGGCGCCAGTCGGCAAGGGCCTGCAGATCGACTTCGGCAAATTCGTGACGAACGCGGGCGCCGAAGTCGTCGAAGCCAAGGACGACTGGAACTACTCGCGCTCGCTGCTCTTCCAGCTCGCGATTCCGGTGTATCACGCCGGCATCCGCGTCACGTACTCGCCGACCGACAAGGTCACGCTGATGGGCGGCGTCGTCAACGGCTGGAACAACGTCACCGAAAACAACACGGGCAAGACCGTGATGGGGTCGGTCACCTACAAGCCGACGGGCGCTGTGTCGATCATCGAGAACTACATCGGTGGTCCCGAGCAGGCCAACGACAGCACCGACTGGCGTCATCTGTCGGACACGGTCGTGAGCTACACAGTCAACCCGACGGTGAGCCTGATGGCGAACTACGACTACGGCCGCGATACGGTTGGCGGCTTCGTGAACACCTGGCAGGGCATCGCCGGATACGCGAAGATCCAGGCGAACAAGTGGATCGCCGTCGTCCCGCGCGTCGAGTATTTCAAGGACGCCAACGCGCTCATGACCGGCACGGTGCAGAACCTGACGGATGCGACGCTGACGCTCGAAGTGAAGGCCGCCGACAACTTCCTGTGGCGCGTCGAGTACCGCGGCGACTTCTCGAACCAGTCGACGTTCACGGACGACATCGGGGCGCTGAAGAAGAATCAGCAGTCGATCACGTTCGGCTTCCTCTACTCGTTCAGCTCGAAGTCGTAACGACACTCTGCTGCGGGAGCGCTGCCACTCCGGTGTAAGTTATGTGGAGCGCTCCCATGCAGGATCCGTCGAGCATCCCCGCGACTTCTGGTTCAGGGGCGGGCCTCCCGATACAACTCGAGGAGGCCCGCCGCGAGCTTCGCGACGACATCCTCCGCGGCCACGGCGGCCGCGCCGCGCTCGCCCGCTTCTCCGATCGCCTCGACGCCATCGTCCGGCACATCGTCGCTGCCGCGCCTCCCACGCCGCAGTCGGTGGCGGTTGTCGCCATCGGCGGGTACGGACGGCGTCAGCTCTCGCTGCACTCGGACATCGACCTGCTCATCCTTTTCGGCGGCCATCTCGGCGACGCCGAAGAGAAGACGCTGCGCGCGATTCTTCATCCGCTGTGGGATCTCGGCCTTGTGGTCGGTCACCAGGTCCGCGAGATCGAGGAGTTCGGACGTCTCGAGGTGGACAACCCCGAGTTCCTGATGGCGCTCGTCGACGCGCGGCCCATCGCGGGCGACCGCGCGCTGTTCGATCGCTTCGAGTCGGCATTTCATCACGCGGGCACGCACGCGCACGTCGTCGGCGCGCTGAATGCCCTGATTGACGAGCGGTACGCGCTGTTCAATTCGACGCTCTACCAGCTCGAGCCCGACGTCAAGGAGTCGCCCGGCGCGCTGCGCGACCTGACGGCGACGCGCTGGATTGCCGCGCTCACGGATCCGTCGCTCATCCGGCGCGGCGTGGAAGATCCCTCGAAGATCGAAGAGGCCGAGGATTTTCTCCTGCGCGTGCGATCGATTCTTCATCTCGAGAGCAAACGGAATCACAACCAGCTCACGCATCAGCTTCAGGAGCACGCTGCCGACATCCTCGGGTATCCCGGCGCGTTTCCGCAGCAGCGCGTCGAGCGGCTGATGAGCGACTACTTCCGGCACGCGCGCGTCGTCATGCGCTCGCTCGCGTGGATGCGCAAGGCGGCGCCGACACCGGCCGGCCTCAATCTCGGCCGCACGAGCGACGGCATCCGGTTCATCGACATGCGTCAGGCGGTCGTCCAGCCCGCGACCTGGCTTGCGGCGTTTCAGGCCGCGATCGACCACGCCTGCCCGGTCTCGGACTCGGCCCTCGCGGCCATCCGCCAGCATGCCGAGCGCTTCCGCGTCGAAGATTTCTTCCCGACGCCCGCGCATCGCACGGCGCTCCTCCGTTTTCTGCGGCCCGCGCCGGGCTTGTACGCGCGGCTGTCGGAAATGCACGACTGCGGACTGCTCGGCCGGATGTTTCCGCCGTTCCAGGCGATCACGTACCGGGTGGTCCGCGACTTCTTCCACAAGTACACGGTTGACGAGCACACGCTTCTCACGATCAGGAATCTCGAGCGGCTCGCGACACGGCCGGAGCCGGATCGACAGCGCTTTTCATCGCTCCTGCAGGATCTCGACGCGCCCGAGCTGCTCGTGCTCGCGCTGCTGCTGCACGACGTCGGCAAGTGGCGCGACGACGACCACCACGTCGAAAGCGTCCGGATGGCGCGCGACATGTTCGGGCGCATCGGGCTGCCGCAGGACGCGTGCGACACGGTCGAGTTCCTGATCGCCAACCACCTCGCGATGTCGCAGGTGGCGTTCAGACGCGACACGGAAGATCCGGAGATCGTCAGGACATTCGCCGAACTGGTCGGCGTCGAAGATCGCCTCAAGATGCTGTGCCTGATGACGCTCGCCGATGTCGAGGCCGTCAGCCTCGAGACGCTGACGCCCTGGCGCGCCGAGCTCCTCTGGCGCCTGTTCGTCGACACCTACAACCACCTGACGATGGGGTACGGCGACGAGCTGATCGACGCGACCCAGCCCGGCAACGCAGAGCTGCTGGCACACCGGCCAGCCGACCTGTCGGAGTCCGACATCACGCGCTTTCTCGAAGGGCTGCCGCGCCGGTATCTGCGTCTCTTCGACAGCGACGCGATCTACCGTCACGTGCGGCTGGCGCGCGACATCAGGCCCGACGAAATTCATCTCTCGATGGAGCAGAAAGGGGCCGCATGGGAGCTGACCGTCGTCACGCTCGACAAGCCGTTCCTGTTCTCGAACATCTCCGGCGTGCTGTCGTCGTTCGGGATGGACATCCTCCGCGGCCACGCGATGACCAGCCCCAACGGCCTGGTGCTGGACGTCTTTCAATTCACCGATTCCGAGCGGTTCCTCGAGCTCAATCCGGGCGCCCGGGACCAGATGTTCAAAGTCCTGAACGACGTCGTGTCGGGCCGCGCCAGCGTCACCGAGCGGCTGCGGGGGCGCGCGCGCAGCCTGTTCAACCGGCGGCCGCGCCGCGTCACGCCGGTCGTCCACGCCGACAATACGTCTTCCAAGCGCTACACGATCATCGATATCATTGCGGACGACGAGCTGGGCCTGCTCTATCGCATCAGCCGGGTGATGTCGCAGAATGGCTGCGACGTCGACCTCGTGCTGATCACCACCGAAGGTCGCCGCGCCATCGACGTGTTTCACATCACCAAGGCTGGCCGGAAGCTGTCTGGAGCGGAACAGGCCGAGCTGTCGGCTCATTTACAGCGCGTGTTGGAGGACGGGTATGAAGCTGATTAAGAGCATCGTGCGGCCGAACAAAGTCGACGAGGTGAAGGACGCCCTCACCAAGATCGGCATTTCGGGCATGACGGTCACCGAAGTGCGCGGCCACGGCAAGCAGAAGGGCCACACGGCCATCTACCGGGGCAAGGAATACAACGTCAGCCTGCTGCCGAAGATGCAGATCGAAGTCGTCGTCTCGGATTCGATCGTGGACGACGCGATCAAGGCGATCGTGCAGTCGGCGAGAACGGGCGAGATCGGCGACGGGCGCGTGTTCGTGCTCCCGGTCGAGCAGACCTACAAGATCAGGACGGGCGAAAAGGACTCGGTGTAGACCGGCGCAGGATGTCGTCAATCGCGGTGGTCCGCGATTGATGCGCGTGGTGATCGAGGAAGTCGAGCACGCGCCGGCGGCACGCGTAGTAGTCGGGATGCGCGAGCACGGCGGCGCGGTTGCGCGGCCTGCTAAACGGAACCTGCAGAATCTCTCCGACACCCGCCTCGGGACCGTCCGTCATCAGAATGAGCCGATCGGCGAGGTATAACGCCTCGTCGATATCGTGCGTCACCATCACGACGGTGCGCCGGTGTTTTTCCCACACCTCGAGCAGCGTGTCCTGAAGCTCGAAACGCGTCAGCGAATCGAGCATCGAAAACGGCTCGTCGAGCAGCAGAAACCTGGGCTCGACCGACAGCGCGCGCGCCAGCGACACGCACTGCTGCGTGCCGAGCGAGAGCTCGGCCGGCAGGCGATCGGCGTCCCCGCCGACGCCGACGAGATCGAGATACCACCTGGCGTCGACCTTCGGGGATCGGCGTCGCGACGCGTCGGCGCGATCGGCCGCAAGCTGGACGTTGTCGCGCGCGGACAGCCACGGCAGCAGACAGGGAGACTGAAACACGAGCGCGCGCTCCGGACCGGGCGCCGTGACATGTTTGCCGTCGATGACGACGCCGCCGTACGTCGCTTCGTCGAGGCCGGCGAGAATCGACAACACGGTCGACTTGCCGCAGCCCGAATGCCCGAGGATGCAGACGAACTCGCTCTGCCCGATGACGGCGTTGACGTCCTTGACCGCTACAAACGGACCCGACGGCGTGTCGAAGACTTTGGTGAGTCCCGTGATTTCAAGCGGAGCGATCATGCGACCTGCTGTTTCGTGGCGGGTTTGAGATCGCGCGTCAGCGACGCGACGACGTGGGCGCGGACCCGCGCCGCGTGATCGTCGTGCATCAGCTCGCCGGCCGTTCGAGGCCGGCGAAGGTCGACGCGCACTGGCGTGCCTAATGCGTGCGGGCCGCGCGTCATCGGGACGATACGATCCGACAGCAGCAGCGCTTCCTCGACACTGTTCGTGATCATCACTGTTGTAACCGGCCGGTGGGCCGATGACGAGAGTCGAACGAGCTCCTGCTGCAGCGACTCGCGCGTCAGCGCGTCGAGCGCGCCGAAGGGCTCGTCGAGAAACAGAATCTCCGGTTCGGTCGCGAACGCGCGGGCAATGGCCACACGCTGGCGCATGCCGCCCGAGAGTTGACTGGGCCGGCGCTGCAGCGCCTTGCCGAGACCCACGGCCTCGAGATGCCGCGCCGCCTGTTCGCGCTGCCGCTCCTTCGTCCAATCCGGAAATGCGGCCCCGACCGCGAGGCGGACGTTCTCGAGCGCCGAAAACCACGGGAGCAGCGAATAGTTCTGAAAGACGATCGCGGCATTCGGCTGCACGCCCCGCACGAGCGATCCGCCGACCTCGACCCGTCCGGCGTCCGGCGCAATAATCCCGGCGACGATTTTCAGAAACGTCGACTTGCCGCAGCCCATCATCCCGACAATCGAGACGAACTCGCCGCGCTCGACTGACAGCGACGCGCCGGACAGCACGTCTCTCTTCTCGCCGCCGGACGAAAAGCTCTTCGACACGCCGCTGATCTCGATGAACGCCATCGCTCAGATCGCCCGCAGTCGCGTTTCGGCAAAACCCATCAGGCGATCGAGCACGAAGCCCACGACACCGATCGTGAGAATCGCCAGCAGGATGTGCGCATAGATCAGGCTGTTGTATTCCTGCCAGAGAAATCCGCCGACGCCGGGTGTCCCGGTCAGCATCTCGCTGGCGACGATGACGAGCCAGGCGATGCCGAGGCTGAGCCTGAAGCCCGTGAACATGTAGGGCAGCGTGGCCGGCACGACGATCCTGGCAAACGTCGTGAACGGCGACAGCCGCAGCACCTTTGCGACGTTCCAGTAGTCCTGCGGGATGGCGCGGACGCCGGCCATCGTGTTGAGCACGGTCGGCCACATCGAACAGACCGCGATCGCGAAGAGCGCGGCCGGCTCCGACTTCTGGAAGATGATCAGGCCGAGCGGCAGCCAGGCGAGCGGCGAAATCGGCCGCAGCACCTGCATGACCGGGTCGAGCATGCGGCTGAGCGTCTTCGACATGCCCAGCATGAACCCGAGCGGCGTCGCGATCGCGATGCCGAGCAGGAAGCCGCGCGCCACGCGCATGAGGCTGTAGTACGCCAGCAGCGCGATGCCCTGATCCATCTCGCCGCGCTTCTCGAGCGGCTTGAGGATGTAGATCTTGCTCTCTTCCCACGTCTTCATCGGTGAGGGCAGGTCGGTGACCATCGTGCTCGCGCCCCACCAGACGAGGAGCGCGAACACGACGCCGACGGCCGGCAGCAGCAGATTGGCCAGGCGCTTCATGCGAGGCTGTTGATCGGAAAAGACGTCGCGTACTTCTCCGGGTCCGCGGCGTCGAGTGTGCTGTCGAAGAGCGTCACTTTCTGGAGCTCCGCGATCTTCGTGTTGACGCCCATCTCTTTCATCGCCTCGAGATAGATGTCGGAGCGCATGACCTTCTTCACGGTGCCCTTGTAATCAGGCGCGCCTTTCACCATGCCCCAGCGGCGGAACTGCGTGAGCCACCACGTGCCGAAGATCGCGTGCGGATAGTTGCAGTCGCGGTCGGAGTAAATCATGTAATTCGGATCCTGCTCCGTGCGGCCGTCGCCGTAGTTGTACTTGCCCATCAGCCGCTCGAGGATGATTCCGGGCGGACAGTTGATATATGTCGGCTTGGAGATGACCTCAGCCGCCGACGGCCGGTTCTCCATCTTGTCGAGATGCTGGCTGGCAAGATGCAGCGCCTTCAGCACGGCCTTCACCGTCTTCGGATTCTTCGTCGCGAATTCATCGGTGAACGCGCAGACCTTTTCCGGATGGTCCTTCCACATCTTCTGCGTCGTCGTCACCGTGTAGCCGATGCCGTCGGCAATCGCCCGGTTGTTCCACGGCTCGCCGACGCAGAAGCCGTCCATTTTGTCGACTTTCATGTTCGCCACCATTTGTGGCGGCGGAATCGTGATGAGCGTCACGTCCTTGTCCGGGTGAATGCCGCCGGATGCGAGCCAGTAGCGAATCCACATGGCGTGCGTGCCTGGCGGGAACGTCATCGCGAACGTCAGGGGATCGCCGCTCCCCTTGGCTCTGTCGGCAAGGGGCTTGACGTCCTTGGCGGCCTTCACGCCTGCCTTCTTCATCCGGTTGTTCAGCGTGATCGCCTGGCCGTTGCGGTTGAGCATCCACGGGATCACCATCGGCTTCACCGGCGATCCGGCCAGACCCATCGTCGACGCGAAGGGCATCCCGATGAGCATGTGCGTCGCCTGGTTTTCACCGAGGGAGAGCTTGTCGCGGATCACCGCCCACGACGCTTCCTTCGACACGACGGAGTTGATGCCGAACTTCTTGAAGAAGCCGAGTTCGTGCGCCATCACGATCGGCGCGCAGTCGGTGAGCGCGATCATGCCGAAGCGCATGTTCGGCGTCTCGGGTGAGTCGTCTGCGTAGACGCTGCCGACCCATCCGCCGGGAAGACCCTTCATCAGCGTCGCGGCGCCGCTCGCCGCAACCGCTGTCTTGAGAAATGTGCGTCTGTTCATCGCAGCCTCCGTCCAGCTGAAGCCGGACGCTACTTAGAATTTCAGATTGAGTTCAAAGAAACCAAGGTGGACCGCGTTGCCGCCGGAGTAGATCGCCTGCGTCACGAGCCCGCCGCTCGCGTAGCCGAAGTACCCCCCCACGCCGACGTGCGGTGTGAGCGTGACGTCGGCGCTGACGTCGTAGAGCGTGCCGAGCGTGGACTGGCCATTCGACGGCCGGCCTGTATAGCCGAACGTCGCCGCCTGGAACGCGCCGCCGCCGACGTACCACAGGTCGTTCGAGTCAGCGAGCCGCACGGCGTGGATGTCCGAGCGGATCGTCACGCGCCTGGGCCTGAGGATCAGCTCGGCGAATGCGTCCTTGCTGTTCATCATGTTGTAGAAGGGCGTCCGCGCGTAGATGCGCGGCGTCGGCAGCACCTGGAAGAACGTCGCGTGCGTGCCGTCGGTGGCGTTGTCATCGCCGGATCCGAAGTCGTAGCCGCCGCGAATCCACGGCTTGAGCGACTTGAGCACGGCCGGCTGCCAGCCAGCTTCTGCCGCGAAGGCGCCCGCGCGCTGGCGCTGCGTTCCCCACGATCCGGTTTGCAGCGCGCCCCAGAAGAGCAGGTCGACGGGGCCGGTCCCGGTGGGCACGATCTGCAGAATGTGGCCGCCGTAAGTGCCCACGTTGATGGAGTCGGCATCGGCATTTCTCAGCGCCGCCGGGCGACTGTCGGTTTTCACGACACCGCTGCGATAGTCACGGTAGCCGAGCGCGAACACACGCCAGTCGGTCGCGGCATACTTGCCGTGTTGTCCGGTGACGGCGCCGTAGAAGACGTTGATCTTCAGCTCGGCCCAGCCATCGACCTGAAAGACGCCTTCGGTCGGACGGGCGGCGACAGCCGTGATATTCAGCCTGGGCATGTCGAACACGTACTGGGCACCATCGAGGCTGCGCTGTACGTCGGTCCACCCGAAGTTCGCGAGCAGCCGCTGCGCGATGCGATCGCGTTTGAGCGCGGCGAGTGTGCTGTGTCCCGGCGTCACTTCAGAGCCGTCGATAAATTCCATACGGCCGACCTTCAGCGACTGCCCCGCGACGCCGCCGACGCCTTTGACCCTGAAGTTGCCCTGCTTCAGGAAGATGCTGGACGAGTTCGTGGAGCCGCTGTTCGCCGCGGCGTAACTCCCGCCGAGGCCAAGCTGACCGAACGGCGCCGGCATGACCGCGGTCGTCGGCATGTTGACGAGCGCGGGCACGGCGAACTCGACCTGCCAGTCCAACTTCTGCTTCGTTTCAGTCAGGCCGAATCGCAGCAGCGAGCCCCCATAGGTGTACTCGCCGCCCGGCGCGTCGCCGAACCAGTCCCACGAGTACATCCGGCTTCTGAATGAGCTCGAAACGACAGCGTCGCCGATCTTGATCGGAGTTTGCGCAAACGCCGGAGATGACACGACCGCCGACGCGCTCAACAGGAACAGCAAACACAAAGACCTGCGCATCTGAATTTCTCCTCGCCGAGGAATTCAGCAAGTCGCACACCAGCTGCGCGTGCCTGTGCGACAGGCTGTCAGCATGGGATTTATCCGACAACGCGCGTACGGAAGTTCTGTCAGCGCGACGAAGTTGTCGATCGAAAAGCTACTGCGACAAATTTGGTGGAATGTGGTCTTAACGAGCGGTGAGATCGAAGTAATCGGCGAGCGCGATCATCATCGGTCCCATCTTGGGATGCGACGGCTGGACGTGAGGAATAACGCCGAAGGATCGCAGCGCGGCCGCGCAGACGGGACCAACCGCGGCGACAACGACTCTCCTGTTCAGCGCGTCCGCAAGCGCGTCACGCCGATCAAGAGTGTCGGCAATGTGGAAGAGATGACGAATTTGAATCTGGCTGGTCACGGCAATCGCGTCGATGCGGCCGTCGATGATTTCTCCGACCAGGCGCGCGAGCGGCGCGACATCCTCGGGCAGACGCCATTCGTAGAGACAGATCTCATCGATCGTGGCGCCGCGCTGTCGTAATCCCTCAGCCGCCACGTCATTGCGCTCGCCGTAATGCACGAGCCCGATGGTTTTGCCCCGGAGGTCGACCGCCTCGAGCGCCTGCAGCAGCTCGATGGTCGTGTGCGGCTCGGCGGCCGTGATGTTCACCTGCACCTGCTGGCGGCGCAGCACCGACACTGGCTTCGGACCACGGCACACCGTCGTCGCGCCGCGAAGCGCGGCGATCGCGGCATCGAGCTGTCCGCGCTTGTCCGCTTCTTTCAGCAGCGCCGATGCACCGACGCCGGTCATGAAGACGACGATGTCGAAACGTCCGGCGCAGAGCGCGTCGATAAACGCCGCCGTCTCTTCCGGTTGTTCCACCGGCGTCTCGCGGACAGCGGGCACCGAGTACGCGGTTCCGCCCTGGCGCTCGACCATGGCCGAGAGCTCGGCGCTCATGCGCGCTTCGAGCAGCGCGACGCGCTTGCCGCGGAGGGACATGCCGGACATGTCCTACGATCTTAGCTCGTAGCGTCCTTAGCTCGTAGCGTCCGCCTTCAG
>Ga0153915_10000737_pt1 | contig 30175 bp, 27 predicted proteins | sample Opewatmetagenome_2_FD_107003 | JGI IMG/M metagenome (GOLD analysis project Ga0153915, IMG submission 107003) | Freshwater wetland microbial communities from Ohio, USA - Open water 3 Core 3 Depth 3 metaG | ecosystem: Environmental > Aquatic > Freshwater > Wetlands | place: USA: Ohio, Lake Erie... | reverse complement strand
TCGTCGTGCACTCCGCGCTCTCTGGCATCACCGATCGGCTCGATGGACTCCTCGCCGTTGCGGTGAAGGGCGGAGCGACATCGGCGCTCGATGAGATCGAGCAGCGGCACGCTGCGCTTGCGCGCGATCTCGGCATTGCGCTTCCGGAGGCGATCGCGCGACAGCTCGCCGATCTGCGTCAGACGGCAGCCGGACTCGCTCTCGTCGGCGAAGCCAGCGATCGCATCCGCGCGCGCGTGCTCGCAAGCGGGGAGCTGATGGCGACGCAACTCGGTGCCGCATACCTCAAGGCGCAGGGCCTCGACGTCGATTGGATCGATGCGAGGACGGCGCTACGCGCCGAAGAGAAGGCGGGTCGCCATGAGAAGGCGAGCATGCTGTCGGCAACCTGCAATTTCGCGCCGGATGCCAAGCTGCAGCAGCGTCTCGCGGCGCTCGCCGGCGTGATCATCACGCAGGGGTTCATCGCGAGCGATAGCGCCGGTGAGACCGTGCTGCTGGGGCGCGGGGGCTCGGACACCTCCGGAGCCTACTTCGCGGCGAAGCTCGCCGCCCAACGCCTCGAGATCTGGACCGATGTGCCGGGCATGTTCAGCGGCAATCCGCGCGCGATTCCGAATGCGCGGCTCCTGAAGGCCCTGCACTACGACGAGGCGCAGGAGATCGCGAGCAACGGGGCCAAGGTGCTCCATCCGCGCTGCATCCTGCCCGTGCGGCAGTACTCGATACCGCTGCACATCTACGCGACGCAGACGCCCGAGATTGCGGGGACCGTGGTCAGCGCCGCTCCGGGCGACAGCGCGGCGCAAGTGAAGGCGATCTGCGTCAAGAAGGACATCACGCTGGTCTCGCTCGAAAGTCCCGGGATGTGGCACGAGGTCGGTTTTCTTGCCGACGCCTTTCAGATCTTCAAGGACCATGGCCTCTCGGTCGACCTCGTTTCCACGTCGGAAACGAACGTGACCGTGTCGCTCGACCCGGCCGCCAATGCACTCGATCCGGCGATCGTCGAGGCGCTGGTGCGCAATCTCGGCGATCTCTGCCGCGCTCAGGTCATCGGTCCCTGCGCTTCGCTCAGCCTCGTCGGACGCAATATCCGCGGCATCCTGCACGACTTCGGCGAGGCATTCGAGTTGTTCGAGGAGCAGAAGATCTATCTCGTGAGCCAGGCCGCGAACGACCTCAATTTCACCTTCGTCATCGACGAATCGCAGGCCGATCGCCTCGTGCAGCAGCTGCATGACTTGCTGATCCGCCCGAGCGGCGCGGACCCGATCTGGGGACCGACCTGGGAGCAACTCTACGCGCCAGCACGCGCGGCTCCCAGGGCGGCGCTGCAATGGTGGGCACGCAAGCGCGAGAGATTGCTCGAGTTGGCGAGGGCGCATTCCTCCGCGTACGTCTACGATGCGGCCACCGTCGAGAGCCAGGCGCGATCTCTCAAGGCTCTCAGTGCAATCGACCGGGTCTTCTATGCGATCAAGGCGAATCCGCATGCGGAGATTCTCAGGCGGGCGGCCGCCGCGGAGCTTTCGCTCGAGTGCGTGTCGCAGCCTGAAGTGGAGCACGTGCTCAAGGAGGTTCCCGCTCTCACGCCGGATCGCATCCTCTTCACGCCGAACTTCGCGGCCCGCAGTGAATACGAATTTGCGCTCGGCGCCGGTGTGTGGCTCACGCTCGACAACCTGCATCCCCTCGAGCATTGGCCGGCGCTCTTCCGCGGGCGCGACGTCATCGTGCGCATCGATCCCGGCTTCGGCCGCGGCCATCACCATCACGTGCGTACGGCCGGCGTGCATTCGAAGTTCGGCATTCCCACGTTTGAGCTCGGCGAGCTCGAGCGGCTGGCCCGGGCCGCGGGCGCGAAGGTCATCGGCCTGCATGCGCACGCGGGCAGTGGCATCTTCACGGTCGATCATTGGGCGGAAACGGCCGAACTTCTGGCGGGGCTCACCGAGCGATTCACGGATGTCCGCTACCTTAATATCGGCGGCGGAATCGGTGTGCCGGACGGGTTGTCACGCGCGCCCGTCGATCTTGCGCAGGTGGATGCGGCGCTCGCGCGCGTGCGCTCGAGGTATGCAAATTTCGAGTTGTGGATGGAGCCCGGGCGCTACCTCGTCGCGGAGGCCGGTGTGCTCGTCGCGGTCGTCACGCAGGTGAAGGGCAAGGGAGACGTGCGCTACGTCGGTCTCGCGACGGGCATGAATTCGCTCATTCGTCCGGCGCTCTATGGAGCCTGGCACGACATCGTGAATCTGACGCGGCTCGAGGAGCCGGCGACCGAAACCTATACAGTCGTCGGCCCGATCTGCGAGAGCGGGGATCAGCTCGGCACCGACCGACTGCTGCCCCCAACGGAGGAGGGCGACGTCTTGCTCATTGCCAATGCGGGAGCCTATGGCCACGCCATGAGCTCCCACTACAATCTGCGGGCACCGGCGCGAGAGTTCGTAGTTTAGTCACCCTCTCCGCGTGCAGGGGGAGAGGGGTCGGGTGAGGGGGTTGAAAGGTCGTCATGGCAGTGTCGGTTGGAATCATCGGTTGGCGCGGCATGGTCGGAAGCGTGCTCATCGAGCGCATGCGGGCGGAGCACGACTTCGATCTCATCGATCCCGTGTTCTTCAGCACCAGCCAGGCCGGTGCCGTGGGCCCGCCGACAGGCCGACCCACGGGGCCCGTGCGCGATGCGATGAACATCGCCGAGCTCGCGAAGCGAGACATCCTCATTTCCTGCCAGGGCGGGGATTACACGAACGAGATCTTTCCGAGGCTGCGCGCCGCCGGCTGGACGGGCTACTGGATCGATGCCGCATCCGCGTTGCGCATGCGCGAGGACGCCATCATCGTCCTCGATCCTGTGAATCGCGACCTGATCGAGGCGGGCGTCGATCGGGGCGTGAAAAACTTCATCGGCGGCAATTGCACGGTGTCGCTGATGCTCATGGCAGTCGGCGGGTTGCTGCGCGAGGGCCTCGTCGACTGGATCACGACCATGACGTACCAGGCGGCTTCAGGCGCCGGAGCCCAGCAGATGCGGGAGCTCCTGTTGCAGATGGGAGCCGCCTATCGTGCGGCCGAGCCGCTGCTCGCGGATCCCGCCAGCTCGATTCTCGACATCGATCGCAAGGTGAGTGCCGTCCTGCGATCGCCCAGCCTGCCAAAGGAGCACCTCGGTGCGCCGCTCGCGGGCAGCCTCATCCCGTGGATCGACAAGGACCTCGGCAACGGCCAGAGCCGCGAGGAGTGGAAGGGCGGCGTCGAAGCCAACAAGATTCTCGGGACAGGCGCCGCACCCATACCAGTCGACGGCGTTTGCGTACGCATCGGCGCCATGCGTTGTCACAGCCAGGCGCTGACCATCAAGCTCAAGGAAGACGTGCCGCTCATGGACATCGAGCGCATGCTCGTGGCGTCGAATGACTGGGTGCGGGTGATCCCGAACGAGCGCGAATCCTCGATCAGTGCACTGTCGCCCGCCGCGGTGACCGGCACGCTGCACGTGCCCATCGGACGCCTGCGCAAGCTCCCCATGGGCGGAGAATATCTTGCGGCGTTCACCGTGGGCGATCAGCTGCTGTGGGGTGCTGCCGAGCCCCTGCGGCGCATGCTGCGTCTCCTGCTCGTAGCCGATTGAATGAAATCTAGCTTTGCGCGCGGCTTGTGTGCCGCGATTCGAGCTCCTGAACGACGCGCGTGAGCGACAGATTGCGGCTCTTCAGGAGGAGCAGCAGGTGATAAAGGAGGTCCGCGGACTCCGCGATCACTTCAGTGTCTTCACCGCCTGCGCTCGCGAGCGCCACCTCGAGACCTTCCTCGCCGACCTTCTGGGCGATGCGCTTCTGGCCGAGCGCCATCAATCGCGCCGTGTAGCTGCCTTCCGGCTGCTCCGCGATGCGCTGCGCGATGACTCGCTCGAGGTCCGCGAGGAAGGCGAGACGCTCGCCGTCCGTGGGTGGCACATCCACGAAGCACGTCGGTGTTCCCTTGTGACAGACCGGCCCCGTCGGCAGTGCCTGCACGAGCAGCGTGTCGTTGTCACAATCCGGAGCGATGCCCACCAGGTTCAGGAAATGACCCGAGGTCTCGCCTTTCAGCCAAAGCGTCTGGCGCCGCCGGCTGAAGAAGACGACGCGGCCGCCTTCGATCGTCGCCGTGAGCGCCTGTTTGTTCATGAAGCCGACCATGACCACGGCGCCGCTCACCGCGTGTTGCACGACGGCAGGCAGTAAGCCCTCTCCCTTGTCCCAATCGAGCGCGCGAATCTGTTCCGGGGTCATGGCCTTACCTCGATGCCCTGACGTCGCAGGTAGTGTTTGAGATCGGGAATCTCGATTTCGCCCAGATGAAAGACGCTGGCCGCAAGCGCGCCGTCGACGTGGGCGCGCTCGAATACCTCGCGGAAATGCCCCGGCGTGCCGGCGCCGCCCGATGCGATGAGCGGCACGTCACATACCGCGCGCGCCGCCGCGAGCTGCTCGAGATCATAACCCTGGCGCACACCGTCGCTCGCCATGCAGTTGAGGACGATCTCGCCTGCACCGAGCTGCTGGGCTTCGATGAGCCAATCGAGCGTCGCCCGGGCCGTGTCGCGCGCGCGCGTTGGATCGCCGGTGAACTGGTAGACGCGATAGCCGGCCTCGGTGCTCTGGCTGTCGATGCCGACGACGACGCACTGTGATCCGAAACGTGCGGCAAGCCGCGTGATGAGTCCCGGATCGGCAAGCGCCGGGGAATTGACAGAGATCTTCTCGGCGCCCGCGCCCAGAACTTCCTCGGCATCCTCGACGGTGCGAATGCCGCCCGCCACGCAAAACGGGATGTCGAGGATGCGCGCGATGCGACTGATCCAGCCGCGATCGACCGAGCGGCCGTCCGGACTCGCCGTGATGTCATAGAACACGAGCTCGTCGGCGCCCGCATCGCGGTAGCGTTGAGCGAGCTCGAGAATGTCCCCGACCACGCGATGGTCGCGAAAGCGCACGCCCTTGACCACCTGGTCGTCGCGGACGTCGAGACACGGGATTATGCGTTTGGCAAGAATGGCCGCAGCTCCAGAGGGCTAATGAGACCTTCCAGCACGGCGCGGCCGCTGACCGCGGCCGCAAGGCCAAGTTGCGCAAGCGCATCGAGATCGCCGCGGCCGCGGATGCCGCCCGACGCCTGCCACTCGATCCCGGGATGACGGCGAAGCGCCTCGGTATAGAGCTCGAGATTCGGTCCGCCGAGCATGCCATCGCGCGCGACGTCGGTGCACAGCACGTGCTTGAGCGCCGGTCGCGGAAATCTATCGAGCGCTTCCCAGAGTGACACCGCGGTCTGTTCCCGCCAGCCGTGCGTTGTCAGACGCGGCGTGCCGAGCGAGTCCGCGCGAACGTCGAGCGCCAGAGTGATTCGATTCGCACCGAACTCATCGATGAGCGCGAGCGATGCGTCGGGCGCGGTCACCGCAAGACTGCCGATCACGGCACGCCGCACGCCACAGTCGAGCATTCGGCTGACATCGGCCCGCGTTCTGAGGCCGCCGCCGACCTGCAGTCGTGCATTTGCGCGGGCAACGAGCCTCTCGATGACTGTTCGATTCACCGACGACCCGTCGCGCGCCGCATCCAGATCGACGACATGCACCCAGTCTGCTCCCCAGGCGACGAAGCGGTCGAGGAGTTCCGCCGGCTCGATGACGAAGGAGGTCTCGGCATTGAAGTCTCCCTGGCGCAGGCGCACGCAGCGTCCGCCCCGCAAGTCGATGGCGGGAATCAGGCGCATCAGGCAAGGCTCAGGAAGTTGGCGAGGATTCGCGCGCCGGTGGCGGCCGAGCGCTCCGGATGAAACTGCGTGCCAAGGAAATTGTCGCGCTCGACCACCGCAGAGAAATCACGGCCGTAGTTGCAGCTCGCGACAGTAGCGGTCCCTACCGCGACCGCGTAGCTATGCACGAAGTAAGCGTATTCGCCGGACTCGACTCGATCGAGGAGGCGGCCATTGCGTTCGATGCGAAGCTGATTCCAGCCCATGTGCGGGACTGGACGGTCGGGTTCGGCGCGCATGCGCGTCGCTGAGCCCGGGATTGCGCCGAGGCAGGTCGTGGCTCCTTCGTCGGAGCGCTCGAACAGGAGTTGCATGCCGAGACAGATGCCGAGAACGGGCTGGCGGAGCGCCGGCACGACATCGACGAGTCCGGCACGCCGTAGTCGCGCCATGGCGTCGTCGGCGGCGCCGACACCCGGAAGCACGACGTGCGTCGCATTGCGAACGGTATCGCGGTCGGCGCTCACGATGGGTGCGCACTTGAGTCGCTCGAACGCGAAACGCAGTGAGGCGATATTGGCGCCGCCGCTGTCTATGATGACGAGTCGCATGAGCGCGGTCCTGATGGGCGCTACAGCGTGCCCTTGCTGCTCGGGAGCTCGGTGCCTTCGACACGAATCGCCTGGCGCAGTGCCCGGCCAACGCCCTTGAAGCAGCTTTCCACCATGTGATGAGTGTTCTCGCCGGTTACGCTGATATGGATCGCGGCGCCGAGGCTGTCGGCAAGCGAGCGGAAGAAATGCGGCACGAGCTCGGTCGGCAGTTCACCGACGCGATCGCGCGGGAACCGGCCATCGAACACGAGATACGGCCGCGCGGAGAGGTCGATTGCGATCTGTGCCCGCGCCTCGTCCATCGGCAGCAGAAAACCGTAGCGACCGATGCCACGCTTCTCGCCGAGCGCCTGTCGCAGTGCCGCCCCGAGCGCGAGCGCGCAGTCTTCGACGGTATGATGCTCGTCCACCTTGAGGTCGCCTGCGCAGTTGAGTGCAAGGGAGAAGCCACCGTGCCGCGCGACCTGCTCGACCATGTGGTCGAGGAATCCAATGCCCGTGGCGACCGTGATCGGCGACTCCTGATCGAGCGCCACCTTTACCGCAATGACAGTCTCGCGGGTGCGGCGCTCGAGAGTCGCCGTGCGCGCCGACTCGACGATCCTGCGTACTACGATCGGCCAGGTGAGTTCGGGCGGTCCGCCCTGGCGCACGCGATGACTCGCGATGCCGAGATTGGCGGCGAACTGCATGTCGGAGTCGCGATCGCCGATTAGCACACTGCGCGTCCGGTCGAGAATGTTGCGCGCGAGAAACTCGGTCAGGAGGCCGAGCTTGGGCTTGCGGCAGGCGCAATGATCGTCGGGCAGGTGCGGGCAAATGTACACGTGTGCGAATCGAATGCCCTGAGACTCGAGCGTACGCATGATGAATTCGTGAGCGATACGAAACGTCGGCTCCGGAAAGCTGAGCGTGCCGAGTCCGTTCTGGTTGGTCACCATCACGAGCGCGAAGCCGGCGCGCTCAAGCTCGATGAGCGCGGGTATCACACCCGGCATGAAGCGGATCTTCTCCAGGCTGTCGACCTGCTCGTCCGGCGGCTCCTCGACGATCGTGCCATCGCGATCGACGAAAGCGATCTTGAGCGGCTCGCTCATGCGTCCTCCAGTGCCTTGAGCAAGCGGTCGTTCTGCCGCGGTTCGCCGATCGTGATGCGCAGGCACTCGCCAAGACCCGGTTGGTGCCTGACGTCGCGCACCAGCAGGCCCGCGGCGCGCAGCAGCTCGAATGCGCGCGCGGCGTCTCGAAACTCCACGAGCAGGAAGTTTGCCGCGCTCGGATACACGCGGCGGACCGAAGCGGTGCGCGCGAGTCCGCCTGCGAGCCGTTCGCGCTCTGTGATTAGTGTCTCGACACGCGCGCGCGCGATGACGAGGTGCGGCGGCGACAGGGCGTGCTCGACAGCTTCGGTCGTTGCCGACGGAATGGCGTAGGGCGGAATAATCCGTTTCAAGAGGTCGATGATTTGTGGGTCAGCGATGACGCTTCCACAACGCGCACCGGCGAGCGCATAGGCCTTAGAAAGCGTGCGCAGCACGACGAGATTCGGACAGTCGGATTGTCTCGGAGCCAGGCTCGGTCGTCGCGCGAACTCCAGGTACGCCTCATCGACAACCACGAGCGCCTTGCCAGCGAGCTGGCGCGCGATCCCGACGATGACGTCGGCATCGTAATCGTTCCCGGTCGGATTGTTCGGCGAGCAGAGAAATACGAGCTTGATCTCCGGCCGCCAGCGCGCGAGCACGCCGTCGACCGTCGGGGCGAAGCCCTGCTCGGCGGTCAGCACGAGTTCCTCGACTCTGGCGTCCTGAATCAGTGCAGCAACCTTGTACATCCCGAAGGTCGGTGGCAGTACGAGCACGCCGTCACGGCCAGCACGGCAGAATGCTCTCACCAGGAGGTCGATGGCCTCGTCGCTCCCTCGCCCGACCAGTACGCGCTCCGGCACAGTCCCGTAAAGTGCTGCGAGTCGGCGGATGAGGCTCAAGGGCAGTGGCTCCGGGTAGCGATTCAAGCCCGCGGCCGAGTTGTCCCCCGGCGCGCGCCACGGATTTTCATTCGCGTGCAGCCGTTCCAGAGTCGGCTCCCAGGCTGCATGCCGGTATGGCTCGAGCTCGAGGAGGTCGGGTCGTGCGAGATCGAGGAGCGAACTCATGGGCGCGGCTCCGACGCGAGGACCCGGAGTCGTACACTCACCGCCTGAGCATGCGCATCTAGGCCCTCGAGCGACGCCAGTGTCTCGGCAATGGGCCCGAGATCCTCGAGGCCGGCAGTCGTCAGCTCCTGCACGGTGATGCGCTTGCTGAAATCCGCGAGCGCCAGACCGCTCACCGCGCGTGCGGCGCCGGCCGTCGGCAGAACGTGGTTGGTGCCGGAGCAATAATCGCCCATCGGTTCCGGCGTCCAGTGGCCGAGAAACACGGAACCCGCGTTGATCACGCGCGGTAACCAGCGGCGCGCATCCTCCGTGGCGATGATGAGATGCTCGGGCCCATAGGCGTTACTCACATCGAAAGCCGCGGGCAGATCTGCGACCCGGATGATGCGCGCCGCGCGCAGCGATGCCTCGATGATCGGGCGTCGGCTGAGGCGTGCGACTCGACGCGTGATTTCCTCTTGCACGCGCAGGGCGAGAGCGGCGGAGGTCGTCACGAGGAGTACCTGCGCATCGGGACTATGTTCGGCCTGTGCCAGCAGGTCCGCTGCCACGAACTCAACGCGCGCGCTGTCGTCAGCAATCACCAGCACTTCAGAGGGTCCGGCGGGCAAGTCGCGCGCAGCACCATCGGGGACGCTCGCCACGAGCTCCTTGGCGGCCGTAACCCACGCGTTGCCCGGGCCGAAGATCTTGTCGACCTTTGGAACAGTGGCGGTACCGAACGCCATCGCCGCGATCGCCTGGGCACCTCCGATCTTGAATACGCGGGAGACGCCGCACATTCGCGCTGCCGTAAGTACCGCAACGTCGGCCCGGCCGTCGCGGCGGGGCGGGGTACACAGAATTCGCGTTCGACACCCTGCAATCGCGGCGGGAATCGCCAGCATGACCGCCGTGCTCGGAAGCGGAGCGCTTCCGGCAGGTACGTAGAGGCCCACGGACTCGATAGGCACTTCGATTCGCTCGCAGCGCACGCCAGGTGATGTCTCGAGCGACAGAGCGCCCTGCTTCTGGGCTTCGTGAAACCGGCGGACGTTGTCGATCGCGCGTTCAAGCGCTGCGCGCTGCTGCGCGGTGAGTTGTGCTTGCGCATGCGCGAATTCATCGTCCGTGACCTCGAAGGTCGAGAGACTTGCGCCGTCCAAGGCGAGCGTGAAACGGGCAATCGCCGCGTCGCCGTCCCGGCGGACCTCATCGACGATGCGTCGGACATCCTGGAGAACCCGGCGGGACACGGCGGCGGTGGGGCGTGCAAGAGCGGTGTTTCTCCCTCCCTGGTCGAGCGTGCCCCACTCGAGAATCGGAACGGTGGTCTCATTCATGGGCGGCATGCGATCACGCGAGCATCTTTTCGACTGGCAGCACGAGCACCGAACTTGCGCCCGCTGCCTTGAGGCTCTCAAGGGTCTCCCAGAAGACGTTCTCGCGGCACACGGCATGCACGGCCACCTTGTCGGTCGTGCCCTCGAGCGGAATGATCGTCGGGAACTCGCTCCCGGGCAGGAGCCGTGCAATCTGCGGCAGTGCCGACCGAGGCGCATGCAGCATGATGTACTTGCTTTCCTTGACCTGCTGCACGCCGTCGACGCGCATCAGCAGGCGATGAACCCAATCCTGCTTCGCCTGCGACAGGGGTACGGGAGTGCGGATGAGCGCCGCCTGGCTGTCGAGAATGGTTTCGACTTCGCGCAGGTGATTGGCAGCGAGCGTGGAACCGGACGACACGAGGTCGCAGATGAGGTCCGCGCGGCCGAGCCGCGGCGCGATTTCCACTGCGCCCGACAGCGTGACGATTTCCGCCTTCACTCCGTGCCGCGCGAGGTAATCGGCGAGGATGTTGGGGTAGGTCGTCGCGATGCGCTTGCCGTTGAGCGAGCTGGCGCCCGCGTAGGGAGTTGCTTCCGGTACCGCCAGAGCCAGGTGACACCGTCCGAAGTCAAGGAGCTGCAGCTTCTCGAAGAGCGGTGCGACGCCGCGGGCGAGCAGTCCGAGGCGCGCCTCCTCGACGACATTCAACCCGACGATGCCGAGGTCGCAGACGTCCTCCTGCACCAGATCCGGAATGTCGTCATCGCGCACCAGCAGCACGTCGAGCGGCATGTTCTCGCCGAACAGCATGAGCTGATCCTTGCCGCGGCTGTACTTGAGTCCGCAGCGCTGCAGGAGATCGAGCGAATTGTCGGTGAGCCGCCCGGTCTTCTGCACGGCGATCTTGAGGCGGGTCGCCTTATCCATGGCGGCCATCCTTGCGCTTCGACAGCGCACCAAGCGCGCCCTGGTAGCCGCCGTTCCCCGCGTTCAAGTACCTCGCCACGCGGCCGATGGTTGTCACGCTGACGCCCGTCAGCCGATGAATTTCGCGGTAGGGCAGGTCGCGGCCGAGCATTTCGGCGACCGCCCAGCGATCGGCCATGGCCTGAAGCTCCGCGGGCGTGCACAGATCGCGGAAGAAGTTGCGGCACTCATCGACCGTGCCGAGGGCGAGCACGGCCTGGTACAGGGCCCGTTCGTGGGCCGCTTCCTGGCGCGCGGTTAGCTGTCGATGCTGCTTCATGGCCGTCCCGATGTACTAATGTATTAACACGTTAATACACTCAGGCGCCGCCGGCAAGCCGCGGGCGCCCGGGTTTGACGCGGGCCCGCGGGAGCCCGTAGACTCCCCGCCACTCATCGAGACCGGCTGAGGGACAGGCCCGAAGACGCCGGGGCAACCGGTCCAGCTAACCACTGGACGGAGGTGCCAACTCCTACGGGACCTTGCGAAGCGGGGTCCGACAGATGAGCTGTGGTGAAACTGCCTCGCGCCGAAGCGAGGGTGTCGGTCACCGCAACCTGCCTCGAGCAGGTTCTCCGTAGGGGTCGAGCCTCTTTGACTTACGGAGACCTGCGTGACACAGACCCGAGATCATCCCTTTGTCCATCATGGCCGGACATCCGGTGAGTCCGATCCTGCGCGACCGCGCGCAGCTTCGGAGCCGCCAGCCGCTGCGCACCTTGCGAGAGAGGGTGTGCTCGAAATCCCGGGAGGCTTCGAACTGCACCATGGAGGTGCCCTCGATGGCGTACGCGTCGCTTACCGCGTAGCAGGGGCAAGCCGCGCGCCGGTGGTAGCCGCTCTCGGCGGCATCTCCGCCGGGCGCTACGTGATGGCGGCGGATGGCGCAGGGCCGGGCTGGTGGTCGGATCTCGCCGGGCCCGGACGAGCTCTCGACAGCGAGCGGTTTCGCATCCTCGGCATCGATTTCCTGGGCGGCAGCAGCGACACAACGGGACCGCGAAGCGGCGAAACGTTCCCGAGCGTCAGCTCCTACGATCAGGCGCGCATCCTGATCGCCGTGCTCAATCACCTCGGCATCGCCACGTTGCATGCGATCGTCGGGGCATCGTACGGCGGCATGGTGGCGCTAGCATTCGCGGAGCGCCATCCGGAGCGCGTTGCCCGGCTGCTTGTCATTAGCGCCGCCGATGTGACGCATCCGATGGCGACCGCCTGGCGCAGCGTGCAGCGAAGCATCGTTCGATTCGCGGACCGCCAGGGCGTCGGCCGCGAGGGTCTCAAGCTCGCGCGCGCGCTTGCGATGGCTACCTATCGCAGCCCCGAGGAATTTTCGGCTCGCTTTCGCGTGGCGCCCCGCGCGACGGCAAATGGGTTTCGCTTCCCGGTCGAGGACTACCTGTTCGCGCGCGGCGAAGACTATGCGGGACGCTATGTGCCCGAAGCCTATCTTTGCCTGTCGGAGTCGATCGATCTGCACGCGATCGACCCCGCGCAGGTAATGACGCCCGCGACGCTCGTCGCCGTGAAGGAAGACCAGCTGGTGCCGCTTGCCGACATGCGCGCGTTGAGTGCGCGCCTCGCGGGTCCGAACCAGCTCGTCGAGCTGAGCTCGATCTTCGGTCACGATGCATTTCTCAAGGAAGCCGAACGACTGAAGCCGATATTCCGGGTCTCGCTCGAGGGAGATGCGCCATGAGGAAACCCTGGCAGCCAGCGACCGTGAGCGCGCGCGCCGCGATCGAGACCGATACTCAACATCACGCGGTCGTGCCGCCGATCCATCTGTCCTCGACGTTCGCCTTTCGCGCATTTGGCGAGAAGGGTGCATATGACTACACGCGATCCGGGAATCCGACGCGTGACGCTCTGGCCGGGGCACTGGCCGAGCTCGAAGGAGGGCACGGCGCCGTCGTCACGAGCTCGGGAATGTCGGCGGTCTCGCTCGCGCTGCAGCTTGTGCGCCCCGATGAGCTCGTCGTCGCACCGCACGACTGCTATGGTGGCACCTATCGCTTGCTGGCGGCGCTCGCGCGGCGCAAGCAGCTGCGCGTCGAGTTCGTCGATCAGACGCAGCCGCAACAGCTGCGGGCCGCTCTTGATTTGAAGCCGCGGCTCGTCTGGGTCGAGACGCCGAGCAATCCCTTGCTGCGCATCGTCGATATCCGCGCAGTCTCCCGGCTCTGTCAGGCCTCGGGGGCGCTGCTCGCCGTCGACAACACGTTCCTGTCGCCTGGCTGGCAGCGTCCGATCGAATTCGGCGCAGACCTCGTCGTGCACTCGACCACGAAGTATCTGAACGGCCATAGCGACGTCGTGGGTGGCGCCATCGTCTCGAGACGGCCCGAACTCACGGAGGAGCTCATCTGGTGGGGCAATTGCCTCGGCGTGACCGGTGCCCCGTTCGACAGCTACCTGACCCTGCGAGGACTGCGCACTCTGCAGGCCCGCCTGCGCGTGCACGAAGAGAACGCACACGCCGTGGTGGAACTGCTTGCCTCCCATGCGGCGGTCCGGCGCGTCTACTATCCGGGAATCTCCACGCATCCGGGGCACAGTGTGGCCGCCGCTCAACAACGCGGCTTTGGCGCGATGTTGAGCTTCGAGCTCGCCGGCGGTCCTGCTGCGGTCACGGCGTTTGCAAACGGCCTCGAATGTTTCTCGCTCGCGGAGTCGTTGGGCGGCGTCGAGAGTCTCGTCGCACATCCGGCATCGATGACGCACGCGGCGATGGACATCGACGCGCGAGCACGGGCCGGAATATCCGATTCGCTGCTGAGGCTCTCGGTCGGCATCGAGGACAAGCGCGACCTCATTGCCGACCTCGCGGCCGGGCTCGAGCGCGCGTTCAAAGTCGCAGGCGGGACGGATCGGATCCCGCTGACCGAGGCCTGCTGAGGATCTAGCGCTCGAGCTCGGCGAGTACCGCGTCGCCTGCGGCTCGCGTCGTCAACGCCGCCGTGCCGGGCTTCGCCAGATCGCGAGTCACCTGGCCGCGGGTCATGGCGTTGCCGACGGCCTGCTCAATGGCCGCGGCCTCGCGCTCTCGGCCGAGCGAATATCGCAGCAGCAGCGCTGCGCTCAAGATGGCGGCAAAAGGATTCGCGGTACCCTGGCCGGCAATGTCGGGCGCCGAGCCATGGATCGGCTCGTACAGCCCGCGCGTGCCGTCCCCAAGGGAAGCGGATGGCACGAGGCCCATCGAGCCCGCGAGTGTCGACGCCTCGTCCGTGAGAATGTCGCCGAACATGTTCTCGGTGAGGAGCACATCGAAGATTCGCGGCCGCTGCACGAGTGCCATCGCCGCCGTGTCGACCAGCATGTGCTCGAGCCGAACGTCGGGAAATTCCGCCCTGACCACGCGCGTCACGACTTCTCGCCAGAGCTTGGACGTTGCGAGGACGTTTTCCTTGTCGACGGAAACGATATGTTTGCGTCGAGACCCGGCGATGCGCGCGGCCACCCGGGTGACGCGTTCGATTTCCGCCGCCGTGTAACTGCACAGGTCCGACGCCGAATTCTCCGTCCGGTGCTTTTCGCCGAAGTAGATTCCGCCGGTGAGCTCGCGCACGACCACGATGTCGACGTCGCGCAGGTACTCGGGCTTCAGCGGCGATGACTCCATGGCGGCGGAATGCGGTTTCACCGGTCGCAGATTCGCGTACACGCCGAGCGCTCGCCGCAAGGCAAGCAGGCCCTGCTCCGGCCGCTGCGTCGCCGGCACGTTCGACCACCGGGGTCCGCCGATCGCGCCCATCAACACGGCATCCGCGCGCTGGCACAGAGCGAGCGTCGCAGCCGGCAGCGGCTCACCGCATGCATCGATCGCAGCGCCACCAAACGGCGCCTCCTGCAGCCGAAAGTCGTACCGGAACCGGTGGCCGACTGCGGCCAGGCAGCGCACGGCTTCCGCCGTGACTTCCGGGCCAATGCCATCGCCCGGCAGCACCGCAATCAATGGAGTCATGCGTGCGAGCGCTCGAAGGCCGCGATGCGATCGGTCTGCTTGAGGAGGAATCCGAGCTCGTCGACGCCGTTCAGCAGGCAGTAGCGCGCAAACGCCTCGAGCGGAAAATCGACCGAGCGCCCGTCAGGCAGGGCGAGCCGCCGCGCCTCGACGTCGATCGTGATCTCGACCCCGGGATGCTCGATGAGCCAGGCATGGCTCGTCGGGTCGATCACGACCGGCAGCAGGCCGTTCTTGAGCGCGTTGCTGCGAAAGATGTCCGCGATTTCCGTGCTCACGACGGCCTGGAAGCCATAGTCGACGAGCGCCCACGGCGCGTGCTCGCGCGAGGAGCCGCAGCCAAAATTGCGTCCCGCGACGAGAACGCGGCAGCCGGCCGCAGCGGGCTGGTTGAGCACGAAGTCCAGCCGCGGTTTGCCGGCGGCGTCGAATCGCCAATCGGCGAAGAGGGCGCTGGCACCGAGTCCCGAACGCGTGGTCGTGGTGAGGAAGCGGGCCGGCACGATCTGATCGGTGTCGATATTGTTCGACGCCATCACTACCGTGCGCGAGCGAATTTGACGCAGCGGCTCCATGCCTTTAGACGAGCTCGCGCGGATCGCTGATGCGGCCGTTGACGGCTGCCGCGGCCGCCGTTGCGGGGCTCGCGAGCAGCGTGCGTGCACCGGCACCCTGACGGCCTTCGAAATTGCGGTTCGACGTGCTCACGGAATATTTTCCACGTGCCACGGTGTCGCCGTTCATGCCGATGCACATGGAGCACCCCGGCTCGCGCCACTCGGCGCCCGCCGCCGTGAAGATCCGGTCCAGGCCCTCGGACTCGGCGAGCCGCTTCACGCCTTGCGATCCCGGAACGACGAGCATGCGAACTCCGCTCGCCACGCGGCGACCCTTGAGCACGCGGGCCGCGCTGCGAAGATCCGAGAGCCGTCCGTTCGTGCAGCTGCCAATAAAGACGACGTCGACCGGCTTGCCTTTGATGGCGTCGCCGGGCGCGAAGCCCATGTAGTCGATAGCTTTGCGGAATGCGGTGTCCCCATGCGCCGGAATGCGTCCGCTCAACGGCAGCACCATTCCAGGATTCGTGCCGTACGTGATCATGGGCTCAAGGGTCGACGCGTCGATGTCGATTTCCCGATCAAACGCGGCGCCCGCGTCCGACGGCAGTTTTCGCCAGCGGGCGAGCGCTTTATCCCAGGCGTCGCCCTGCGGGGAGCGCGGGCGGTCGGCGAGGTACGAAAAAGTCGCATCGTCCGGCGCCACCATGCCGGCGCGCGCGCCGGCTTCGATCGACATGTTGCAGACGGTCATCCGCTCTTCCATCGACAAGGCGCGAACACCCTCGCCGCGGTACTCGAATACACAACCGGTGCCGCCGCCGACGCCGATCTTGCCGATGATCGCCAGAATGAGGTCCTTGGCGCCCACTCCCGGCGGCAGTCGGCCGCTGATGTTGACGGCTACCGGCCGCGGCTTGCGCTGTAGCAAACACTGGGTTGCGAGGACATGACCGACTTCCGTCGTGCCGATGCCGAAGGCGAGGGCGCCGAATGCGCCGTGCGTGCTCGTGTGGCTGTCGCCGCACACGATCGTGTTTCCGGGTTGCGTGAGCCCGAGCTCCGGTCCGATGACGTGAACGATGCCGCGGTCCGCGTGCTTCATGTCGAGAAGCTCGACGCCGAATTCGCGGCAGTTGCGCTCGAACTCGGCCATCTGCCGGCCGGCCGACTCGATCGCAATCGGCACCCGGCCGAAGGCCTGCGCAGGATCCGTCGGACTCGAATGATCGAGGGTGCCGATCGTCCGGTCGGTGCGCCTCACCTTGAGGCCGCCGGAACGCAGGGCGGCGAAGGCCTGCGGCGTCGTAACCTCATGCGTCAGGTGCAGATCGATGTACAGGACCGCCGGCGTGTCCTGAGATTCCGGCACGACCTCGTGGTCCCGCCAGATCTTGTCGAGCATCGTCCGTGGAGTCATTGGCCGTCAGTTGCTGGCAACAGCGCGCGGCGCGGCGAGGTCCACAGGATCGAGCCAACCCCATTTATCCGCGGTCTTGCCGCTGAAGATGCCGAAGAACGCCGCCTGCAGCTTCTCCGTGATGGGTCCGCGCCGGCCAGCGCCGACCGCCAGCCGGTCGACAGAGCGCACTGGCGTGATCTCGGCCGCCGTGCCCGTGAAGAACATCTCGTCGGCGAGATACAGCATCTCGCGCGGAATGTTCTGCTCCTTCGTTTCGATGCCGAGCTCGCGCGCGAGCATCATGACCGTGTCGCGCGTAATGCCCGACAGAATCGAGGCCGCGGTGGGTGGCGTGAGGATGACGCCGTCCTTCACGAGGAAGATATTCTCGCCGCTGCCTTCGCTCACCATGCCGTCGACGCCTAGGCCAATGCCCTCGGCGAAGCCCAGCCTGTGAGCTTCCATGCCGATCAGCTGACTCGACAGGTAGTTGCCACCGGCCTTGCCTAGCGCCGGAATCGTGTTGGGTGCGACTCGCTGCCAGGACGAGACGCACACATCGACGCCCTGTTCGAGCGCTTCCTGGCCGAGGTATGCGCCCCATTCCCAGGCGGCGATCGCGACATCGATCGGCGGCGGATTCTTCGGAGTGACGCCCATCTCGCCGTAGCCGCGAAACGCGAGCGGCCTCAGGTAGGCGCCCTTGTTGAGCCCGTTGGCCGCGAGCACTTCCTTCTGCGCATTGCTCAGCTGCTCGTAGGTGAACGGCAGCTCCATCCGGTAGATCTTGGCGGAGTCAAAAAAGCGGCGCGTATGATCGCGCAGGCGGAAGATCGCAAGTCCCCGATGAGTCGAATAAGCGCGTACGCCCTCGAAGACGGACGAGCCGTAGTGCAGGGCATGGGTCAGCACGTGCACCGTCGCCTTCTCCCAGGGGACGAGCTTGCCGTTGAACCAGATGTATTTCGTGGCCGGGATGGGCATGTTTCGCTCCGTGTCCTTCGTATTTCGAGCTGCGGCTGTCAGATGGCGGCCTTGGCGACGGCGGCCGCTTTCGTGCGGCGGTCGCGAGGCTGCCGCACACCGGTCTGGCGGCTGAGCTCGATGCGGTTGATGACTTCGAGGAAGGCGCGCACCGCCGATTCAACAATATTGGTGCTGACGCTGGAACCCCGATAAGTGCGGTCATTGTACTCCACGTAGACGACCGCCTCGCCCTGGGCGTCCTCGCCCTCCGACACGCTTCTTAACTCAAACTTACGAACGCTGACCTTGAGGCCCGTAGCGGCCTCGATCGCCTTGAATGCAGCGTCGACCGGTCCGTCGCCGTCGGCTTGCTTCTCGACGGGTTCCTTGCCCTTGCCGGCGAGCTTGACCGTTGCGCTCGCCGGGCCTGTGAGTCCGGCGATGGTGTCGAGCGCGACCAGCGACCACGGGCCGCCCGAGCCGCCCTCGGACCGCAGCACCAGGGCCTCGATATCGCCGTCGAACAGCTCCTTCTTGCGATCCGCGAGCGCCTTGAACTCCTCGAACACGCGGTTGAGCTCCGTCTCGTCGAGCTCAAAGCCAAGCTCGTGCACGCGCTCGCGAAATGCGTGTCGGCCACTGTGCTTGCCGAGCACCAGGTGCGTGCGCGAGAGACCCACGTCCTGGGGCCGCATGATTTCGTACGTCGAGCTGTGCTTGAGCATGCCGTGCTGGTGGATGCCCGACTCGTGCGCGAAGGCGTTCTCGCCGACGACGGACTTGTTGCGCGGAATCGGCATGCCGGTGATGTTCGACACGAGGCGGCTCGTCGGATAGAGGCGGGTAGTGTTGATGCCGGTCTTCAAGCCGAAGTAGCCCTCTCGGGTGTGCAGGGCCATCACGACCTCCTCGAGCGAGCAGTTTCCGGCGCGCTCGCCGATGCCATTGATCGTGCACTCGATCTGGCGCGCGCCTGCCTGCACGGCGCTCAGGCTGTTGGCCACCGCCATGCCGAGGTCATCGTGGCAATGGACGGACAGGATCACGTTGTCGATGCCGGGGACCGAAGCACGCAGGTAGCGAAACACTTCGGAGAATTCCTGGGGTACCGTGTAACCGACGGTATCCGGAATATTGACCGTCGTTGCGCCGGCTTCAACGACCGCGGTGACGACGTCCTTCAGGAACTCGAGCTCGGTTCTGGAAGCGTCTTCAGGTGAGAACTCCACGTCGTCGGCGAAGGTTCGAGCCAGCCGAACGCCCTCGACGGCGGCCTTCAGGATTTCCTCCTTCGCCATGTTGAGCTTGAACTGGCGATGGATTGCGCTGGTGGCCAGAAACACGTGGATCCTGCGACGCGCGGCCGGCTCGATAGCACGTGCGCAGCGCTCGATGTCCTCGCCATTGCAGCGCGCGAGTCCTGCGATGATCGGACCCTCGACCTCGCGGGCAATCGCGTTCACCGACTCCCAGTCGCCGCGCGATGCGATGGGAAAGCCCGCCTCGATGACGTCGACGCCAAGCTCGGCGAGCGCGCGCGCGACGCGCAGCTTCTCCGGCAGCGCCATGCTGCAACCGGGCGCTTGCTCGCCGTCGCGTAGCGTTGTGTCGAAGATGATCACCTGATTCGGGTCACGCGGTTTCATGGCTCATGAGACTCCGTAGTCAACGTTCCTGGCTCGACTTCGCCATTCCGTAGTTCATGCTCGCTAGAGCCGCCGTCTCAGCGCGCGCTTGCGACGCCGGCAACGGCTCGCCGTGCAGCACCGCGACCAGCACATCGTGGCTGATGTTCCCGCCGGAGAGCACGAGCCCCACGCGCGCCCCTGCGATTCGCGCGCGCAGCTTGACGGCACCAGCGAGTGCCGCGGCACCTGCACCCTCGGCCAGCTGGTGCACGGTTTCTGCCAGGCAGCGGATCGCACCGTGGAGCTCCGCCTCGCTGACCAGCACCATGTCGTCCATCGTCTCGCGCAGGATGCGGACGGGCTCCGCGGCCGGCACGCGAGTGGCCAGGCCGTCGGCAATCGTCTGCGATACCGGCACCTCGACCAGCTCGCCGGTGAGGTACGCTCGGGCGAGCGCCGGGGCCGCTTGCGCCTGCACACCGACGATGCGCGTGTGCGGGCTCAGGGCCTTGATCGCGAGCGCCATGCCAGCGGCCAGACTCCCGCCACCGACCGGGATGAACACGAAGTCGAGCGGCTCGGTGCTCTGTTCGAGCATTTCGAGCGCAACGGTCGCGTAGCCCGCGATCAGCTCAGGCTCGCGCGACGGATGGACGGCGCGTGCCCCTGTTTCCGCTGCGAAGAGCTCGGCCGCCTGCCATGCTTCGTCGAAGTCACGCCCCGCGATCCTGAGCTCCGCGTCGAGCGCGCGCATGGCCGCATCTTTGTCAGGATTGTTTCCTCGCGGCACAAAGATCGTCGTGCGCACGCCGTGCTGTCGCGCCGCGTACGCGAGCGACTGGCCGTGATTGCCGCGCGTCGCCGTGACAAGCCCCCTTGTGCGCTCCTCAGGCGGCAGTCTTTCGAGGAAATTGAGTCCGCCGCGGACCTTGAACGATCCGAGGAGCTGGGCGTTTTCGAGCTTGAGGAATGCACGGCAGCCCAGGCGCTGCGAGAGCAGCGGATGGGTCACAAGCGGCGTTGCCGTCAGACGCTTCGCGAGCAGGCGGCGTGCGGCCACGATGTCGTCGAAGTGCACGCCGCCGCTGCGCCGATCGGTCGCCGGGATCGAGGTCAGGTTGCCGAGCGCGAGTTTCATGTGCCCTCGTTATTGGTTAAGCCACGGCATGCGCGCCCGCAGTCTCGCTCCGACCTTCTCGATCGGATGCGCGAGATCGGCCTTCAGCAGTCGCTCGTACTCCTTTCGGCCGGACTTGTTCTCGGCGATCCACTGGCGCGCGAAACGGCCCGTCTGAATCTCCTTCAGAATCTTGCCCATCGTCTTTTTCGTGCGGGCGTCGATCACGCGCGGTCCGCGCGTGAGATCGCCGTACTTGGCGGTCTCGCTGATGAACCGGTGCATCTTGGTAATGCCGCCCTCGTGCAGGAGGTCGACAATCAGCTTCAGTTCGTGCAGCACCTCGTAGTAGGCGACCTCCGGCTGGTAGCCGGCTTCAACGAGCGTCTCGAAGCCCTTCGTCACAAGCTCCGTGCAGCCGCCGCAGAGCACCGCCTGCTCGCCGAAGAGGTCGGTCTCCGTCTCCTCGGCGAACGTCGTTTCCAGGACGCCGCCGCGCGTGCCGCCGATCCCATGCGCATACGCGAGGGCCTTGGCTTTCGCCGAGCCGGAAAGATCCTGAGCGACCGCAATGAGGCAAGGCACGCCGCGGCCTTGCTGATACTGCCGACGCACCAGATCACCCGGTCCTTTGGGCGCGATCAGCACGACATCGAGATCCTTGCGCGGGCGAATCTGCCTGAAGTGAATGTTGAAGCCATGCGCGAAGAGGATGGTCGCGCCCTTCTTGATGTCCTTCTTGACGGAGTCGTACAGATCGCGCTGCGCGAGATCGGGCACGAGGAACGCTATGAGCTCCGCGCCACGCACGGCAGCCTGCGGCTCTGCGACCTCAAGGCCGTCCTTCTTCGCCTTGCGCCAGCTAGCGCCTCCCTTGCGCACGCCGACGACGACCTTGAAGCCGCTGTCATGCAGATTGAGCGCGTGGGCGCGGCCCTGGCTCCCATAGCCGAGCACGGCGATGCGGGCGCCCCTCAAGGCTTTCCTGTCAACGTCCTTCTGCGAATACAAATGCATTACCAAGTCTCCCGGCGATGTGTTCAATTCAGTCGGCGAAAAAAAACCCCGCCGCGGCTTCAGTGCCGGTGCGGGGTTCCTGTTTTCCGTTGTCCTCGACGCTTAAGGTTCGACGTCAGGTCAGGATCCCGCACCTCCGACTAAGGAGCAGCAGGTCGATGTCGAGAATGCGAAGGAGCGCACCGGCGGACTCAGCGTAGCCAGGGGAGACGGGCTGTGGGGTTGGCGCGGTCATGATCCCGTGGATCGAATCCGTGTTGGGTGCGAACAAGTACTCAAGCTGAGTCAAAGGCTTGGCTCGATGTGAGCATAGCCACCCGCGGCTTGTCAATGTCTAAGACTTCATTGCGTCGTGCGGAGCGTGTCAGCGCAATTCCAACTCTTTCACGCCAGCTGCGATTCCCTTAGCCTCGCAGGTCATGAGCGCCTTCCACAGCGGATCCGCAGGCGATGCCATTCCGATCGCATTGCTGCCCGAGTCAGGCTTCGAGCCATGGCTCGCCGGCCAGTCGCCCGCGACCCGATCGTGGGCCGCCGCCGCGGGGTTCAAGGCGGAGAAGCACAAGCTCCTCCTCATTCCAGGATCGCAAGGGCAGATTGCAGGCGTCGCCCTCGGTCTCGGACCGATCGACGGCTTTTCCAGCCTGTCGTTGTGGCACACGGCGCTCCTACCTGATCGGTTACCGCCGGGACTCTATGTGTTCGCGGATCGGCTGGATGAGGGCGCGAGCCGCCAGGCAGCGCTTGGCTGGGCCGTCGGAAGTTATCGCTTTGACCGCTATCGCAAGCCCGCCGTGAAGGGAGAGGTATCGCTCGCCTGGCCCGAGGGCTGTGACCGGCGATATGTCGAGAGCGCTGCTCGGGCGCTCGCTTGGGCGCGGGATCTCATCAATACGCCGACAAACGACATGGGGCCCGCGCAGCTTGCCGCGGAAGCCGCGCGGCTCGCGGAAAGGTTTGGGGCGACAATCGAAGTGGTTGTGGGCGAGGAGCTGCTGAAGCGTAACTTTCCTGCCGTTCACGCCGTCGGCCGTGCCGCAGCATCACCGCCGCGCCTGATCGATGTCCGCTGGGGTCGCCAGGAAGATCCGCTCGTGACGCTGGTCGGCAAGGGCGTGTGCTTCGACAGCGGTGGACTCGACGTGAAACCGGCCGCCGGCATGCTTCTTATGAAGAAGGACATGGGCGGCGCCGCGTGCGTGCTCGCAGCGGCGCAAATGGTCATGGAGTCCGCACTCCCGATTCGCCTGCGGATCCTGGTGCCGGCGGTCGAGAACAGCATCTCGGGCGACGCCTATCGACCTGGAGATATCCTGCGCACGCGCAAAGGTCTGACGGTCGAAGTCGGCAACACGGATGCGGAGGGGCGGCTAGTGCTATGCGATGGCCTCGCGGAGGCGGATGCGAGCGGCTCGGATCTCATCATCGATCTGGCGACATTGACTGGCGCCGCGCGGGTCGCCCTGGGCCCGGAACTGCCCGCGGCGTACTCGAATGACGATGGTCTGCTGCGCGAGTTTGTCCGCCTCGCCGAGAGCGAGCACGATCCGGTGTGGCCCATGCCGCTCTGGCCGGGTTACGACGACGAGCTTGCCAGCAAACAGGCCGACCTCAACAACGTCTCTGCCAACAGCTACTCGGGTTCAATCATCGCCGCGCTCTTTCTGAAGCGCTTCGTCACGGACTGCCCGCGCTGGCTGCATGTGGACCTCTTCGCGTGGAACGCGAAGGAGCGGCCGGGCCGGCCGGTCGGAGGGGAAGCGCAATGCGTGCGCGCCGTGCACGCTCTCCTAGCCAAACGCTATGCAAGGTCATGAACAAGAAGAAGCCACATAATCCGCGTGAGTACTCGAGTCTCGTAGTCGATGGCGTCAAGCAGACCCCGAGCCGAGCGATGCTGCGCGCAGTCGGTTTTGTCGACGCGGATTTCGCCAAACCGCAGATCGGCATCGCATCGACGTGGAGCAATCTCACTCCCTGCAACATGCACATCGACACGCTCGCGCGTGTCGCCGCGGAAGGCGCCGATCGCGCAGGCGGCAAGAGTGTGACGTTCAGCACCATCACCGTCTCGGACGGCATCTCGATGGGATCACCGGGCATGCGCTTCTCGCTCGTGTCGCGCGAGGTGATCGCCGATTCGATCGAAACGGTGGTGGGCGCGCAGGGTTTCGACGGCCTGGTGGCAATCGGCGGCTGCGACAAAAACATGCCGGGCTGCGCGATGGCCATTGCACGGCTCAATCGGCCCGCCGTCTTCGTCTACGGGGGCACGATCCGGCCCGGAGCCGGGCGACGAGACATCGTTTCGGTGTTCGAGGCGATCGGCGGATTCGCGAGCGGCCGCGTCGGGCGCGCGGAGCTCGACGAAGTGGAGCGGACCGCAATCCCCGGGCCCGGCAGCTGCGGTGGCATGTACACCGCGAACACGATGGCCTCGGCGCTCGAGTCGCTTGGATTGAGTCTGCCCAACAGTTCGGCGCAGGAGGCTGTCTCCGACAGCAAGCGCGAAGACTGCCGGCGTGCCGGCGAAGCGGTGGTCGCGCTCGTCAAAGCGGGATTGCGGCCGTTGGACATCATGACGCGCAAGGCCTTCGAAAATGCGATCACGGTCGTCATCGCCCTCGGCGGATCGACCAACGCGGTCCTGCATCTGCTCGCCATCGCCCATGCAGCGCGTGTGCGCCTCACGCTCGATGACTTCACGCGCATCGGGCGGCGCGTTCCTGTGCTTGCCGACCTGAAGCCGAGCGGCCGCTTCCTGATGTCGGAGCTCATCGGCATCGGCGGCATACAACCCCTGATGAAGACGCTCCTCGATTGCGGACTCCTGCACGGCGACTGCCTGACGGTGACGGGGAAAACGGTCGCGGACAATCTGGCGGGCGTTTCCCCCTACCCGGAGTCCCAGGAAATCGTCAGGCCGCTGTCGAATCCCATCAAGAAGGACAGTCACCTCGTCGTTCTGCGCGGTAATCTTGCGCCCGAAGGCGCGGTTGCGAAGATCACCGGCAAGGAGGGACTGAGCTTTATCGGGTCCGCACGCGTCTTCGATTCCGAAGAGGCGGCGCTCAAGGCCATTCTCGACGGCACCGTGCAGGCTGGAGATGTTGTCGTCATCCGCTACGAAGGGCCGCGCGGCGGTCCTGGAATGAGGGAGATGCTGAGTCCCACCGGAGCGCTCATCGGCAAGGGGCTCGGCGATACGGTTGCGCTGATCACCGACGGTCGATTCTCAGGCGGCAGCCATGGGTTCGTTGTCGGCCACGTTGCGCCCGAAGCGGCGCAGGGCGGGCCCCTTGCACTGGTTCGCGACGGCGATCGCATCAGCATCGATGCCCGCAAGCGCGAGATCCGGCTGCAGGTGGGAACCACGGAACTGGCGCGGCGGCGGCGCAAGTGGACCAACCCGAAGCGAGCGCCCGAGATTGGCGTTCTGGCGAAATACGCCGCCGCGGTATCGAGCGCCTCGCTCGGTGCCGTCACGGATGCGCCTGCTGGCGTCGTGGTGCGCAGGCGCACCCGCCGTTCGCGCAAGGTCTGAAGATGTTTCGCTGCCCGTCGAGCACGGCGCGCAAGATCGCGCCGAATGGGCAAAATTGCCGCGGCGAATAAGTCGACTACCCGTTGTGTTGTCGAGACTCTCCGGGTAGAGTTTGGCCCCAACGCGCCGGGCGGCAAGGGTTTTTACGGTGCAGCAAGCCTTCGCCGGGGGCTTGCACGAAGTGAAGCGGGGACCGCCGCGCTTATTATTATTACGAAGTAGTTTTTCGCGGACCTAGAGACCAACCCGAACACGCACCCTTTGCGTTAGCAACGACCGCCTGAGCGTGGGCGGGTCAATTGACCGTCCCGGCTCAGAGCGACGCATCGGACAAAGGGCTTAAACCTAACGAGTTGCCGCAATACATGCCTGCAAGAACCCAACCCACAGGTCTACTCAATCGACGATTGGTCGCGTTTCTGATCCTGATCGGTTTTCATGCCCTGTTGCTATGGGGCTTGGCGACGGGCCTCGCCCGCAAGGCGATCGAAATGATCGCGCCGCCGATCGAAGTCGAGAATATCGAGGACCAGAAGAAGGAAGAGAAGGAGCTGCCCCCGCCGCCTCCCAAGATGGATATTCCCCCGCCGTTCGTCCCGGCGCCCGACATCAATATCGAGGCGCCAATCGAGACGCCGGCCATTACCGTGACGCGCCAGGAGGCTCCGCCGCCGCCGCCGCCGCCGGTGGTCAAGACGGCTGCACGGCAGGACCCGCGCCGGCCATTCAGTCGGCCGGAGTATCCGGCACAGTCGAAGCGTCTGGGTGAAGAAGGTACCGTGGTGCTCCTACTGCTGGTCATGGATGACGGCCGGGTAGGGGATGCAAAGGTCGACAAGTCGAGCGGCTTCCCGAGACTCGACGACGCAGCACTCCGTGAGTCCCGTCGCTGGCGCCTCATTCCGGCCAAGGAAGGCGACAAGCCGGTGGTGTCGTGGGGCAGATTCGCGATGGTATTCCGCCTCACTGACGCGGAATGACAGAACACAGAACGTCGGCGAGCGCAGCCGAGTACAACGCCGAGTGCTACTGATCCAACGGGTTTAGGCGCAATACTAAAGAGGATGATTCGTTTATGGCCACCGAAAATGCTGTGATTGAGAACCCTTATGGCCTGCAGGCGCTCTGGAGCCAGGGCGGCTTTGTGTCAAAGGGAACCATGATGATGCTGCTCATCATGTCCATGATGTCCTGGTACGTGATGATCACCAAGGCATGGGATCAGCGGCGACTGAAGAAATTTGCCGTGGCGGCAGAGAAGGACTTCTGGAAGGCCGGCAGTGTGCGCGACGGGGTGGCGTTGCTTAAGGGCAACGACAACGCGTTCCGCATGATGGCCGAGGACGGCTTGAGCGCCGTCCAGCACCATGAAGGCAAGCTGACGGATCAGATCGACCTGCACGAGTGGATCACGCAGGCCCTGCAGCGATCGGTGGACAGCATCACCGGCAGTCTCCAGGGCGGGCTGCCAATTCTCGCTTCGGTCGGATCCACGGCGCCATTCGTCGGATTGTTCGGCACGGTCTGGGGCATTTACAACGCGCTGATCAGCATCGGCATTGCGGGCCAGGCTTCGATCGACAAGGTGGCCGGGCCGGTCGGCGAGGCGCTGATCATGACCGCGATGGGTCTGGCGGTCGCAGTGCCTGCGGTGCTCGGATACAACTTCCTGCTGCGCCGGAACAAGGTTGTCATCGAGAAGGTCAATTACTTCGCGCACGATCTGCACGCGTTACTGCTGTCAGGGTCGCGTGTTGGCGGCTCCGGCAGTAAGACGACCGGCGCGGCTGGCACGGGCATACCTGCTCCGGCGATAAAACGCTGAAGCCGCAGGAACCGGGCACAGTGAGAGGGTCTGATTCATGGCGATGAATATCCCTGGCGCCGGCGCGGACGAAGGCGCGCCGATGGCGGACATCAACACGACGCCGCTCGTCGACGTCATGCTGGTGCTGCTCATTATCTTCATCATCACGGTGCCGGTGCTGACGCACTTCGTCAGGGTCGACCTGCCGAAAGCCACGAACGAGGCGACGGTCACCAAGCCCGAGAACATCAATCTGTCGATTGATTTCGACGGCAAGGTGTACTGGAATGATCAGGCGCTGCCGAACCTGCAGACCCTCGTCGACCGACTGCACAATATCGCAGTGATCGTGCCTCAGCCCGAAGTGCACATCCGCGCTGACAAGCGCGTGAAGTACGAGTACGTGGGACGCGTCCTCATCCTTACGCAGAGGAGCGGCATTCTGAAGATCGGGTTCATCACAGAACCGAATTTGCGGGCTCGCTCGTAAATCGGCGGCTCTACTCAAGGTTGGCAGAGGCAAGATAACCATGGCGATGCAGGTCGGTTCGGCTGACGACAACTCGATGTGCGACATCAATACGACGCCGCTCATCGACGTCATGCTGGTGCTCCTCATTGTGTTCATCATCACCATTCCGGTCCTGACGCACGCCGTCAAGCTGGACAATCCCATTGGTAATCCGCCGCCTCCCACCGTCCAGCCGGAAGTCATCAATCTGGAGATCGACTTCGACAACACGATCCTCTGGAATACCACCCCGGTCGACATGGCGACGCTCATTTCGTACCTGCAGAGCGAGGCGAGCAAAGTCCCTCAGCCCGAGGTGCATCTGAAGCCAAACAAGCGAGCCAGGTACGACACGGTGGCGAAGGTGCTGGCTGCATGCCAGCGCAACGGAATCAAGAAAATCGGCTTCGTTGGCAACGAGCAGTTTCTGTCCGAATAGAGGGGCCTGAACTTTTCGGCGTCCCTGCGGGTCTCCAATTCCTGCCCTCCGGCCTTGCCGGGACCTCCTGCGTCCCGGCAAGATGCGCGGCTGTGGCGGGAGCATGCAATGGCTAGAGGGTCAGATATGTTCAAGCGTTCCAGAAAGACAGCTTTTTCCGCACTGACCGTGGCGGCGACGCTTGCGGTGGGAGCGGGCTTTCAGCCCGCATCCGCGGCAGAGAATGTGGTCAGCGCCGCAGTCGGCACGCGGCTCAAGGACGCGACCAAGCTGGTCGCGGACCGGAAAATAACGGAGGCAGTCGTCAAGGCGAAGGAAGCGCTCGCCCAGGCCAAGACGCCCTTTGAGACATTCAAGGCGAACGAGGTCCTGGCGTACATCGACCTCAAGGCCAACGATGCCCAAGGGGCGCTGCACTCCTACGAGCAGATCATCGACTCGCCGTATCTCGATGCGAATTCGCGTGTGAACTACACCAAGACCCTAGCGCAGCTGTATTTCGGAACGCGCAGCTACGGCAAGGCCATCGAGTACGGCCAGCGCGTGCTCAAGAGCTCTCCGAGCGATGTCGATTTCATCGTCCTGGTGGGTCAGGCGTACTTCGTGCAGAAGGATTGCAGGAGCGCGAGCCGGTACATGGATCAGGCGATCGAAGCGTCCCAGGCCCAGGGCCGGGCGCCGAAAGAGAACTACTATCTCATCAAGCTGCAATGTGCGATCGACACACAGAACGTGCCGGGCCAGATCGATGCGCTCGATGACTTGGTGGCGCGCTTCCCGAAAAAGGAGCACTGGAACCGATTGCTGAGCCTCGCCGGCCGTGACCAGCCGGACAAGACGACGCAGCACATCTATCGGCTGAAATTCGACACCGACACAATCGACACGGCGGCCGAGTTCGTGGAAATGGCGCAGCTTGCGCTGCAATTCGGCTATCCGGGCGAAGCCCAGGCCGTCCTCGAGCGCGGCTTCTCCTCGAAGGTTCTCGAAAAAGACCCGGCGATTGCCGAACGCAATCACCGCCTGCTCGATAGCGCCAGGAAGGACGCGGACGCCGACAAAAAAACGCTGCCGCTCCAGGACAAGGAGGCGCGTAACCAGAAGACGGGCGAGGCCGACGTGAAGCTCGGCTTTGCGTACCTCACCTACGGCGACGCGACGCACGCCGTCGAGGCGCTCGAGCGGGGCATCGGCAAGGGCGGTGTCAAGAGCCCTGCCGAGGCGCAGATATTTCTCGGGATGGCCTATCTCAAGGCGAAGCGTCCGGACGACGCCAAGCGCGCGTTTCGTGCCGCCAAGGACGACCAGCTGCTTGGGACCGTCGCTAAACTCTGGATCATCCGCGCTGATCAGAGCTGAGCCGCGTTGCGTCTCGCGAGCTTCAGGACGCGCGATGCAGAGTCATATGGAGTCGTAGACGGCGACCGGGTCATCGACGTCGGTTATCGGCTCACGTCGCAATGTCCCACCCTGAGACTCGCCGTCGCGGCTCTTGGGGTTCGCGCGCTGGAAGAGGCCGCGCGGGTTTCTGAAGTCTGGCATCGCGTCGGCGATGTCAGTTGGCTGCCGCCGATTCCGGATCCATTGAAAGTTATTTGTGTCGGGCTGAATTATCGGGCCCACGTGATGGAGACGGGCCGTCAACCGCCGGCCCGGCCGCTGCTTTTCACCCGCTTCGCCAATTCGCAGGTTGGCCATGAAGCCGAGCTTCGCCACCCGGGCATCTCGGGCAAGTACGACTACGAAGGCGAGCTCGCCGTCGTGATTGGACGCCGGGCGCACAGGGTGCCGCCAGAGCAAGCCCTGGAATCCGTCCTCGGATACACGTGCTTCAATGACGGAAGCGTTCGTGACTGGCAGGAGCACTCGTCCCATTTCACCGCCGGCAAGAATTTTGTCGCGTCGGGGGCGTGCGGCCCATGGATCGTCACGGCCGACGAGATTCCCGATCCGCGCGTGCTCAGACTCGAGACGCGTGTGAACGGCGAAACCTGGCAGCGCGCGCCCGTTTCGGACCTCGTGTTCTCCGTCCCGGATCTCATCAGCTATTGCTCCATGTTCACCGAGCTGCTGCCCGGCGACGTCATCGCGACGGGCACGCCCGGAGGCGTTGGTGCGTGGCGCAAGCCGGTCTACTGGCTCAAGATCGGCGATGTCGTGGAGGTCGAGATCTCAGGCATAGGCGTCCTGAGAAACCGCGTGGCGGATTCCGATCAGCCGCAACGGTAGGAGTCGTCATGGGGCAGGTCGTCGACATCCTGGAAGTCGGACCGCGCGACGGGCTACAGAGCGAGCCAGAAATCCTGCCGACCGACGTGAAAGTCGAATTCATCGGTCGCCTTGTGGACGCTGGACTGAAGCGCATCGAAGTCGCGAGCTTCGTCAACCCGAAGAAGGTCCCGCAGATGGCCGACGCCGAGCCGCT
>Ga0153915_10000736_pt1 | contig 30178 bp, 22 predicted proteins | sample Opewatmetagenome_2_FD_107003 | JGI IMG/M metagenome (GOLD analysis project Ga0153915, IMG submission 107003) | Freshwater wetland microbial communities from Ohio, USA - Open water 3 Core 3 Depth 3 metaG | ecosystem: Environmental > Aquatic > Freshwater > Wetlands | place: USA: Ohio, Lake Erie... | reverse complement strand
CGGCGCGTCGCTACCCGCTACGACAAGCTCGCCCGCTGTTACCTCGCGTTTGTTCATCTCGCTGCGACCTTCGTCTTGCTGCGCGCTTTCGTTAACACTCCCTAACCCCCAAAGCAGCATGAAAACTCGCAAAACCCTCATCGGCTGGCTCGCGGTGTTCCTGGCGTTCACCGCTCCGGAGCCGCTGGTGGGACAGACCGCCAGCACCGATGCCAGCGCCCCGGCCGCGCAGCCCCAGGCTGGCGCCACGGCGGCGAAGACCGCCTCCGAGGTGGTCAAGATGGACGCCTTCCACGTGACAGGATTCCGCGCCAGCCTCGCGTCGGCCCAGGAGATCAAGCAGGCCAACATCCAGGTCGTCGACTCGATCGTGGCCAGCGACATCGACAAGCTCCCTGACGTCACCGTAGCGTACGCCCTCTCGAGAATCCCGGGTATCCAGGTGGCCCATACATTTGCCGGTCTCGGCGGCAACGGGGCGGTGACCATCCACGGCCTCACCCAGGTGGAGAACACGATCGACGGGCGCGAGGTGTTCACGCCCGGCGGCGTGTCGGGCGGCGGCGTCGGCGCCGGCCAGCGCACCTTCAACTATTCGCAGATCCCGTCCGCGCTCCTCGCCGGGATCGACGTCTACAAGAGCTCGGCCGCAAACCAGATCGATGGCGGCCTGGGCGGCCTGATCGACGTCCGCATGCACAAGCCCTTCGACTTCGGCGATGGCCTGAGCGCGAGCACGACGGTCGGCACGACCTATTCGTCACTCCACAACCAGACCCGTCCCAACTACAACATCCTCGTCAACAAGGTCGGCAACACGGCGTACGGCAAGATCGGCGTCCTGATGGTCGGCAGCTACCAGATGCAGCCCTGGCGCGAGGACAACATCAGCGTGGGCAATCCCACGGCGGCGAGCACGGTGACGACGGGAGTCTCAAGCGCCCTGATCGCGAGCAGCTACGGCTGCAACTCCTCCTGGGGCGTGTTCGAGACCACCGGCGCCAATGTCATGCTCCAGTGGCAGCCCCTCAAGAACCTGCAGCTCTACGCCGGCTCCAATTATAACCAGTGGTGGAACCGCCAGGACCAGGTCCAGATGTCGGTCGGCCTGAGTTCGGCCACCGCGGTCGCCGGCTCGGGAGAGATGTTCTCCGGCAGCACGACGGCGGTCAAATACGCCCAGTTCTCGAACGTCACGGGCACGGCCTTTGGCGTCATCCGCGACCTCACCGACCGCGGCCATCAGTACTACATCGGCGGCGAGATGACCACGGGCGACCTCAAGATCAAGCTCGACCTGAGCCGCTACGTCACCGCCTACGGCTTCTACAACAACGGCGTCTATGCCTCGGCCGCCATCCCGACCTTCACCTACAATCTCGGCGGCACCGTTCCGTCGGCGACGGTCTCCGGCGCGAGCCTGTACGACCCGAGCATCTACAAGGTGGTGCAGGTCTACAACCGTCTGTTCCCCTCCACCGGGTGGAGCAACACGGCCAGGCTCGACGCCGAGTACAACATCAAGAAGGGGATGCTCACCAAGGTCCTTTCGGGCTTCCGCTATTCGAAGACCGAGAACGACAACGGGTATACCGGGCTCTACCTCGGCAGCTACACGCTCCCCTCGACGAACAACCTGCTCAGCCAGCTCCCCGGCCTCTGGAAGCCGTCGCCGATTCAGAACTTCTTCTCGGGCTACGGGGAGCCCACGCTCTTCCAGTATCTCGCGGCCGACACCTCGACGCTGCGCGACACCGCCAAGCTCCTGAAATCCTACGGCGACACGACGACCACCCCCGAGAATGACGGCACGGTCAACCCGCTCAGCCTCTACCGCATCTATGAGTCGACGGCGGCATTCTACCTGATGCCGAAGTTCCAGGGCGAGGTCGGCGGCTTCAACTTCGACGGCAACATCGGCGTGCGCGCCGTGCAGACCAAGGAGGACCTGAACGGCTTCCGCACCGTCATCCCCGCCGCCGTCTCCACCACCGGCGTCGCGGTGCTCGGGCCCCTCCAGCTCAAGAACACCTACACCGACTGGCTGCCGAGCATGAACTACCGGATGCGGCTGACGGAAAAGACGTACCTGCGCTTCGCCGCGTCGAAGACGATCACCCGCCCGAACTTCGCCCAGTTGTCCCCCTCGCTGACGCTGAACCAGAACCCGATCACGCCCTCGCTGAACAGCGGCTCGCAGGGCAACCCGAACCTCCAGCCGATGCGGTCGACGAATTACGACGTCTCGCTCGAGCACTATCTCAGCAAGGGCAACCTGGTCTACGCCGCCGCCTTCTACAAGGACGTCAAGGGCTTCCCCGCCTCGATCAGCACGCCCCAGACGTACGACGGCGTCACCTACCAGATCTCGACCTACGCCAACCTGAATCCGGCCAGGATCAAGGGCGCGGAGGCGGGCTACCAGCAGTTCTTCACCTTCCTGCCCGAGCCGTTCAACGGCCTCGGCCTCCAGGCCAACTACACCTACGTGGAGAGCAGCACGCCCAGCTCGATCCAGGGCTACAGCATCCCGCTGACCAACCTTTCGCGAAAGAGCTACAACGTGGTGCTCATGTACGAGAAGGGCCCGTTCTCCGCGCGCGTCGCCTACAACTGGCGCGACAAGTACGTCACCGGCGTCTCCAACTTCGTCGGCGTCGGACTTCTGCCCCAGTTCGTCAGGGACTACGGCGACCTCGACGCCTCCCTGAACTACGACATCACGAAGCGGGTCCGGATCTCCATCCAGGGAGTCAACCTGACCAACACGCTCCGCTACCAGTACTGGGGCTCCCCGCAGTATCCGTCCAGTTGCTACCTGGACGGCATGAGCCTGATGGGGAGCGTCACTCTCCGTCTGTAAGCTGGATGGAACGATCCCCGGGCGCGGTCTTGGCGTGGGGCCGGGCCGCGCCCCGGTGGTCTGATGACACCACGGGTTTCGGGGCTGCCGGGCGGAGAAGACATGTCTGCGCGGCGGCGGTTCGGGCCCCGTGGTGTTCCTTTTTGAACCCCGGCGGGCGCCCGGACGGCGTCTCGAGAAGCGTGACGGGCCGCGCCCGGGGTTTTCGTCGATTATTTCATGATATACCGCAGCAAATCACAAAACACCGCGATTGAAGTTTGCGCCCCTGTCGCGCCGCTCACTACGATTCTCCCCGTGAAACGTATCCTGGCCTGGATCTGCGCCCCGCTGCTTGCGTTCACCCTCGAAGCCCTGGCGGCGCCGCCTCCGGAAACGCCTCCCGTGATGCTCGGCTCGGCGTGGTACCCCGAGCAGTGGCCCGAGGCGCGCTGGGAGGCCGACCTCGCCCTGATGAAGGCCGCCGGCATGCGCATGGTGCGCGTCGGCGAGTTCGCCTGGAGCAGCCTCGAGCCCGAGGAGGGGCGCTACGACCTGGACTGGCTGGAACGGGCCGTGGCAGCCGCCGCCGCCCATCACCTCGGGGTCGTGATCGGGACGCCCACCGACGCCCCGCCGGCGTGGCTGACGTCGCGGTATCCCGAGACCCTCCGCGTCGACGAGAACGGCAGGCGGCTGCAGCACGGGTCGCGCCGCCAGTTCTCCTATTCGAGCGCGAAGTACCGGCAGTTCTGCCGGGCGATCACCGAGCAGCTCGCGAAGCGCTTCGGCCGCAACCCGGCGGTCATCGCCTGGCAGATCGGCAACGAGTACACTGAGGACTCCTTCGACGACGAGGCCCGCCGCCATTTCCACGAGTGGCTCCAGGCCCGGTACGGCACCCTCGAGGCGCTGAACCGGCGCTGGACGACGGCGTACTGGAGCCAGACCTACGACTCCTGGGACGAGATCCCGATGGGCGTCGGCCGTGCCAACCCCGGGCTGCTGCTCGACTACAAGCGGTTCGTCACCGACGAGTGGCGCGGCTTCCAGCGCAACCAGATCGATGTCCTGCGACGGCACGCCGATCCCCGGCAGCGGATCACCACGAACCTCGGCGGACTCGGCTGGGCCGACCGGTTCAATCGCCGCGAGATCTGCCAGGACCTCGATTTCATCTCCTGGGACACGTATGTGGGGCAGGGACACCTCGACCCGGCGCGGATCGGGGCCACCCACGATCTCGTGCGCGGCTGGAAGCAGCGCAATTTCTGGGTGATGGAGATCCAGCCCGGCTTCGTCGACTGGGCGGGCATCGCCAACTGCCTCGACAAGGGAGAGACCCGGGCGATGGTCTGGGAGGCGATCGGCCACGGGGCCGACTGCGTCGCGTTCTGGCAGTGGCGGAGCGCGCTCAGCGGCCAAGAGCAGTACCACGGAGCGCTCGTCGGCCCCGACGGCGAGCCGCTGCCGCTTTATCCCGAGGTCCGGCAGACCGCCGCGGAGCTCGCCAAGGCCGCGCCGCTCCTGGCGGACACGTCGCCCGTCTCGCCGGTGGCGATCCTTCACGACTACGACAGCCGTTGGAGCGTGGACTTCCACGCGCAGAGCAAGCTCTACGACCAGATCGAGGTGCTCCTCGGCTATTACCGCGCGTTCCGCGACATCACCCAGTCGGTCGACATCGTCGACCCCCGGGCGCCGCTCGACGCGTACCCGCTCGTCATCGCGCCGACCCTCACCGTTCTCTCCAAGGATGTCGCCCGCCGCCTCGCGGAGTACGTTGAGCGGGGCGGGCACCTCGTGCTCGGTCCGCGCTCCGGGATGATGGACGACTGCAACGCCCTGAACACCGAGCGGCAGCCCGGCCCGCTGGCGGCCGCCCTCGGCGGCCGCGTCGAACAGTTCTACGCGCTGCTCGGCGACGTGCCGGTGGCGGGCGCCTGGGGCGATGGGCGAGCGACCCTCTGGGCCGAGTATCTGGCCCCGAAGGCGGCCGACGCCGAGGTGCTGATGCGCTATGGCGCCGGCAACGGCTGGCTCGACGGCCAGCCGGCGGTGATCACCCGGCGCGTCGGCCGCGGGACGATCACCTACATCGGCGCCGTTCTCGACCCGGGCCTGATGGGGGCCGCGGCGCGCGCGATCACGGGCGCTGCGGGCGTCAAGGCGGGCGCGCTGCCCGTGCCCGCCGGCGTCGAGGTCTGCCGGCGGACGGGCAGCGGGCGCGAGGTCTTCGTCATCATCAATCTCGCCAGGCAGCCGGTCAGGATCGCCCTGCCGCGCCCGATGCGGGACGTCCTCAACGGCGGCGAGACGGGCGGCTTCGAGCTGGCCCGCTACGGCGTTGCCGTCGTGTCGCCGCCGGCGGCCGGGGAGCCGAAGCCGCCCCGGGCACCGTGATTTCCGGGAACCCCCTTCCAGAAACCCCATGAGCATGTTCGACACCTTCGGAAAATCCCTCTCCGCCGCCGGGCGGAAGGAAAACACCCTGCGCAAGCTCGAGCGCCTGAACAAGGCGCTCCGCCACGAGGAGCCCGACCGCGTCCCCGTGAGCGATTTCTTCTGGGGCGGCTTCACGAGGCGCTGGCGCCGGGAACTCGGGCTGCCCGACGATGCGAGCCCGTACTACCACTACGACCTCGATTTCATCACCACGGTGCCGAACATGGATCCGTGGATACGGCCGTTCGAGACGCTCAGTGAGACGCCGGAGGAGGTGGTGGTGAAGACCGGCTTCGGCGCGATCATGCACAAGCATTTCGACTTCCCGATGCCCGAGATGCGGGCCTGGGAGGTGGACACCTTTGAGAAGCTGGAGCGGGCGGAGTTCGACGACCCGTGCGACCGCCGCCGGTTCTTCTCGAGCGGCGACAACCAGATCGCGGGTGTCGGCGACGGCTTCGAGCGCAATTCGCCCGCCTGGATCGAGACGGTGCGCTCGCTGCGGCCCGATTTCCCGGTTTACGGGAGCATGATCGAGGTCAGCGAGTGCCTGACGCGCCTGATCGGCCAGGAGAACGCGCTCCTGTGGATGGGGGAGCATCCGGAGCGCATGGGGGAGGTGGTCAATCGCATCGGGGCGCATCTCCTCGCCGGCGCCAGGGCCGAGATCGACGCCGCCGGCGGCCTGCTCGACGGCTTCGTCATCTGGGGCGACGTGGCGTACAAAAAGGCGATGTTCTTCTCGCCGGTCTATTGGCGGAAATACTTCAAGCCCTGGGTCGCGCAGATGGCCGCCTATGCGCACAGCCGCGGGCTCCCCGTGATCTACCACGGCTGCGGCAACGTCCACGCGATCTTCAAGGACTACATCGAGATGGGGATCGACGGCTACAACCCGCTCGAGGCCAAGGCGGGGATGGACGTGGTGGACCTGCGCCGCCGGCACGGCCATGGGATGTGCTTCTGCGGAAACAGCGACGTCCAGGTCTGGGAGGCCGGCGACCGGGAGGCGATCCGGCGCGAGGTGCTGCGCAAGCTGAACGCGGCGCGCGGCGGCGGCTACGTCTTCATGTCGGACCACTCCGTGACGAGCGGCGTCAGCGGCGCCACGTACGACTACATCGTGAAGCTCGTGCGCGAGCACGGCCGCTATCCGCTCCGGCTGGGCGAGTTCGAGGAGGCGATCTAGCGCCCGCCGGCAACCCCTGATCCGCACACCCCAATCCCATGATTCCCGTCACCCCTCAACCCCTGCTCGGAGTAACCTGGCACGGTGTCGGCGCGTTCTTCGCCGCCAACTGCTACGCCCCCCAGAAGTATCTCAAACGCTGGTCGTGGGAGATCTTCTGGATGGTCCAGGCGGCCTGGTGCTGGCTGCTCTGGCCGGTCATCGGCGCGCTGCTGACCATCCCGGATCTCGGCCGGGTGCTGGCGGAGGCGCCGAAGGACCGGATGCTCTGGTCCTTCCTCCTGGGCATCGCCTACGGCGTCGGCGGGACGGCGTTCAATCTCTCGATCCGCTACATCGGCTTCGCGCTGACGTACTCGATCGCGGTCGGCCTCTCCAGCGTCCTCGGCACGCTTGTGCCTCCGCTCGTGCGCGGCCAGTTTGGCGACCTGTTCGCAAAGGCGGGCTCGGGCTGGGTGTTCGGCGGCGTCGCGGCGGGCGCGATCGGCATCGCCCTGTGCGGCATGGCCGGCCACCTCAAGGAGGGCGACCTGCGCGCTCGCGCCGGGACGACAGGCGGCTTCTCCATGGTAAAGGGCCTCCTGCTCTCGCTCCTGGCCGGCGTGCTGTCGGCGGTGTATGGATTCGCCCTCGAGGTCGCCGTGCCGATCGTGGACATCGCCGAGAAGCACGGGGCCGGCTACTGGAAGGGCAACGTCGCCTACCTGTTCGCCAACACCGGTGCCTTCGTGACCGCGCTGCTCTACAGCCTCTACCTCGCCCGGAAGAACCGCTCGTTCGGCGAACTCGTCAGGCCCGCCGAGGGAGGCAGCCGCTCCGGCCTGGCGCTCAACTACGTGCTGGCGATCGCGACCGGCTCGCTGTGGTACGGGCAGTTCTTCTTCTACAACCTCGGCCATGTCCACCTCGGCAAGGCGTTCTCCTTCTCGAGCTGGGCGATCCACATGATCCTGCTGGTGCTGTTCAGCAACCTGGTCGCGCTCGGCTTCCGCGAGTGGCGCGGCTGCCGCGGCCGCACGTGGCTGGCCGTCGGGGCCGGGGTTTGCGTGCTCTGCACCGCCGTGCTCTCGCTCACGTATGGCAATTACCTTGGTCAGCCGCCCACTCCCTAGGATATCCCCATCATGAAACGCTACGGTTCAATCATAGGCCTCCGGCCGGAGAAGGTCGAGGAGTACAAGCGCCTGCACGCCGCGGTCTGGCCCGGCGTGCTCAAGATGATCGGCGAATGCCGCATCCGGAACTACTCGATCTTCCTGCGCACGCTCGACGACGGCCGGCACTACCTCTTCAGCTATTTCGAGTACACTGGCGACGACTACGCCGCCGACATGGCGAAGATGGCGGCCGACCCGACCACCCAGAAATGGTGGGCCGTCTGCATGCCGTGCCAGCGGCCGCTCGACAGCCGCGCCGCCGGCGAATGGTGGGCCGACATGCCCGAGGTCTTTCATTGCGACTGAACGATGAGCGCGGGCCGTTTCGACACCACGGTGAAGGACTCCATGGCGACGCCGGTGGCGCCCGTGGAGCCGGCCGATTTCGACCTCGCGCGCTATGAGGCGCACGCGGCGGAGTGCGACAGCCGCTACGCCGCGTTTCTCCGGAAGAAGGAGGGGATCGCCGTCTGGCACCGCGTGCGCGTCGGCGAGGTGTTCCGCGACCTTTGCCGCGATCCGCGCGAATCGCTGCGGCTGCAGCTCGGCGGGCTCGTGCGGTCGATGGACTACCTGAGCGACGCGCCGGCCTACCTCGAACCCTGGTACGGCATCGGGACGACCGCCGCGGCGTTCGGCGCCGGCTACGAGTGGCCGACCGGCCAGGCCCCGGCCGTGCTGCCGCGCTTCGGATCGGTCGGGGAAATGAAGGATCTCGCCGCGGCGCGCGATCCGCTCGCAATGCCCGTCCTCCGGGACACGCTCGCGATGGAGGAGTATTTCCTGACGGCGACCCAGGGGCGGATTCCCATCTCCTGGTGCGACATCCAGGCGCCGATCAACACGGCCGGCGGGCTCGTGGACATCAGCCAGTTCCTTCTGGCGATGCACGACGCTCCCGACCTGGCCAAGTCCGTGCTGGGGGCGATCGCCGACGAGATCATCGCCTTCACGCGGCGCCAGTCCGCGCTCCTGGGCGGCGCGCTCGTCCGGCCGGGCCACGGGTTCGCGAGCTCCCGCGCGGGCAGGGGGATCGGCCTGAGCACCGACAACCTGATCATGATCTCCCCGGCGATGTTCGAGGAGTTCTGCGTCGCCGACTGCGCCCGGATCGGACGGGAGTTCGGCGGGGCGGTCATCCATTCGTGCGGCCGCTGGGCGCGGTGGCTCGGGGCCGTGAAGAAGATTTCCAACCTCGTGATGGTGGACGGGGCGTTCAGTCCGCAGACGGATCCGGCGCCAAACCCCTGCGAGGATTTCCGCGATGCGCTGGCGGACACCGGCGTCATCCTGCAGGCTCGTGTCGTCGGCGGGGCTGAGGAGGTGCTCGAGCACGTGCGGCGCCTCTGGAGGCCCGGCCTGAAGCTTATCGTCGTGACCTTTGTCCAGGATCCCCGAGAGCAGCGCAGGCTGTTTCGGGAGATCCACTCCCTGTGCGAATGACTCCAAGGAACATGTCAGCCTCCCTCCTTCTCCGCCGGGTCTCCCGGCTGGCCATCGGCCTTTTCGCAGCGGCGGGCGCCTTCGCGGCCATGAGCGCGGCGCCCGTGGTGATCGGAATCGACGCGGCGGCGTCGCCGCGGATCGAGTACGGCGCCGGGCGCCTTGCCGAGGCGTTCGGCGCCGGCTCGGTTGGCCGGCTCTCGCCGTCGGATGCAAAAATGCCGGCGGCGAAGGTTCTCGTCGGCACCGCGGCCCAGGAGATCCTGCGTCCGTTGATCGCTTCGGGCGTCCTGAAGCTCGACGCCAATCCCCCCGGGCACGAGGGGTTCCTGCTCTGTTCGCTCCCCGGCGGCCGCGCGGCGGTCGTCGGCGGCGACGATTCGGGCGTGCTCTACGGCTGCCTCGAACTCGCCCGGCGGGTGCGCGCGCGCGAGGGGCAGCTGCCCTGCAACCTGCGGTTCGCCGACGCGCCCGTGTTCACCCTGCGCGGCCCGTGCATCGGGATGCAGAAGACGTACATCCTGCAGGGGCGGCACGTCTACGAGTATCCCTACACCCCCGAGCTCTTCCCGTTCTTCTACGACCGCGCTTTCTGGCACGAGTACCTCGATTTCCTGGCGGAGAACCGGATGAACACGCTCTACCTCTGGAACGGCCATCCGTTTGCCTCGCTGGTGAAGCTCCCCGACTATCCGTACGCGCTGGAGGTGCCGGATGAGGTGTTCGAGAGGAACGCCGCGATGATGCGCTACATCACCGAGGAGGCCGACCGGCGCGGGATCTGGGTGGTGCAGATGTTCTACAACATCATCCTGTCGAAGCCCTTCGCCGAGCGCAACCACCTCGCGACGCAGCTCGCCGCGCCCAACCCGGTCGCGGCCGACTACACGCGCAAGTCGATCGCCGAGTTCGTGCGCCGCTACCCGAACGTCGGCCTGATGGCCTGCCTAGGCGAGGCGCTCCAGGGGATCGACAACCAGGTGCAGTGGTGCACCCAGGTGATCCTCCCGGGCGTCAAGGACGGCATGGCGGCGGCGGGGCTCACCGCGGAGCCGCCGGTCGTCATCCGCACGCACGCCACCGACGCGCGCGTCATCATGCCCGAGGCGCTGAAGGTGTACCGCAACCTCTACACCGAGGCGAAATTCAACGGCGAGTCGCTTACGACGTGGGAGCCGCGCGGCGCGCGGCAGGATCTGCACCTCGCGATGAGCCGCCTCGGCTCGATGCACCTGATCAACGTCCACATCCTCGCCAACCTCGAGCCGTTCCGCTATGGCGCGCAACGGTTCATCCAGAAGAGCATGCAGGCGGCGCGCGACCGCCTGGGCGCCAGGGGCGTCCATCTCTATCCGCTTTCCTACTGGAACTGGCCGGACGCGCCCGACAAGGTCTCGCCGGGGCTTCCCCAGTGGCGCCGCGACTGGATGTGGTTCGAGGCCTGGGGCCGGTATGCGTGGAATCCCGACATCGACGCGGGCGCGGACCGCGCCTACTGGCTCGACCGGCTGACCGCGGTGTACGGCACGCGGGCCGCGGCCGGCCGCATCCTCGATGCGGTCAACGACGCCGGCGAGTGCGCCCCGCGCCTCCTGCGCCGCTTCGGCATCACCGAGGGCAACCGCCAGACCCTGTCGCTCGGCATGACGCTCGACGAACTCGTGCAGCCCGAGCGCTACCGCCCGTTCCCCGAGCTCTGGGAATCGCAGTCGCCCCCGGGCGAGCGGCTGCAGGAATACGCCGAGCGCGAGTGGAACCGCCAGCCGCACGAGGGCGAGACGCCGCCGCAGATCGTCGATGAGGTGCTCGGATTCTCGGTGAAGGCCGCCGCCGAGATCGACGCCGCCGCGGCCGACGTCACGCTCAACCGCGCCGAGTTCGAGCGGCTGCGGAACGATATCCACTGCATCCGGGCGATGTCGCAGAACTACTGCTCGAAGGTGCGCGCGGCGATGCTTGTGCTGCGTTACCGCCGCAGCGGCGACCGCGCCGACATGGAGCAGGCGGCGCGCTTCCTCGCCGAGAGCCTCGAACACTACCGCACCCTGGAGCGCCTGACACGCGACACCTACGTCTTCGCGAATTCGATGCAGACGAGCCAGCGGCGCATCCCGGTGCCGGGCGGTGCGGGGGGCAAGCCGGCGAACTATCACTGGACGCAGCTCCTCGGGCTTTACGAAAAGGAATTGGCCGACTTCCAGGCGCAGGTGGACGGCCTGCGGAAGACGCCCGGAGCCGCCGCGCTCCCGGCGGCCCCCGCGGATCTCGGTGCGGCGGAGTTCACCCTCCGCAGCGCCGGCGCCGAGACCTACACCGTCCAGACCGGATCGCGGATCTTCACCGACGAGCCGTGGGAGATCCAGTCCGTCGCGCCCCAACTCGCAGGGCTGACGGGCATCCGGTTCGCCCGCGCGGCATCGGGGGCGGGCACCCTGCCTCCCATCGAGTTTGAGACCGCCGGGCCGGTGCGGGTGCTCGTCGGCTATGTCCAGTCCGGTGAGCCCGGCTGGCGGAAAGCGCCGGAACTGGAGACCGACGCGGCCGCCGGGGAGAAGGACGCCAACGAACCGCTGCTGCTCAACGCGCTCGCGGCCGACCGGCTGCCGCCCGTGAATGTGCATGCCTACAGTTTCGGTCCCGGCCGCCATGTCCTCACGCTGCGCGGATCCGGCAGCTACCTCATCCTGGGGGTGGTGAAGGCCTCGCAGCGGCAGGATTGAAATCGCACGGACCATGCGCCTTAACACCACGGCTTTCCTCTGTCGGGTATCCTCCCTGTTCGCCTGTGCGGCCGCGGCGGCGGCGGCCTGGGCCGCGCCGGGATCCTCCGATCCGCTGGCCGACGGATTTGCCAATCCTCCGGCGGATACCCGGCCGAAGACGTGCTGGTTCTGGATGAACGGCAACGTGACCCGGGACGGGATCACGCGGGATCTTGAGGCGATGCACCGTGCCGGAATCGGCGGCGTCATGATCTTCGACGGCGGCACCTATTTGCCGGACGGCCCCGCGGGATTCCTTTCGCCGGAGTGGCGCGGGCTGATGACCCATGCGCTGCGGGAAGGGAGCAGGCTCGGGATCGAGGTGGGTATGCACAACAGCCCCGGATGGTCGAGCAGCGGCGGCCCGTGGATCAGGCCCGACCAGTCGATGCAGCAGCTCGTCTGGACGGAGACGACGGTGGCCGGGGGAAGGCGTGTCGATCTCGAACTGCCGCATCCGCAGACGAACCTCGGCTTTTATCGCGATGCGGCCATCGTCGCTTTCCCGGCGCTGCGGGCTGAGACGACGCGCTACGAGGACGCCGTCGCGCGGATCACGGTCGGGGATGGGCGCGCGGTCGCGAAGGAGATCCTGAGCGACGGCCGGACCGACACGGGCGTCTCCCTCGGACGGAAGGACCGCCTGGAGATCGAATTCGCGGAGGCGGTCGATCTCTGCGGGCTGAGTGCGCAACCCGGCGCCTCGGGCCGGCTGCCGCAGATGAAGGTCGATGTCTCTGTCGATGGACGGACCTTCACCCAGGTTTGTACGCTTTCAAATCCCCGGAAGCTCGGGATCCGCGCTCCGGCTGTGCGCGCCTTCAGCCCGATGCGCGCCCGGTTCGTGCGGCTGGTTTCTTCCGGCGACGGCGACCTCGGCGAACTCGTTTGCCACCGGGCGCCACGCATTGCCGACTGGCCCGCGAAGGCGAACTTCGACTACCGGGTCACCGGCCAGCTCGCGCTGCCCGCGCCTATTCCAGCGGAGGCTGCGATCGACCCAAGAACCGTGATCGATCTGACCTCTCACGTGCGCGAAGGACGGCTTGCCTGGGATGCGCCGGCGGGAGCGTGGACAATCCTGCGCGTCGGCCACACGCCGACCGGTCAGGAGAACGTCGCGGCCTCGGCGGCGGGCCGGGGGCTGGAATGCGACAAGTTTAGCGCGGCGGCGGCGGATCACCACTTCAGCCACGTGATCAAGCAGGTCATGGCCGATGCCGCTGCGGCTGGCGTGAAAGGACCGGCGATGGTGGAAATCGACAGCTACGAGGCCGGAATGCAGAACTGGACCGCCGCGTTTCCGGAGGAGTTCCTCAAACGCGCGGGCTACGATCTGCGGCCCTACCTGCCGGCGTTGACGGGACGCGTCGTGGGCGACGCAGGCATCTCGGAGCGTTTCCTGTTCGATTTCCGGCGGGTGCAGGCCGATCTCATGGCGGAGAATTATTACGGGCGCATGGCGTCCCTGGTGCGCGCGAGCGGGCTGAAATTCTACGTCGAAGGGTATGGGCCGGGCAATTTCGACGAGTTGCGCGTGTGCGGCATCCCCGATGTCCCGATGACCGAGTTTTGGACGCGGACGCCGTGGACGCCGAACCGGACCGTGAAGATGGTCACCTCGGCGGCTCATGTCTACGGCAGGCCGGTGGTCGCCGCCGAGGCGTTCACGGGCGAGGCGCAGACGTCGCGCTGGCTCGAGTATCCCTACGCGCTGAAGGCCCTCGGCGACGAGATGTTCGCGCACGGGGTCAATCAGTTCGTGTTCCACCGGTTCGCCCACCAGCCGCACCCCGACGCGGCGCCGGGAATGGCGATGGGGCCGTATGGCGCATTCATCGAGCGCACGAACACCTGGTTCGAGCAGAGCAGAGGCTGGATGAGCTACCTTGCGCGCAGCCAGTTCCTCCTGCGCCAGGGAACCTATGCCGCCGACGTGCTCTACTTTGCCGGCGAGCGCGCGCCCGATCCCACGCAGTATGCGATCCCCGTCCTCCCGCCGGGCTACACCTACGACGTCGTCAATGCCGACGTCCTGCTGAACCGGCTGCAGGTGCGGGACGGCGAGTACGTGCTGCCCGAGGGAGGCCGCTACCGGCTGCTGGTGCTTCCGGGGGGGCTCAAGGCGATGCGGCCCGCGCTGCTCCACCGCCTCCGCGAGTTCGTGGGGCAGGGCGCTGCGCTGCTCGGTCCGAAGCCCGTGTTCTCGCCGACGCTGGCTGGTTTCCCCTCCAGCGAGGAGGCGATGCTTCACGAGGCCGGGGAGCTCTGGTCGCCGGCGCGCACCGGCCCGGGCCGGGTATTCACGGAGCGCACGATCGGCATGGTGCTTGCCGAACTCGGGGTGGCTCCGGACTTCTCTTTTCATGGAGCGCTTGCGGACGCCTCGCTTTCCTGGGAGCACCGCAGGCTCGCCGATGGGGATCTTTTCTTCGTGGCCAACCGCCAGCGCCGGTCGGAGGAGATCGCCGCGTCGTTCCGCGGGATGGCGGGCCGCGAGCCCGAGATCTGGCAGCCCGAGTCGGGCGAGAGGCAGGCGGCCGCGGTGCACGGGACCGACGGCGGCCGCGCCATCGTTCCTCTCCGCCTCGAACCCGCCGGGTCGCTCTTTGTCCTTTTCCGCCACCCGGCGTCCGAAAAGGCTCCGTCGGTGCTGACGAGGGACGGCCAGCCCGTCGTGACGACGGCTCCGCTGCCTGCGAGGGCGCCGGCCGCCGCGGGCGACTTCACCATGGCGATCTGGGTGAAGCCCGACACCGACCTGCGTGTGATGCCGGCTGAGTCGGCGCGGGGGCGCATCGACGAGGTGGGCAAGTTTTACGCGATCCCGGCGGACCCGGGTGACGTCCGCTTCGGGCCGGGCCACGCGACGGCCGGCCTTGCAGTGGGCCGCAACGGCATCTTCGTCGTCGAGCGCTCGACCGACCGCTGCCCCGCGGTGCTTGTTGCGAACGTGAAAGTGTCGGGCTGGACTCACGTCGCCGTGGTCTACCGCGGCGGGCGGCCGAGGCTCTACGTCAACGGGAGCTTCATCCGCGAGGGGCTCGCCTCGGGGATGATCGTCCATCCGGGTGTCGGGGCGCCGCCGCCGCCGGTCGACTACACGCTGCACTTCCCGGCGATCGAGGCGCTCACGCGCGCCGCGGGCGAGCCTCCGCCGCCGTCCCGCGGACAGGTATTCTGTTTCGAGGGCAACTTCGTGCCGGCGGATGCTTTCGACCGCCCGCTGGGCGACGGCGAAGTGGCGGCGCTTGCGGCGAAGGGAGTGCCCGATCCCGCGATCCCCGTTGTCACCGACCTCGTGCGCCTACCCGACGGGACCGCCGAGGCGCTCGTGTGGCAGGGCGGAGCCTTCGCCCTGGATACAGGAAAGCCGGTCAGGGTGGACGTCGCCTCACCGCGGCAGGTGAGCGGTCCCTGGCGGGTCGCTTTTCAGGAAGGCCGCGGGGCGCCGGCTTCGATCGAGATGCCTGTGCTGCAATCGCTGCATCTGCAGCCGGATTCCGGTGTGAAGTTCTTCTCCGGCACGGCGAGCTACACCCGCACGGTCGACGTTCCCGCCGGGTTCCTCGGCGCCGGACGGCGTGTCGTTCTCGACCTCGGCCGCGTGGAGGTGTCCGCCGAGGTCTATATCAACGGAAGCAGGGCGGGACTCGTCTGGAAGGAGCCGTATCGCCTCGATGTCACCGGAGCCGTTCACGCCGGGGCCAATTCGCTCGAGGTGCGGGTGGCGACCCTCTGGCCCAACCGCCTGATCGGCGACGAGCATCTCCCCGCCGAGGACACGTTTGGGATCGCCGACGAGAGGGGCGCCGAGGCGGCCGGGATCACCCGGTTGCCGGACTGGTACAGATTGGGCCGGCCAAAGCCACCGGGCGGCCGGGTGACGTTCGCAACCTGGAGGTTTTATGACAAGGACGAGCCGCTGCTGGCGTCGGGCCTGCTCGGCCCGGTGCGCCTCCTCAATCCGGTGGTCTTGCGGCTGCCGAAATAGTCGCGCGGCGGCAGTCTTTCTTTTGATCTTGCCGAGAAATGTGCTAGATTTTCCGCAAACGCGGCTCTGGCGCCGCACAACCCAAAAACGACATCCATGAAATCGCTGCGTCTCCTCTCCGCCCTCTCCATTGCCGTCATCATCGCTTCTGCCGCAATCGCGGCCGACCAGGCTCAGACGACGACCACCGCCAAGGAAAAGACGGCCTGCAGTTGCCCGAAGGACAAGGACGGCAAGGTTTGCGGTGAGGACAAGGACTGCTGCTGCACCGGCGCCAAGGCCTGCAAGGACGACCAGAAGAAGGAAGCCTGCGCCAAGGACGCCAAGAAGGACGATTCCTGCTGCAAGAAGGACGAAAAGAAGTAACCGGATTTTCGGGGTGAATGGCCCGGGGCATGGCTCCGGGCCCGCCGCCGATCCAGCGATCGATCATGCAGGGGCGCAGTGGCACTGCGCCCTTTTCGTTGGGGCGCCGGAGCAGCCAAATGAAAATAGACCACGTCGCGCTCTGGACCCACGGGCTTGAGGAAATGAAGGATTTCTACGTCCGGCATTTCGGCTGCGTGGCCGGCACGCGGTACGCAAACCCGGCAAAGCGATTCAACTCGTACTTCCTGCAGTTTGCCGACGGCGCGCGGCGGGCCCTCGCCGTGGCTCGGTTTTCTTGACCGCCCTTTGTTGAATGCCTATATGCCCCGGCTTCCGCCTCCCGGAAGCAACCTCCCAATAAAGATGTTCACTTCAGCAGACTCGGTTGATTTTCATGCGGCGCTGCCCGGAATCGAACGGCGCACTCTGGCTCATGGAGCCAGGACGCTGTTCACGGAATTCCGGATGGCCAAGGGCAGCCTCCTGCCGCGCCACTCGCATCCCGAGGAGCAGACCGGCTACCTTGTCAGCGGGAGGATCCGGCTGACCATCGGAGACAGGACGTTTGATGTCGCCTCCGGGGATTGCTGGTGCATCGAGGGAGGCATCGAGCATCAGGCCGCCATCCTCGAGCCCTCTGTCGCGGTTGAGGTTTTCTCGCCGGTCCGCAAGGACTATCTGACCTGAGGCTTGGGATCTGCCGCCTCCCGCGGGGGAATCCGCGAGACAGTCCCTCATGTAACGCAATCCGTTACAAATCGGACGTCCGTGTTTTGTAACGTAATGCGTTACAGATCTGGTGCCCAGGCCGCCCTCCGGCATTGAGCAGGGAAGGCTCGCCAAGCTCGTCCGTGGCCGCCTAATTGGCGGGCAATGGAGCGAACAAAGATTTCCCTGCTGGAGCTCCGGCGCCGCGCCGAGGCGGAACTGACCCAGGACATCCTTCCGTTCTGGGCGAAGCGCGGATTTGACCCGACCACGGGCCGGCTCGCGGGCGTAGTGACGAATGATCTGCGCACGTTCGACGAGGTGCCGCGGCACGTGGTGCTCTGTGCGCGGGTGCTGTGGGCTTTCGCCGCGGCGGCGGGGCGCGATCCCAGGCCCGAGTGGATCGCGGTCGGCCGGAAGGCCCTGGCGCTGCTCACCGGTCCCTTCTGGGACGTCCGCAACGGCGGCGTCTTCTGGAGTCTCAAGCCGGACGGCTCGATCGATTCGGCGCGCAAGCAGGTCTACGCGCAGGCATTCGCGATCTACGGCTTGGCCGAGTGGCACGCCGCGACCGGGGAGAACGACGCTCTGGCGCGCGCCAGGAGCCTTTACGAGATGATCGAGCGCTGGGCTGCGGAGCCGCGCCACGGGGGCTACCTTGAGGCCCTGGGGGCGTCCTGGGAGCCGCTCGCCGACATGCGGCTGAGCGACAAGGATCTCAACGCGCCCAAGTCGATGAACACCCTGCTGCATATCCTCGAGGCCTACACGGCGCTGCTGCGCGTGTGGCCCGATGAGGGACTCCGGGCCAGGCTGCGCACACTGCTCGAGGTGATGCTCAGCCGGGTGGTGACGACCGAGCCGCACACCCATTGCCAGCTTTTCTTCGACATGGAGTGGCGCTCGCTGTCGTCGCACATCTCCTACGGTCACGACATCGAGGCGAGCTGGCTTCTGTGGGAGGCGGCCGGGGTGGCAAAGGATCCCGCGCTGATGGCGCGCACGCGGGAGGTCGCGATTGCAATGGCGGCCGGCGTGCTGGAGCACGGGCGCGATGCCGACGGATCGATCTTCTACGAGGGCGAGCCCGGGCGCCTGCTGAAGCCCGAGAAACACTGGTGGCCGCAGGCGGAGGCCATCGTCGGTTTCCTGAACGCTTGGGCGCTGACCGACAATCCCTCTTATGCGGTGGCCGCGATGCGTGCCTGGGAGTTCATCGACGGCCACGTGATCGACCGGAAACACGGCGAATGGTTTTCGGAACTCGACCGCTCCGGCAAGCCGCTGCCGGACTACCCGGAGCACCCCGACAGCTGCAAGGTCGGCCCCTGGAAATGTCCGTACCACAACGCGCGGGCATGTCTCGAGATCCTGCGGCGGCTGCAGTGACGGGGGCTCAGGTTCCCGGCGCTGCGACCGAGAGGAACGCGGCCAGCGCTGCGGCCGGCGCCGAGGATTCCTTCCATCCGACGACGAGCCGGCTGTCGGGCGCGGGGCCGTCGAGCGGGCGGAAGACAACCTCGGAGGGCAGGTTCCTCGCCTCGGAGGGGCACATGAACGTGGCGCCGAGTCCGGCGCGGACGAGGCCGACGCCGTTCGCGCGGGGCCAGATCTCCTCGGCGATCCTCGGGGCTATCCCTGCGCGGGCGAAAGCCGCCAGGACGCGGTCGTAGAATCCGGGATTGTTCGCCCGCGGGAAAAGCACGAACGGCGTCGCGGCGAGATCGCGCAGCCGCAGCGAGGCGCGGCCGGCGAGGGGATGGTCGCGGGGAAGGAGCACCCCGTTGCGCTCGTGCAGGAGTTCCCGCGTCCGGATTCCAGGCATCGGCGCATCGGGGTGGAGGAAGCCGCAGGCGATCTCGCCGGCCTGGAGCGACTCAAGCTGGGCAGCGGTCGGCGACTCGTTGAGCTCGAGGTGCACCCCGGGGAACCGGCGGTGGAACTCGCGCAGGATCCCGGGCAGGACGGTCGCCATCGCCAGACCCGTGAAGGCCACGCGCACGCGGCCGGTGTGGCCCAGCGCCAGCGCCCGAAGCTCCGCGGGCATCCCCGCCAGCGAGCGCAGGAGCGGCTCGACGCGCTCGGCCAGCGCAAGCCCCGCCGGAGTCAGCTCGACCCGGCGGCGGGAGCGGATGAACAGGGGGGCGCCTAGCGCCGCCTCGAGCTGGGCGATCTGCCGACTGAGGGCGGGCTGGGCGACGGCGAGCGACTCGGCGGCCCGCCGGAAGTGGAGAAGGCGGGCGACCTCGCGGAAATAGACCAGATGCCGGAGGCTGTAGTCGAATTGATACTCTCTGGGCATCACTATATTCAGAACAGGTATTTCTAGGTATCGCAAGAAAGGAGTAGGATCGAACCGGATCCCGTCCGGCGGCGGCGACTCTCGTTGACGCCCCCAGCGATCTCCGCGAACCTTTTCCCTCCATGCCCAAATCGCTGTTCCAAAAAGTGTGGGAGGCGCACACCGTGCGCACCCTCCCCAACGGCCAGACCCAGCTTCTCATCGGCACGCACCTCATCCACGAGGTGACGAGCCCGCAGGCGTTCGGCATGCTGCGCGACCTCGGGCTGCGCGTGCGGATGCCCCATCGGACGTTCGCCACGGTCGACCACATCGTGCCGACCGACCAGGTGGCGGAGCCTTACGCCGATCCGCTCGCCGACGCGATGATCCGCGAGCTGCGGCGCAACTGCCGCGAGTTCGGCCTGACCTTCTTTGACCGCTCCACCGGCCGCCAGGGGATCGTGCACGTCGTCGGCCCGGAGCAGGGCATCACCCAGCCGGGGACGACGATCGCCTGCGGCGATTCGCACACGAGCACGCACGGCGCGTTCGGCGCGATCGCCTTCGGCATCGGCACGACGCAGATCCGCGACGTGCTGGCCACCCAGACGATGGCGCTGGGCCGGCTCAAGGTGCGCCGCATCGACGTGACCGGCAGGCTGACCGCGGGCGTCTACGCCAAGGATGTCATCCTCCACATCATCCGCACGCTCGGCGTGAACGGGGGAACGGGGTACGCCTACGAATACGGAGGCGAGGTCTTCGACCGCTTCTCGATGGAGGAGCGGATGACGGTATGCAACATGTCGATCGAGGGCGGGGCGCGCGTGGGCTACGTGAATCCCGACGAGAAGACGTTTGCCTACCTCGAGGGCCGGCCGCACGCCCCGAAGGGCGAGGCCTGGGCTGCCGCGGTCGCGCGCTGGCGCGGCTTCGCCAGCGATCCCGGCTGCACCTACGACGACGTGGTCACCCTCCGCGGCGAGGAGATCCCGCCGACGGTCACCTGGGGAATCAACCCGGGGCAGGGGATCGCAATCGGCGAGAGCATCCCCGATCCCTCGAAGGCGGTCGCGGATGAGAAGGCCTCGATTGAGGAGGCGCTCGCCTACATGAAGCTCCAGCCGGGGAAGCCGATCCGGGGCACGCGCATCGACGTCGCCTTCGTCGGCTCCTGCACCAACGGCAGGCTCAGCGATTTCCAGGAGGTGGCCCGGTATCTCAAGGGGCGCCGCGTCGCGCCCGGTGTCAGGGCCATCGCCGTGCCCGGCTCGCAGATCGTCGGTTCACTCTGCGCCTCGCTCGGGATCGACAAGGTCTTCCGCGAGGCCGGATTCGAGTGGCGGGAGGCCGGCTGCTCGATGTGTCTCGCGATGAATCCCGACAAGCTGGTCGGCGACCAGCTCTGCGCGAGCTCCTCCAACCGCAACTTCAAAGGCCGCCAGGGCAGCCCGACAGGGCGCACGCTCCTCATGAGCCCGCTCATGGTTGCCGCGGCCGCGGTGACCGGCTCGGTCGCCGACGCCCGCGAGGTGTTCGGAATCAAGCCCGTCGCCTGACGCCGCCGGAAACACGGAACCTCAACCTCACTTCTCCATGTCTCTCGAAAAGATCACCCGCATCGCCGGCAGGGCCGTCCCGGTCCCCGGCAACGACATCGACACCGACCGGATCATCCCGGCGCGCTTCATGAAGTGCGTCACCTTCGACGGCCTCGGCGAGTACCTCTTCTATGACGTCCGCAAGAACGCGGACGGTTCCGACAGGAAGCACCCGCTGAACGATCCGCGATTCCGCGGCGCCACGATCCTGCTCTCGGGCGCGAACTTTGGGTGCGGCAGCTCCCGTGAGCACGCTCCGCAGGCCATCCAGAAGTACGGCTTCAAGGCGATCGTCGCCGAGAGCTATGCTGAGATCTTCTTCGGCAACTGCACGACGCTGGGGATCCCCTGCCTGAGCGCGAGCCGGGCCGACATCCAGCAGATCGCGGCGGCAGTCGAGGCCGACCCGAGGATCGAGGTCATGCTCGACATCGCGGCCTGCGAGATCCGTTTTGGCGGCCGGAGCATCAAGGCAACCTTGCGCGAAAGCGCCAGGGAAGCCCTAGTAAACGGGCGCTGGGACGCCATCGGAGACTTGCTAGAAGGGGCGGAGGACGCCAAGAGAGTTGCTTCCGGACTGCCGTATCTCGCCTACTGAGGCTGGATTTCGGCAAAAAAATGAATCCTTTTGTGGTTTTGCGCGTCTATTGTCAGATTATCGTCCCATGATGCTTCATCCCGCTTTTGCCATGATCGAAATCTTCAAGGGGGCAGGTCTCCTGATCTATCCCCTTGGCATATGCTCGGTTGCCGCAGTGTACATCATCTGCGAGCGGGCCTATGCGCTCCGGAAGAATGCGGTCATGCCGCAGGATCTGGTCGATGCGATCGTGGTCAACCGCCCCTATTCGGGCGGCAGGCACTCGGTTTTGGCGCGCATCCTCGAGTTTGCCGAGGAGCACAGCCACGATGAGGATGCGGTGAAGGCCTTCGCGCGGCTCGAGTTCAATCGGATGGAAAAGGGAATTCCCTACCTCGACGTCATCTATGCTGCCGCCCCCCTGATCGGACTGAGCGGCACGGTCACCGGCCTGCTGCAGGTGTTCTCGCAGATCTCGCCGGACACCGGCCTGCCGGACCCGGTGGCGTTCACCAAGGGCGTCGCGCTGGCGCTCTCCGCCACGGTCATCGGCCTCGCGATCGCCATTCCGGCTCTCGTCGGCGGCGGCTACCTGCAGCGCAAGGTTGAGAACTACGCGGTGCAGATCGACTCGCTCCTCGAGCGCATCAACAGCCGGCGCACCTCTTCGGCGGCCCGCGCGCAGGCTGCGGCGGCTCCCGCGACGGCGCCGGTGCCCGCGGATGCTGCAGCGGCTGCTGCGGCGGTGTTCCGCTGATCGGCCCCGAGTCGCCAACCTCCGATCCCAGCCGCCATGGCCCTTTACGAGAAGAGGCGAAAGCGCCCTGAGATGAACCTGGTGCCGCTCATCGACGTGCTCACCATGCTCATCTTCTTCGCTTTCGTCACGATGCAGTTCAAGACGGCCTCCACGCTCAACATCACGCTGCCCAAGGTGGAGACGGCCGGCAAAAACGAATTCAAAGGCTCGGTCACCATCTCGATCGACAAGGAGGGAGGGATGGCCTTCAACGGCAAGGCCACGACCGACATCCAGCTCGAGGGATTGCTGCGCCAGATCCGCCAGATCGATCGGAACATCCCGGTGCTGATCCAGGCCGACGAGACCACGTCGCTCAAGCGCTTGGCCTACGTCATGGACACCTGCCGCAAGCTCGGCCTGAACAAGTTCAGCCTGCAGTCGCGATAGGGACGGGAGTGTGGATCTCTGAAGCTCGATGTCCGGGGCAAAGGGCATTGGGCCAAGGAGTGGAGCTGCGGCGCCCTCGTCGCGGATTGGCCAGAGCATGGGGCAGGGGCTGTAACGAGTAGCGAGTAGTGAGCAGTTGGGCACCGAGGCCTGGTGAGGTTTGGCTCGACGGAGGGCGGTTTTTGGGGATTTGTTCACGCTCATGAACATCGTGATCACGGGCGTCACGCGGGGACTCGGGAGGGCTCTGACGGAATGGTATCTCGCGCACGGGCACACGGTCTGCGGGTGCGGCCGCAACGGGATGGAGATCTTCGAACTGCGGGCGGCGCATCCCGAGCCGAACAACTTTGACGCGGTCGACGTGACCGAGCCCGTGAAGGTGAGCCTGTGGGCCGAGCGTGTGCTCGGCATCATCGGAGCGCCCGACATCCTCATCAACAATGCCGGGCTGATGAACCAGCCGGCGCCGCTCTGGGAGGTGCCTGCGCAGGAGTTTTCGAAGCTGATCGATGTGAACGTCAAGGGCGTGGCCAACGTCATCCGCGCATTCGTGCCCGCGATGGTCGAGGCGCGTCGCGGAGTGGTCGTGAACCACAGCTCGGGCTGGGGGCGGACGACTTCGCCGAAGGTCGCCCCTTATTGCGCATCGAAATGGGCGATCGAGGGGCTGACGCAGGCGCTTGCGCAGGAACTCCCCGAGGGGATGGCCGCCGTCGCGCTCAATCCGGGAGTTATCAATACCGAGATGCTCCAGAAATGCTGGAGCGAGGGCGCTTCGGGCTATCCGAAGGCGCCGGCGTGGGCGGAGGTCGCCGCGCCGTTCATCCTCCAGCTTGGCCCCAAGGACAACGGCCACTCGCTGACTGTGCCGGGGCGGCCCGAGGAGTGAGGGGGCGGAAACGGCCAATCCACGTCCTGTCCGGGCAGGGCCGCTGGAAGAATCGCCAAGCGGCGGCGACAACGCGGCGCCCTCCAGGTTTTGCCCACAACCTATGCCTGCCGCTTCCGACAGGGCGCAGCAAGGGCAAGACTGCCGGCCATGACTCAGGCCGCCTTGATCACGGCGTAGGTCTTCTTGCCCTTGCGCAGGAGCAGGTATTTGCCAAAGAGGAGATCGTTCACCGTCACGGCGCGGGCGAACTCGGCCACGCGGACGCTGTTGAGGTAAATGCCTCCCGCCTCGACGTCCTTGCGCGCCTGTCCCTTCGAGGGGGCCAGACCCGCGTAGACGAGGAGTTCGGTGATGGGCGTGCCCGCCGCCTCGAGGCGCGCCTTGGGAAGATCTTTCGTCGGCACTTCGCCGACAACATCCTGGAAGACGGCCTCGGAGACTCCGTCGAGTCCGCCGCCGAACATGATCTCGCTCGCGCGGATCGCGTCGGTGCAGGCCGAGGGGCCGTGGACAAGTGTGGTGAATTCGCGCGCCAGGCATTTCTGCGCAGCCCGGCTGCCGGGATTCTTCGTGTGCTCGGCGACGACCGACTCGATCTGTTCGCGGGGCAGGAAGGTGAACAGCTTCAGAAGCCTCTCGACGTCGCGGTCGTCGACGTTCACGAAGAACTGGTAGAAGCGATAGAAGCTCGTGCGCTTCGGATCGAGCCACACCGAACCGCCGCCGGTGCTCTTGCCGAACTTCTGGCCGTTGGCGTCGGTGACCAGCGGGAAGACCAAGCCCCAAGCCGGCACCGAGAGCTTCTTCCGGATGAGGTCGATGCCGGCGGTGATGTTACCGTATTGGTCGCTTCCGCCGACCTGGAGTTCGCAGTTGAACTTCTCGCGGAGATGGCGGAAATCGAACGCCTGGAGGAGCTGGTAGCTGAACTCCGTGTAGCTGATCCCATTGCCGCTCTCGAGGCGCGTCCTTACGCTATCCTTCGACAGCATGATGTTCAGCGAGAAATGCTTGCCGACGTCGCGGAGGAAATCGAGGTAGGAGATGGGCGCGGTCCAGTCGGCGTTGTCGACGAGGCGGGCGGGATTGATGGCCGACTCGAAGTCGATGAAGCTCGTAAGCTGGCGCTTCACGCACGCGACGTTGTGCGCGAGCTGTTCGCGGGTGAGGAGGTTGCGCTCGGTTGAGCGGCCTCCGGGGTCGCCGATCATCCCAGTGGCGCCGCCAGCGAGGACGATCGGATTGTGCCCGGCCAGCTGGAAGCGACGGAGGCCGAAGAGGGGCACCAGGTTGCCGACGTGGAGGCTGTCGCTCGTGGGATCGAAGCCGCAATAGAGCGTCACCGGTCCGCTCGCGAGTCGGCGGCCGAGGCCGTCGAGGTCGGTGCAGTCGGCAAGCAAGCCGCGCCATTGGAGGTCTTCGATGAGGTTCATGATAAGGGGACAGGTTATCGCGGCCGGCGTCGGAACGGACAAGGGGAAAGTGGCGGACATCCGGCGCGCGGGGCCGGCCTTTTGGCGCCTAATGGCAGCGGCGTGGGATCCAGAACCCGTTCTTATATGGGCAAAAACGGGTTGTCTCGGCCCCGGCGTCGGGAGTAGTTTCCCATGCGTAATCCGGTGATATTCCGTTGCCGGCACGCGAAACCAGAAACCTCTATTGCCATGCCGCTAGCAGTTGGATCCAAAGCCCCGAATTTCACCCTCAAAACGAAGACGGCCGATGGTCTCAAGGACGTCTCACTCGGCGAGTGTCTCGCATCGAAGCCGGTCGTGCTTCTGTTTTTCCCGCTGGCTTTCACCGGCGTCTGCACGAAGGAAATGTGCGATCTCAGCTCGGGCCCCGGTCAGTTCGCGAACTTTGACGCGACGGTGCTCGCCATCAGCGTCGACAGCCCGTTTTCCCAGGAGGCATGGGCGAAGCAGAACGGGATCACGGTGACCCTTCTCTCCGACCTCAACAAGACGGTGGCCAAGGCGTACCAGGTGGTCATCCCGAACCTCGCGGGCATCGGCGACACTTCGGCGCGCGCCGCCTTCGTGATCGGCCGCGACGGGGTCATCAAGTACGCCGAGCAGACGCCGACGCCGCACGATCTTCCCAATTTCGCGGCGGTGCAGGCCGCCCTGGAGTCTTGAGGCGCAGGGCGTGCCTCGCAGGTTTTCCCCCGCCAGAGAACGACTCGACGGCGGGGCGGCAGCATTCCCCGCCACGGTGACACCATGAGTCTCCTCCCGAATCCGTTCTCGACACTGCAGCAGTTGTCGGGCGCACCGGATGCGTTCGCGTACTACTCGCTCCCGGCCCTCGAGGCCGCGGGCTTCCCCGGCGTGCGCCGCCTCCCGGTCTCCCTCCGCATCGTCCTCGAATCGCTTCTGCGCAACTGCGACGGCAAGCGGGTGACCGAGGCCGCAGTGCGCACCTTGGCCGGCTGGAAGCCTTCCGCGCCGCGCACCGAGGTGATCCCGTTCGTGGTCGCCCGGATCGTGCTGCAGGATTTCACGGGCGTGCCGCTGCTCGTCGACCTGGCCGCGATGCGCTCGGCCGTCCAGCGGATGGGCCGCGACCCGCGCCTGATCGAACCCCTCGTGCCGGTCGACCTCGTGGTGGACCACTCGGTGCAGGTCGACGCGAGCGGGACGCCGTCGGCCTATGCGCGGAATCTCGAGATCGAGTTCCAGCGCAACCGCGAGCGGTACCAATTCCTGAAGTGGGGCATGCAGGCCTTCCGCACCTTCAAGGTCGTGCCGCCCGGCATCGGCATTGTCCACCAGGTGAACCTTGAGCACCTCGCTGAGGGCGTCCGGACGGCGACAGTGCGGATCGGCGACCGCGAGAGTCCGCTCTGCTATCCGGACACGCTCGTGGGCACCGATTCCCACACAACGATGATCAACGGCATCGGGATCGTCGGCTGGGGCGTGGGAGGGATCGAGGCCGAGGCCGGAATGCTCGGCCAGCCCGTCTACTTTCTGACTCCCGACGTGGTGGGGGTCCACCTGACCGGCGCGCTGCGCGAGGGCGTCACCGCGACCGACCTGGTGCTCACGCTCACGCAGATGCTGCGCAAGGCGAAGGTCGTGGGCAAATTCGTCGAGTTCTTCGGCCCCGGGGCGGCTTCGCTGCCCGTGGTCGACCGCGCGACGATCGCGAACATGGCGCCGGAATACGGCGCGACGATGGGCTTCTTCCCGATCGACGGGGAGTGCGCCGCGTATCTCGCGGCGACCGGGCGTGCACCCGGGCAGGTGCGCCGGTACGAGGAGTACTACCGCGCCCAGGGGCTCTGGGGAATTCCCCAGAAGGGCGACATCGACTACTCGCAGGAGATGGAGCTCGACCTCGCCGCGGTCGTGCCGAGCGTGGCGGGTCCGCGCAGGCCTCAGGACCGCATCGAGCTTCCGAACCTCCGGCGCGAATTCTTCCAGGCGCTCCAGCGCCCGGTCGCCGAGAACGGCTTCGGAAAGGCCCGCAAGGATGCGGGACTGGGCGCAAAGGTCACGACCGCCCGCGGCCGCAAGGCTTCGGTCGCGACCGGCTCCGTGCTGATCGCCGCGATCACGAGTTGCACGAACACGTCGAACCCCGGCGTCATGGTGGCGGCTGGCCTTCTGGCGAAGAAAGCCGTCGAGAAAGGGCTGCGGGTGAATCCCGCGGTGAAGACCTCGCTCGCGCCCGGAAGCCGCGTGGTCACCGACTATCTCCGCAAGACGGGCCTCCAGCCCTACCTCAACAAGCTCGGCTTTAATCTGGTCGGCTACGGGTGCACGACCTGCATCGGCAACTCGGGCCCGCTCGATCCCGCGATCGAAGAGGCCGTCGTCAAGAACGAGCTGATCGCGGCGGCGGTGCTCTCGGGCAACCGCAATTTCGAGGCCCGGGTCCATCCGAGCATCAAGGCCAACTTCCTGATGTCGCCCCCGCTCGTCGTTGCCTTCGCGCTGGCGGGCCGCGTCGACATCGACCTCAGCTGCGAGCCGCTCGGGCGCGCGAAGTCGGGCGAGCCGGTCTTTCTGGCCGATCTCTGGCCGGCGCTGGCCGAGATCCGCGACGCGCTCCAGTCGGCGCTCAAGCCCGATGTGTTCCGCAGGCTCTACCGCGATTTCGCGGCGCAGAACCCGAAATGGAACGAGATCCCCTCGACCGCGGGCGACGTGTACGGCTGGGACGCCGCCTCGACTTACATCCAGGAGCCTCCGTTCTTCACCTCGTTCGGCATGGAGGCGGGGAGCATCGGCGAGATCCGCGGCGCGCGTGCGCTGGGCATCTTCGGCGATTCGGTGACGACCGATCACATCTCGCCGGCCGGCTCGATCAAGCGCACGTCGCCCGCGGGGCGCCACCTGATCGAGCGCGGGGTCGCCGCGGAGGATTTCAACAGCTACGGATCGCGGCGCGGCAACGACCGGGTGATGACCCGGGGCACGTTCGCGAACGTCCGGATCAAGAACCTCATGCTCGGCGGCGAGGAGGGCGGCAACACCCTCTACCACGGCCCCGCGGCCGACGGCGCCCCCGCAGCGCAGAAGCTGAGCATCTACGATGCCTCGCTGGAGTACCAGAAGCGCGGCGTGCCCCTAGTCGTTGTCGCCGGCCAGGAATATGGGACCGGCTCCTCGCGCGACTGGGCCGCCAAGGGCACGCGCCTGCTCGGCGTGAAGGCCGTGGTCGCCCGCAGCTTCGAGCGCATCCACCGCTCGAATCTCGTCGGCATGGGAGTCCTGCCCCTCCAGTTCAAGGAGGGCACGACGGCCCAGACCCTCGGCCTCGATGGGACGGAGACCTTCGACATCCTCGGTCTCGGCCCGGATCTCCGGCCTCAGCAGGACCTGATCCTGCGCATCGCGCGCCGGGATGGGGCCACCGCGGAGATCCCCGTGCAGTGCCGGATCGATACGCCGATCGAGATCGATTATTACCGACACGGGGGAATCCTGCCGTTCGTTCTGAGGCAGATACTTGCGCGGGGTTGATCCCCGCGCCTGCCCGGGGCGCTCAACTGCGGCCGCTTTCGAGCCGTAGTGGAAGCTGGCTTGCCGTAGCCTGAATTGTTCTGCCATCCATAAGCCATGCCCGAGACGTCCAGCAGTCCCGTGTTCCTTGTCGACGCCTACGCCGATCCCGTCGTCGTGCGCATCGAGGGGCGCGCCTGCTTCATGAACAGCGCCTCGCTGAAGGATTTCTTCAGCCGGATGATCGCGCAGGGGAGGATCCGGTTCGTCATCGATTTCCAGAAGTGCGCGAGCATGGACAGCACCTTTCTCGGCGTCCTCGCCGGCTGCGCCCTCGAACTGCGCCGGCGCCAGCCTCCCGGCAGCCTCGTGGCCTGCCGCCTGGGCCCCCGCAATCTCGAGTTGATCCGGAACCTGGGGCTTCACCGGCTCCTGACGGTGGATACGGGGCCGCAGTCGGTCGACGCGGCCACGCCGCTGGCGGAAGGCAAGAGCCGCGACGAACTGGAGAACGCGCGCCTGACTCTCGAGGCGCACGAGCATCTGGTGGATGCCGACCCGGCAAACCGGGGCAAATTCCAGGACGTCATCGCGTTTCTGCGGAGCCGCATTGAGCAGGGGTGAAGGCGCCTTCTGACTCGACCCGGCCGGCCGGTCGTCGAGAATGCGGGGGATGCTCTTCTTCCTGGTGGGCGCCTGTGGCGGCGCCCTGATCACCATCTGGTTCGTCTGGGCGGCGCGCGCGCGCGCGGAGCGGTTGCTTGAGCAGAACATGGTGCTTGGGGAGGAGAAGCAGCGGGTGGTCGATTTCATGCACTACATGGTGCAGGCGCTGGGCGAGGGCGTGTCGCGCGACGAGCTCTTCCAGCGCATCGTGCACGCGTCGATCCTCTGCACGGGGGCGCTGAGCGCCTGCATCTTTGAAAGGCGCCAGGATCAGCGGATGCAGGGCGTGGCGGTCGAGGGGCTTTTCCCCCCCCACCGGCCGCTGCCGCCGCAGGCGCAGGCGAAGCTGACGACGCGCGCGCGCTTCATCGAACAGGTGCTCAAGTCGGAGGTCTTCGACATCAGCGAAGGGATCGTCGGCCAGGTCGCCCGCACGGGCGAGGGGGTGCTCATTGCCGACGCCCAGGCCGATCCGCGGATCGTGAGGCACGACGATCCCGCGCTCACGGTGCGATCCATCATAGCGGCGCCGATCCGGTTCCAGGAGCGGGTCATCGGCGTCCTCGCGGTCGCCAACCCGGCCGACGGGCTGCCGTTCACGGCCGGGGACTATTCCGTCGTGCTTTCCCTCGCCGAGCAGGCGGGGCTCGCGGTGCACAACCTGGAGACGCTGCGGTTCCAGATCGAGAAGCGCCAGCTCGACCTCGACCTTGCGCTCGCGAGCGGCATCCAGCAGATGCTGCTCCCCGACAAGACCCCGCAGGTCGAGGGACTCGACATCGCCGCCCAATACGTGCCGGCGCAGAAGGTCGGCGGCGACCTCTACGATTTCTATCCGATCGCTCCCGGCCGGCTCGGCGTCGCCGTCGCCGACGTCTCCGGCAAGGGGATACCGGCGTCGATGCTCATGGCCATCTGCCGCTCGAACCTGCAGCAGATCGTGCCGCGCTACGCCTCGCCGGCGCGCGTCCTCAGCGAGGTCAATCGGGCGATGGCGGGCGGCGTGTGCCACGGGATGTTCATCACGATCATCTACGCGGTGGTCGACATGCGGGCGAACACCGTGACCTTCGCCCGCGCGGGGCACGAGCTTCCGCTGTGG
>Ga0153915_10000735_pt1 | contig 30183 bp, 25 predicted proteins | sample Opewatmetagenome_2_FD_107003 | JGI IMG/M metagenome (GOLD analysis project Ga0153915, IMG submission 107003) | Freshwater wetland microbial communities from Ohio, USA - Open water 3 Core 3 Depth 3 metaG | ecosystem: Environmental > Aquatic > Freshwater > Wetlands | place: USA: Ohio, Lake Erie... | reverse complement strand
CCGGAAAAAGGCCACGGCGGCCATCCGCCGGCTGAAGCGTGAAATCACCGCCCTTCAGGGACAGCTTTAACCAGAAGCTCGACGCCTAGGAATTCAAAGAAGACATGGAATTGCCTTGGCTTGACAGCCGCGCCCTTTTGCTGTTAAGGTAGTAATAATTTTTCGACGAATAAATCTAAAGTGAAGAAAATAAATAGTTTTTCCGATTCTGTCGAGGAGACGACGATGGATCCAAAGATCGATTATGAAGAAATAAACAAAATCATAAAGCTTCTAGAAGAGAAGAACCTGGCCGAGTTTGAGCTGGAGATCGAAGGGTTTAAGATCAAGATCAGCCGGAACTCCCATATGGTTTCCACTCCCGCTCAACAGCCCAATCAGAGCGCCGGACAGCCTGTTCTCCAGCCCCAGGCCGGCGCGAACCCCGGCGCCGGAGAGTTGGAGCACCAAACCGGCCAAGCCTCGCTCCACTTTGTCACCTCGCCGATGGTCGGGACGTTCTACAGGGCGCCGGCCCCGAACGCGCCTCCTTTTATCGAAGTCGGAGAGCCGGTCAAGAAAAAGCAAACCCTCTGTATCGTCGAGGCTATGAAGCTTATGAATGAGATCGAATCCGACGTGGACGGGATCGTTAAAGAAATCTTTATCGAGAACGGAAAACCCGTCGAATTCGGGAAAAAGCTGTTCGCCATCCTCCCCACCCCGTGAGTCATTGATGTTCACGAAGATTCTGATTGCCAACCGGGGCGAGATCGCCCTCCGGATCATCCGGGCCGCCAAGGAGCTCGGAATCAAGACCGTCGCCGTTTATTCCGAAAGCGACCGGAACTCCCTTCACGTCATGTTGGCCGACGAAAAATTCTGCATCGGACCGGCCAAAGCCCAGGACAGCTACTTGAACATCCCCAACCTGCTCAGCGTCGCCGAGATTACGAAATCGGACGCCATCCATCCCGGCTACGGCTTCCTGGCGGAAAACGCCCGGTTTGCCGAGATCTGCGAGACCTCGGGGATTACTTTCATCGGGCCTCCCCCGTCCTTGATCAGGCTCATGGGAGACAAAAATCGCGCCCGGCAGGAGATGATCAAGGCTAAACTGCCGGTCATCCCCGGCAGCGAGAAAGTCATCGACGACATTAACGAGGCCAAAAAGATCGCCCAGAAGATCGGCTTCCCCGTCATCCTCAAGGCGGCCGCCGGGGGCGGCGGCAAGGGCATGCGCATCGCCCGCAACCCCAATCAACTGGAAGAGCAGTTGGCCATCGCCCAGAACGAAGCCAAGTCGGCCTTCGGCGACCCGGCCCTTTATATCGAGAAATACTTGGTCAATGCCCATCATATCGAGATTCAGGTCGTCGGCGACAAGAAAGGGAACGTCATCGTCTTCGGCGAGCGGGATTGTTCGATCCAAAGAAAATACCAGAAGGTGATCGAAGAGACGCCGTCGCCGTTCGTGGACGAGCGCCTGCGGAAGAAAATGATGAACGCCGTCGAGGATGCGGCCAAATTCGTCGGGTATGAGAGCCTGGGAACGTTTGAATTCCTGGTCGATGAGAAAAAGAAGTTCTATTTCATGGAGGCCAACACCCGAGTCCAGGTCGAGCATCCCATTACCGAGATCCTCTACGGCATCAACCTGGTGAAGGCCCAACTTCGGGCGGCCCAGGGTGAAAAAGTGACTTTTCCCTTCGAGCTCGAGATGCGGGGTCACGCCATCGAATGCCGTATCAACGCCGAGGATCCCGAGACATTCACCCCGTCTCCCGGTACGATTGATTTTCTGGTCCTTCCCGGCGGGGAGGGCATCCGGGTGGATTCAGCGGCCTACGGCGGCTGGCAGATTCCCCCTGATTATGATTCTCTGGTGGCGAAGATCATCGCCTATGCCCCGAACCGGCAGCTGGCCATCAAAAAGATGCAGACCGCCCTGGAGATGACGACCATCGTAGGCATCAAGACGAACATTCCGCTTCACCTGAATATCCTGGCCAATTCGGATTTCATCCGCGGCGAGTACCACATTCAGTTTTTGGAGGGGCTCCTCCTGAAAAACGGCCAGCCCAAGCCCTAACACCGGGCTATTTCTTGCGGTAAACGGCGACCTCAAAAGAGCCCTCATTGTCGCCGACGACCAGTTCATTGATTCCCAGGAGGAGCCTCCCGTCTGCAGGAAGCGGGATTTTATTTTCCCCCCCGATGAAAAAAACCTGGCCGACTTCTTTCGCCGTCTTCTCGCCCGTCTGTTTATCGGTCGCGACTTCGACTTTCTCCAAGATCTTCCCGACAAGGGCTCCGATATTCTGTTCCGGAATCGGCTGTTGCCGGGTTTTCCTGTCAAGACCATCGGGTCCGCAGCCGGCGATCGGATTGTCCTTCTGGAGGGAGATCATCCCTGACGTCATAAAATAAAATTCCTGGCCTTTTTGGACATCGAGGCCTGTGTCCGTCCAGGCTTGGTTTCCTGGAACCGTAATTTTCTTGAGGAGCTCAAAATCCAGAAGCTGGTCTTGGGGGAAGCAGACCCCAAGATTCCAAAGAGCAAGGGCGGCTAAGAAAGGGGCCAACGACGGAATCTTTCTCGGAATTCGGCTTTTTATTCTCATGGTCGATTCAAAACGTCCATCATAGCCTGGTGGACCAAGCCGTTGCTGGCGACGACTTCGGGGTGATAGATATTCACCGGCTGGCCTTGAAAATTCGAGATGCGGCCTCCGGCCTCCTCGACGATCACTGCGCCGGCAGCCGTGTCCCAAGGGCTCAGCTTCATTTCCCAGAATCCATCAAAGCGGCCGCAAGCGACGTAGCACAGGTCCAACGCCGCGGAGCCGCACCGCCTCAGGCCCTGGGCGCGGAGAAGGAAATCATCGGCTTGCCTGATGTTTGTTCTCGTCTCCCGGATATCATAGGCAAATCCCGTCGCCAGCAGGCTCTTATTGAGGTCGTCGATTTTTGACACCCGGATCCGCTCTCCGTTGAGATAGGCACCCTCTCCCTTTTCCGCCCAGAATATCTCTTCTCGCGTCGGATCATAGACGACTCCGCAGGCCAGCCCGCCCAGGTGCTCCAAGCCCAGGGAAACACAAAACACGGGGAATCCGTGGGCAAAATTGGTCGTCCCGTCAAGAGGGTCAAAAACCCATCGGAATTCGGCGCCCGTGAGGGATTTCAGGCCTTCCTCGGCCAGAAAGTCGTGTCCGGGGAATCGGGCCGAAAGCCGCTCGAAGATCAAGTCCTGGGACTCGGTATCGGATTTTGTCACCAGGTTGACCGAGCCCTTAAAATAAATCTCTCCGATCTGGCTGAGGTTCTTGCGCAGCAGCTCCCCCGCCTCCCGGGCAACACTCTTAGCCGCATCAAGATAAGCTGTATACGCTCCCATAGCCGTCCTATCATACCAACTCGGCGGTTTGGGAGCAACTCCCGGGAGAGGGGCTGAACTTTTTGCCTTTTTGGACGTAATGTACTATGATATTTTGATTCGAGAGGCAAAAAACCATGAAGAAGAACACCAAGAGATTGCTGATCATCTGGGTCGTCATCCTGATCATAGGCCTCATCATCCTCCTCAACCTCAATTCGCAGAGAGAAAAATCGGTCAAAGTGACAGCCGAAAAGGTGAAACGCCATGACCTGACGGCTGTCATTTCCGCCTCGGGCGAGATCAAGCCCAAGAAAAATGTCAACATCAGCGCCCATGTCCCGGGCCGGATCGTCAAGATCGGCGTCATAGAGGGCCAGGAGGTCAAGGCCGGGGATTTTCTGCTGAAGCTGGATTCGACGCAGTACGAAGCGAATGCCGATCGGGACAGGGCCATGATTCAGTCCTACAGGTCGGAGCTCATTAAAGCCGAGGCCTCCTTAAAAAGGAGCCAAAGCGACTACGACAGGCAAAAAAAGCTTTTTGATAATCAGCTCATCTCCAAGGACCTCCTCGAGCAGGCCAAAGCTCAACTCGACATCGCCCAGGCCACGTACAAGTCCATCACCTACCAGATCGAGCAAGGACAGGCTTCGCTGAAAAGCACTCTCGACAACCTGGGCAAGACAGAGTATGCCTCTCCCATCGACGGCATCATCACCAGTCTCAGAGTGGAAGAGGGTGAAGTGGCCATGATCGGCACGATGAATAATCCCGGCACGGTGCTCATGACGATTGCCGACCTCTCCGTTATGGAAGTCGAAGTCGAGGTTGATGAAACAGATGTCGTGGGGGTTCAGATGGACCAGGAAGCCGATATCCGGGTCGATGCCTTCCCCAATCAGGTCTTCAAAGGAAAAGTCACGGAGATCGGGAGCTCCGCTCTCCAGAAATTGACAGCGTCCGCCTCCACCCAGGAGTCCAAGGATTTCAAGGTCGTCATCACCCTGGACAACCCGTCCAAGCAGATCAAACCGGGGCTTTCGGCCTCGGCCGACATCATCACGGCCGAGAAAAAGAATGTCCTGGCCGTGTCCATCTCCGCCCTTGTCGTCAGGGAAAAAAAGCCGGAGGGCGCCGCCCCCTCAGAGAAGGACAGGAAGGCCAGCGAAGAAGAGGGCCTTTATGCCATCGAGAACGGCCGGGCTAAGTTTGTAGCGGTAAAAAAAGGCATCATGGGCGAGCTGATGATCGAGATCGTTTCGGGGATCAACGAAGGCCAGGAAATTGTCGCCGGGCCTTACGATGCCCTCCGCCAGCTCAAGGACGGAACCCTGGTCAAAACCGAGGTCAAGCCGCAAGAGCAGAAGAAATGACCTCAGACAACGGCATCGTCATTTCCGCGGAAGACCTCTGCAAGACGTATCTCCTGGGCAAGCAAGAGGTTAAAGCTCTCTGCCACGCCACGTTCACGGTTAAAAAAAAAGAATTCATGGCCATCATGGGACCGTCGGGGTCCGGCAAGTCGACCCTGATGAACCTCCTCGGCTGCCTGGACACGCCGACCGAAGGGAAATATTATCTCAACGGCAAGCTGGTCAGCACCATGACGGAGAACGAGCTGGCCCATATCCGGAATCGCGAGATTGGGTTCGTCTTCCAGGTCTTCAACCTGCTGCCGCGGGCGACCGCTTTCCGGAATGTCGAGCTTCCTCTCATCTACAAGGGCGAAAGAAAGCAGGAGCGCCAGGCTAAAGTCCTCAACGCCCTGAAGCTTGTCGACATGACGGACAGGATGCACCACCACCCGCCCGAGCTTTCGGGCGGCGAACGCCAGAGGATCGCCATCGCCCGGGCTCTCGTCAACGAGCCGTCGATCCTTCTCGCCGATGAGCCCACCGGCAACCTGGACTCGAAAACCGGCCAGGATATTCTGAATCTTTTTCATAAGCTGAACGCCCGCGGGAACACGATCATCATCGTCACCCACGATATGAACGTGGCCCAGCAGACACAGCGCATCCTTTTTCTCAAAGACGGCCGGATCGAACGCGAGGAACGTAAAGGAGTGAGAGCATGAGCTTGTTCAACCGCTTCCAGGGAATCTTCTTCAGCCCTCAGCCGACTCTCAAGGGAATCTCCGAAAAGCCGATATGGGTCGACGCCTTGATCATCCTCCTCATCGCGTCCGCCGTTTTTGCCTATGTCATTGCGCCGTATTCCAACCAAGACACCCTCAAGGCGATGAAAGACAACGTCAAGCTCCAGGAGAGGCTGGGCAAAGAGCGTTACGAGGCGAGCATCAAGTCCCTGGAAAATCCCTCTCAGATATCGACGATCCTCCGGAGCGTCGTCTGGAGCACGCTGGGATTGGCCGTCGGGCTTCTCATTTCCAGCCTTTTTCTGTTGATCATCGGCCGGCTCGTTTCGACGGAGGGCGTTTTTATCGCCGTCTTCGCCGTGCTCGTCCATGCCAATTTTATCGATAAAATTCTTGGCAATTCCGTGAGGGTGGCTTTAATCCTGACTCGAAAGTCCGTGATCCAAACCACGACCAGCCTGGCGCTGCTGGTCCCGAACGCCGACTTCACCTCCATTCCTTTTATTCTTCTGAGCCAGATCGATTTTTTCCAGCTCTGGATGTTCACCGTGATCGGCTATGGCCTGTCGTTCGTTTTCAAAATCCCGACCAAGAAGGCCATGGTCATCGCCTACAGCTTCTGGTTCCTCAAGAGCCTTCTCTACATCGGCATGCTTTTCCTCAGCCGCTCCTTCCTGGGGTAGCGGCCTTAGGCTAGAATAGAAGCATGAAAGAGATTCTCTTCTCCGGTTCGCTCGTCGAGGTGCCTTTCCCCCAGCTCCTCTTCAAGATCTGGCAGAACGAGCGGTCCGGCCGGCTCCGCCTTCAAAAAGGGACGGGGGAAAAGAGCCTGTATTTCGACAGAGGCCATGTCGTCGTCGAGAACGAAACCTTCTCCGATAAAGATTTCTTGGCGGCCCTCGTCAAAAAGAAAGTCATCGAGTCGGAGGAGGCGGCCGAATGCGAACACTTCGCCGAAGAGAACAACGCCTCGCTCATCAAGGCCTTGAGCGAGCTCGGCCTGATCTCCCCCCAGCTCCTCTGGAAGCTGATTGAATCGTTCTTCGCCAGGCAGCTTTTTTCTCTATTCGACCTGTCCCGGGGAGATTTCGCGTTTGAGCCGGGCGACCAAGTCCAGGACCATCATCGATTCGGCCTGCTTCAGACTCAGGCCTTTATTCTTCAGGGCGTGCGCCGGATGCAGAATTTCTGGATCATGGAGCAATTCCTCCCCGCCGAAAACGAGGCGATCCAGGTCTCCGCGCCCTATTTTCTCCACCTCCTCAGCCTCGAAGCCCACGAAAAATACGCCCTCCAGATCCTAAGCGGGTCGGCCAACCTGAAGTCTTTTTATGACCGCTGCGAACTGGGCCGGAGAGAAAGCCAGAAGATCCTATTTGCCTTCTTCAGCCTGGGCATCATGAGCGTCGTCGACAAGAATCAAAAAGCCAAGTCGGCGACCGAATATTTCGCCCTGGATCGAGGAAAGATCCAGGCCTCCTTCGACGAAAAATGCGCCTATATCTACAAATATGTGTCCAAGGAGCTGGGCCTTGTCGCCCAGAACGTCGTCAGCAAGTGCCTCGAGGAAATCCGGCCCTCGCTGGGACCGCTTTTCCAAAAGATGCAGCTGCTTCAGGACGGCCGGATCGAAGTGGACGCGGCCGTCCAGACAAGCGTGAATCATTTGGCCGAAGACCTCTTCAAGAACTTGGTCAAGGGCTATGAAGAAATCCTGGTCGCCGAAGTCCTGGCCGTGAAAAAATCGTTGGGCAACGCCCACGAATCCAGCCTGGTCAAAAACCTGGAGAAGGTCGGATGCCTCTGAAAAAACGGCAGCTCTTAGCCCTCCTCGTTTTGATCACCCTCCTGGCTTTGTTTTTTATCATCGGAATTGGGACCTGACATCAAACGCCTCATCCTCATCGTCGGCCCGACCGGCGTCGGCAAAAGCGCCGCGGCCATGGCTCTGGCCGGGGCCATTGGCGGCGAAATCATCACCTGCGACTCGATGCAGGTCTATCGGGGATTCGATATCGGAACGGACAAGCCCTCTGCCGAGGACCGGCAAAAAGTCACTCATCATCTCTTGGATATCGTGGACGGCCTCAGCCAGTTCACGGCGGCCGACTTCGCCGCCCGAGCCCTGAACGCGATCGAGGCCATCCTCCTCAGAAAAAAAATCCCGCTTGTCGTCGGCGGGACGGGGCTTTATTTTAAGGCGCTGCTCGACGGACTCTTTCCCGGGCCCGGCAGAGACGAAGAGACGCGCCGGAGGCTCGAGCAGGAATGCTTGAGCGTGGGGCTTGAGCCTGTCTGGAAACGGCTGGAGGCCGTGGACCCGGCCTATGCGAATAAAATTGGCAAGAAAGATAAGATTAGGATCATCCGGGCTCTGGAAATCTACGCCTTGACTCGGACGCCGATCTCCGATCATTTTCTCAGGACAAGGAGCCGGCTTGAGGATTTTCATATCTTGAAAATTGGGTTAAAATTACCGCGAGAGGAGCTCCACCGCAGGATCGAGGCCCGGGTCGACAGGATGTTCGAACGCGGCCTGGTCGAGGAAGTCCAAAAGCTCCTGGCCGCGGGAGTCGACGACAAAGCTCCGCCGTTCCGGGCGCTCGGTTACAAGTGCGTGCTCAAGCTCCTCAGGAAAGAGATCAATCTCGAGGAAGCTGTGGCCTTGACGAAGATCGACACCCGGCACTACGCCAAGAGACAGATGACATGGGTTTCGAAAATGAAGGACATCCGCTGGTATTCGCCGCAGGACCTGCCCGCCATCGTTTCTTTTGTTGAAAAAGACCTTGAATCTTAAGATTCTATAATGGACGATCCTCTCGCATCCCCGGGAAACAAGCGATGAAGTGGCGGGACCTTGTTTCATCACTATCAGGTGATTGGAAGCGTAGAACGGACTCGGATGTCAGCCGGCCTCTGGCGAAAAAACCATGAGGCCGCGGATTTAACGATCGTGAACGAGTAGCTCGCAGAGAATGGAAAAAGCCATCCTGGTCAATCTCTCGACAAACTCCAGGGAGAAGCTCGAGGCCGAAGAATCCATGGACGAGCTGGCCTCCCTCGCCCTCGCCGCGGGCGCTCGGGTCGTCGGCAAAATCTTCCAGGTCCGATCGTCGGTCAGCCCCAAGTTTTTCATCGGCCAAGGGAAGGTTGAGGAAATCAACCGGCTCAAAGACGAGCTCGGGGCCGAGTTGATCATCTTCGACCACAACCTCCGGCCCATCCAGCAGCGTGGCCTCGAAAACGCCCTCCAGGTTAAGATCATCGACCGAACACAGCTCATTCTGGATATCTTCGCCCAGCGTGCCCACAGCAACGAGGGCAAGCTGCAAGTGGAGCTCGCCCAACTGAGTTACCTCCTCCCGCGCCTCGTCGGGAAGGGAATCGCCCTCTCGCGCCTGGGGGGCAGCGGCATCGGTCCGCTCCGCGGACCCGGAGAAAAAAAGCTCGAAGAGGACCGGAGAAGGATCCAGGACCGGATCGCCAAGATCAAGGGGGAGATCCGCAACGTCCAAAAACGGAGGGCAAGTCAGAGGCAAAGCCGCAAGGAAAGCCTTATTCCGCTCGTCTCTTTGGTGGGCTACACCAGCGTCGGAAAGTCCAGCCTCTTCAACGCGCTCGCCCAAGAGACGACATTCACTTCGTCATTGCTATTCGCCACCCTCGATCCTCTGGTCCGGCGCGCCTATTTTTCGGACGGGCTGTACTATTTCCTGAGCGATACCGTCGGCTTCATCAGGAAGCTTCCCGTGGAGCTCATTACGTCCTTCAAAGCCACCTTGGAGGAGGTCAACGAATCCGACTGCATCATCCACGTCATCGACCTGAGCGCCCCGGGCTCCGAGGGGCAGGCCGAGGCTGTCTCGAAGATCCTCACGGAGATCGGGGCGAGCGGTATCCCCCGCCTCAAGGTCTATAATAAAATCGATCTTCTTCCCGACAAAGACGACCTCCTAGCGAAGAACCGGCAGACAGCGTCAGACAGTGTCTATGTCTCCGCCAAGTCAGGGGAAGGCTTGCCGGATTTGAAAGCGAAGCTCCGCGCCCTGCTCTATAAAGGGCTCGAAACGTTCGAAATGCGCATCCCGAAAGACCGGCCGGACATCCTCGATTCTCTGCCCCGCTGGACCCTGGTCTTGAAAAAACAGGATAATGGGGATTATTATGAAATGCAGGTCATGGCCAATCCTCAGCGCATGCTCGATTACCTGCCTTATCTGGAAGGAGGAGAAAAGAAGTGCTGAAAAAAACCTGTCTTCTGATATTCGCGATAGCCCTGTCGTCGGCGTGCGTGACGATGGAGCCGCCGGCCCCTTCTCTTTATATCGAGAGCCCTGCGCCGGCGATGACCGCCATGCTTTCCTTGGATGACCGGATCGCGGTCGAGGATGCCTGGCGCAACCTGAAACTAGGCAAGGTCGCCAAAGCCGAGAAGATTCTGACCAAGCTCGGCAGCGCCAATCCGTTCTATTATGTCGGCCTTGGCTATGCCGCGCTTCTCCTCGACAACCTTCCGCTGGCCGAACAAAACTTCGCCCAGGCGGTTCGGGAGCACCGAGATATGGCTTTGGCCCATCTCGGATTGGGCCAGGTTTATCAGAAAGCCGGAAAGGAAGAGCAGGCCTACAACGAATACGTCGAAGTCCTCCAAAAGGACGCGGAGAATGCCTGGGCTTTGAAAGAGTCCGGGGCGATCAGGATGAAAATGACTGAGGAGCTGCTCAAGGAAGGCAAGGAGTATGCGGACGCGGGCGATAAAGAGAAAAGCAAGGAATCTTACCTTAAAGCCCTGCACTATACTCCCAAATCCCAGGCGGCGCACCTGGCCCTGGCCAGGATTTTCCGAGAAGAAACGAACTACCAGAACTCCTTGTTCCACCTGAAGACGGCCAATGCCAGTGATCCCCAGAACAAAAGCATTCTTCGAGATTATGCCGACACGCTCTACCTGGCCGAACAATTTCCCCGAAGCCTGGATTTCTACGAGCGCCTGCTGGAGCTCGACCCGCAGAACAAGCAGGTCAAGGACCGCATCGACCTCCTGAAAAATAAGCTCGGCATTGTCGAACTGCCCAGCCAGTACAACAACATCGCCGCCTCCGCGGCCATAACCAAGGAGGACATGGCCGCCCTCGTCGGGATCAAATTGCGGGACTACTTGGGCGAGACATCTCCCAAGCCTCCGGTCATCGTCGACATCACAACCTCCTGGGCCGGCCGGTTCATTCTCAAGACGGCGGCGCTGGAGATCATGGATGTCTATTCCAACCACACCTTTCAGCCTAAAAAAATCATGACCCGCGCCGAAACCGCAGAAACCCTCGTCCGCTTGATCAATGTCTTGAGAAAGAACGGATACAAGGTTGTCGAACAAATTCCCATCGACCGGATCCAGATTCTCGACGTCTCGCCAGACCATTTCTCTTTCCAAGCGATCGCCCAGGTGATTTCCTGCCAGCTCATGACGCTTGCCCCGGACAGGACCTTCAAACCCGAGCTCTCCCTCTCGGGCCAGGAGGCGATGAAGGCTTTAGATATTCTGCTGGGCTTGATAAAATAAAGGCGAGAAGAAGCGCGGCATGAAGAAGGACAAGTCGGAAGCGTTAAAGTCGGATATTCTGACTCTGCCGAACCTGTTGAGCGTTTTCCGGATCCTTCTCGTGCCTGTGTTCCTCTGGTCTCTGTTGAATAAAAAGGCTTTTGAGGCCCTCCTCATTTTTTTCCTGGCCGGGCTGACGGATGTGCTCGACGGTTTCACCGCCCGCGTCTGGCATCAGCGGTCGAAGCTGGGCACGATCCTCGATCCCGCCGGAGACAAGCTGCTGATGGTGACCTCTTACGTGGTTCTCTCCCTGTCCTCGGTCGCTTCGCCCAATTTCATCCCCATCTGGCTGACCCTCGTCGTATTGGCCCGGGACCTGCTCATCGTCAGCGGCGCGTTCATCGCTTATCTAAGCTGGCGGCAGACGACATTCACCCCGTCCTTGTTGGGGAAGATCAGCACGATCTGCCAGGTGGGGACGGTCTTTTTGGTGCTCCTCATGAATTACTACCAGGCCTCGCCCTGGTATTTGGACGCGGTCTATTATCTGACGCTGCTGGCCACGCTCGCCTCCGGCGTCCACTATTTCCTCTACGGCCTGCAGACGCTCCGCGAGCGCCGAAAAGCTTAAAGAAGAGTTCGGTGACACACACCGAATTCTTACCCGCCGACAGCTCGGCGGTCGGCTTAATCCATGATCAGAATTCGGTGTGTGTCACCGAACTCTGCCCCTTTACATTAAGGCCGAAATAGATAGAATTGTAAAGTAGATGACAAGGAGTGGACAATGCCAAAATTCTTGAAAAATATTCTTTGGGCGACAGACTTTTCGAAAGAATCCGAGCAGGCTTTGCTCTATGCTCATTTCTTCGCCAAGGCTCACCAGGCCGGCCTGACGGCTCTCCACGTCGTCTCGGATTTCTCCCCTGCCCTCTATGATCCGTCCCTGGCGATCACGGTCGATGTCGTCAAAAGGCTGGAGACCTTAAAAAAAGAAGCTCGGACGAAAATCGAAACCCTGGGCAAGAAAAAGAAAGTCTCCTTCCAAAAAATCGTCGTTGCCGACGGCTCCATCTCGAAAACCGTTATCGAAGTTTCGGAAAAAGAAAAGGCGGATCTTATCGTGATGGGCGCGAAGGGACTCTCGGCCATGGACAAGCTTCTCATCGGCAGCGTCGCCAATCAAGTCCTCAGACATTCCTTGATCCCTCTCCTCCTGACCAGGAAAAAAGGGGGAAAGCCCCGGGTCAAAAAAATCCTCGTCCCCACGGATTTTTCTCCGCGGGAAAACCTCGAACGGGAATTCGCCTGGAGACTGGCCAAAAGCTTCGCTGCATCGTTGACTTTCCTCCATGTCTTCGAGCTCCAGGACCGGCTGGCCCAATGGGAGCTGGAGGAACTGTTCAAAGCGCTCCTGGCCAGGTTTCAGCAAAGAGAAGAAAAAGAAAAAGAAGATATCATCATCAAGAAAGAAATCACCCGGGCCATGGAAGCCTGGTCCGGTATTGTCGAATATGCCGAGACCCATCACTTCGATCTCATCGTGATGTCCTCGATCGTGCGAAAGCTCGGCCGCTTCTTTTTGGGCAGTACGACTGAAAAAGTCATCTCCCTTTCCGACGTGCCGATCTTTGCTATCCCCCCGCGAGAGAGCCTTAAACCTTGATTATAAGAAGACGGATCCCACGGGAAAACGCCCAGCCAGGGGATGCGGCGCTTTTTCTACACTCAGGGCGAGGGGCAAAAGATATATAAATAAAGGGGGGTGGCACCGACCGGGGCGCCCCAACGCCCGGAACTGACGAAAATTTGGGGAAATATAGCGAATTCTAGAATTTCAATACTATTCCCCCAAATTTTTCAGTGAGGACGACGGGGCTGGTCGGTGACAGGACCCCAAATCATTTATATATCTTATTGCCCCGAGCCTTCTATTTGAGGTTCTTGTCGACGAATCCCTTCCGGAGCAGCGTCCGCCAGAGAATCTTGAGATCCAGGGAAAAGGACCAGTTCTGGATGTAGTAGAAATCATACTCCAGCCGCTTCTCGATCGATGTGTCCTGCCTCAAGCCATGGATCTGGGCCCAGCCGGTAATCCCCGACTTCATTTTATGGCGGAGCATGTATTTCGGCATTCTTTCCGTGTATTCCTTGACGAACTCCGGCCGCTCGGGGCGCGGCCCGACAAGGCTCATCTGGCCTTTGAACACATTCAGGAACTGCGGAAGTTCGTCGATGCTGTATTTCCTCAAGAACCGCCCGATTCCCGTGATCCGTGGGTCGTCGGGCTTGCAAAGCACAGGCCCGGTATCTTTCTCGGCATCGCAGATCATCGTCCTAAACTTATGAATAACGAAACGCTTCCCGTCCACCCCCACCCGCTCCTGATGATAGAAGGCGGGCCCCCTGGAGGTCAGCTTGACGATCAGGCCGATGACGAGCCAGAAGGGAAAAAGAACAACTATGGCCAGGCCGGATAAGACCAAGTCCATGATCCTCTTGATCACCCAGTTGGCGCCCCGCAAGGGGGGCTCATCGATCGAGATGACGGGGAATCCGTCCAGGTCCTGGATATTCGCCTTGAGGGTGAGTAATTGGAAGAGGTCGGGAATCAGGCGCACATTCACCGGATACTTATTGACGATTTGGAGGGTCTCCAGGATCTTCGAATAGTTGCTGAGGTCCAGGGCAACGTAGACCTCGTCGATAGCCTGACTTTCGATGACCTCGCCGATATCCTCGATCCGTCCCAAAACCGGGATTCCGCCGTCCACCTCGAGAACCTCTTCGACGGGCCGCTCATTGTCCAGGAAACCCTTCAGCACAAAACCCAGGTCTTTATAGCCGAGGATCTTTTGGGCGACCGAACGGCCCATTTCGCCGGCGCCGACGATCAGCACGTTCTGAAGATTCAAGCCGCGGGCATAGCGTTTTTTCATGAAATAGTAGATCTGGTTCCTGAGGATGGAAATCGTGAAAATGACTCCGACAAAATAGACCACCAGGAAGACTCGGGAAGGTTCGACGAGCGTTAAGCGGAACAGGGCCAGCTTGCCCCGGCTGTAGGTGACGAGCAAAGCCATAACGGCCAGGATGAACAGGATGGTCAGCACGGCGTTCAGGCTGATGAAGAAGAAATCGTCGATCTTCGTCCGTCGCAGCCGACTCCTGTAAAACCCCTGGAAATAAAAAATGACGAGATGGGTGGCCAAGAAAAGAGGCAGCACGATGAGATAGGAGCGGAACGGCGGGATCCCTTTGGCCGGATCGACGGGAAACAGGTAGCTATAAAATCGTAGACCGTAGGAATAGAGAAACGAGGCGATGATGGCCAGGCTGTCGCTCAAAACGAACAGCCCGACCAGGCGGGCTTTATGTCTCGCGATCACGTTGTTCCCTTGAACTCAAGCCATTTTCCTCGGATACAGGCCTCGACCTTATCTTTGAAAATGCCCCGTGAGAATTTCATGGCGTGGGATCTGACGTCGAGTTTATTAAATTCTAAGGCCCGGAATTTGTCAAGCGCAGCCAGGAGGCTGTCGACCTTCGGCTCGGGGAAGAACATGCCCGTCTCTTCGGGAATGACGGTTTCAAGGGCTCCACCCCTGCCTAAAGCGATCACGGGAGTCCCGCAGGCCTGGGCTTCGAGCGCCGTGATGCCGAAATCTTCCTCGCCCGGAAGGATGAGCGCCCGGGCGCCCTGATAAAGGCGAAGGAGCGAGGGATCATCGACGGCGCCCAGGAATTCGGCATTCGGACCGGCCAGCCTTCTGAGCTTCTTATCATCGGGTCCCTGTCCTACGATCTTGAGCCGGCCGCCAAAGCGGCTAAAGGCGGCGATGGCCAGGTCGATCATTTTGTAGGGGACCAAGGCGGAAACAATCAGGAAGTAATCGTCGGCTCCGCCATCGGCGGGCTGGAAAAACTCGGTATCCACGGGTGCATGGATGACCTCGGCCTCGCGCCGGTAATACTTCCGGATCCGGCGGGCGACATTCACGGAATTGGCCAAAAAATGATCGACCCGTGCCGAGGCCGACTCGTCCCAAAGCCTTAGGTAATGGATGACGGGAGGAATGGAAATTCTGGAAAACACAGGCAACTGTCGCGGCGAAAAATAAGCGAAATACTGGTTCCAGGCGTAGCGGATGGGGGAATGGGTGTAAGAGATGTGAAGCGCATCGGGGCGGGGGATGACGCCTTTGACGACGCAGTGGGAGCTGGAGATGACGAGGTCGAATTCTTGCAGGTCGAAGAGCTCTGCGGCCAGGGGAAAAAGGGGAAGATAAGAACGGTAATGTCCCTTCAAGAAGGGCAGCCGCTGAAGAAAGCTCGTCCTAATCAATCTCCTTTCGATTTCAGGAGCTTGGCTCCCCGCAAAATGAAAGAGCGTATAGATGGGAGCCCGGGGGAAAATCTCGGCCAAGACTTCGAGGACTTTTTCTCCCCCTCGCCGGCCGGTCAGCCAGTCATGGACGAGGGCAACTTTGACATTCTCCATTTGAGCTGATTATAAGGAGGGGGTCGAAAATTGTCAATTTTAGCAGGCTCCGGCGATCAGCGAGCCGCTGCCGCCTTATAAAGCCTCAAATAAAGTTCCTGGGTCTCTTCGATCATCTTGGCCAGGGTGAACGAGGGAGGGATCGTCGCCTTGGCATTCTCTCCGAGCTTGTGGGCGAGAGCTTTGTCTCGGAGCAGCCGGAGGATGGCTTCAGCGAGTCTTGCGGGGTTTGCCGGCGGGACCAAGAGGCCCGTTTCGCCGTCCCGGATGACTTCCCGCACGCCGTCGATATCGGTGGCGACGATGGGCTTGCCCAAAGCGGCCGCCTCGAGCAAGACCAAGGGCAGCCCCTCCCAGAGCGACGGAAGCACAAAAATATCAAACAATGAAAGAAGCTCCCTGGCGTCCGTCCGCTCCCCGAGCATGACGAAAAATCGTTCAAAGCCGAGTTTTTGTGCTTCCCCCCGCAGCGTCCTCTCCAGGGGCCCCCCTCCGACGACGACGATTTTTGTTTCGGCCGAGCTGCGGTGGATTTGTCCGGCCGCTTTGATCAGGTCCATGATTCCTTTCTGCCTGTGCAGGCGGGCAACGGTCCCCACAATCGGCGGGCTCAGTTTCAGCCGCCACTTCAACTCTTTCTTGGCCTTTTCAAAGATGTCCGTTTCCCGGAAGCTCGCTCCATCGATGCCATTCTTAATGAGGATCCTTTTCAATCTAGGAGCCAGCTTGTTCCGTTCGCCGTCCCTGAGATCCGCCTCCGAGACAAAAACAAGCGCGTCCGTCCGGCGCGAAAGGCGCCTTTCAAGCTGAACAGAGAGGTACCGAAGGGCTTTGTTCCGGTAGTGCATATAGTGGATGCCGTGAAGTGTATGGACTACGACCGGCGTGATGTTTTTTACGGAGGCCCATCGTCCCCACAACCCGGCGACTCCACCATGGGTGTGGAGGATATCGATTTCGTTTTCCGCAAGGAGGCGCTTGATTTTTCGGATCAGGGACGGGTTGAATGTTTTTTTGAACGGCACCGGGAGAAAGCGGATGCCGAGGCGCCGGGCTTCATCAGCCAGAGGCCCGCCGTCCCTCGCCGAGATCAGGACTTCAAATCGTTCGCTGTCTAGATGGGCAGCCAGGGCGAGGAGCACGGCCTGTCCGCCGCCCAGGGAGGACCGGTCGATCATTTCCAGGACTCTGATCTTTTTCATGCGCCCTTCCGACGGCCTTTAAGCAAACGGGCGTATTGTTCCCCCAGCCATTGCCCGGACTCTCCCCGGAACTTTCCCCGCCATGCCAAAAGCCGGACATTCGACTTGAGGAAAAGACGGAACAGAAACCGGGAAGCCTTCGAATTATGCTTATCGTAGAAAGCCAACTGGCTTTTCCGGTACTCGAACCGGCTGGCGGCGAGGCGGGTCGAGGTCGTCGCGCCGCCGACATGAAGGACGGTCGCTTGCGGCAGATAGACGAGCGTCCAGCCCGCCTTTTTGATTCTGTAACAGAGATCGATGTCCTCAAAATAGATAAAAAAGTCCTCGTCGAAGCCCGCCACATCGAGAAGCGCCTCTCGCCGAACAAGCAGACAAGCGGCGCTCAGCCAGCCGACGCTCCGCTTTTTCCGGCTCCATTTCAGGGCGAATTTATAATAGGGATTCAAGACGGCCTTCTGCAGCAGCTCCGAAAAGAAGTTCACCCGGCCGCCGAAAGAAACCTGGTGGGAATCGCGTCCGGCCAGGAGCGCCGGGCCGACGGCACCGACCTTGGGATCAGACCTGAGCTCTTCCAACATCCGGGCTAGAGCTCCTGGCTGGACAGCCGTATCCGTATTCAGGAACAAAATAAATGATCCCCGGCTTTCCCGGATCCCCTGGTTATTAGCCTTGGCGAAGCCGACGTTGACGTTGTTGGCGATCAGTTTGATTTTAGGAAAATGGCGGGCGATATAAACCGGGCTCCCGTCCGCGGAGTCGTTATCGACGACGACGATCTCATAGGGAAGAGAGTCCGAGGTATTTTCCAGGGCGGACAAGCATTCCCCCAGGTGCTGCCGATCGTTGAAGTTAACCAGGACGACCGAGAGTTCGATCATTCGCTTGCGATCATTCTTTCGGTTTTGCGGATTTTAGGCATTCGTCGATCACCCTCTCGATTTTCTGGACCTGTTCCCCCAGCGTGTATTTTTCCCGGACCGTTTGCAGTCCCCGGTGTATGACTTGGAGGGCCTTGCCCGGATTGTTCAATATATCGGCCAAAGCCTGTCCGATCTGTTCGGGCCGCCTCGACTCAATCAGAAACCCGTCCTCCCCGTCTCGAATGATCTCGGGAATTCCACCGGCGCTGACGGCCAACACCGGAACGCCGGCGGCCATAGCATGCAAGGCGACCCGGCCGAACGATTCCACCACAGAGGCGATGACCATGACCCTCATAAGGCTTAACAGGTCGGGTAGGTCGCGGCGATAGCTCAGGAAATTGACGTTATTTTCAAGGCCTTTCCGGCCGACCAGGCTTTGCAGGCTGCGATAGTAGCGGGCGTCCTTGACGTCGCCCACCACGAGCAGCTTGATTCTCGGAAACCGGGGCAAGAGGTCTGCCACCGCCTGAATGACTTCACGCTGCCCTTTGTCCTCATAGATCTTTCCGACGACGCCGATAACGGCGTCATCGGCGCGGATCCCCAGCTCCTCTCTCAAAATCGTCTCCCGGAAGACATCCCGTTCCCTGCCGATCGTCTCGATCCCGTTGTTGATCAGGACGATGCGCTCGAGGTCCCGGAATGCTTTCAAAGTCGCCCTGGAATTGACTATGATCCTCGATGAGTACCGAGTGACGAGCGCAGCCAAAGCGCGGCGACCGAATAGAAAGCGCAGAATCACCCGTTTTCCTCTCAGAATCTCATGGATCGCCCAGACATGCGGAACATGCGCTCTGCGGGCGGCCAAGGCGCCGACGTTGGCCGCGGCGGAATTGGACAAGACCAGGTCGATTTTTCGACTGTCGATCAGCCGCGACAGCCGGAAAACGCTCCGCAGGTTGAAGATCCAGGCGAGAGGCTGTTTCCAGATCTTGGTCGGTTCCGTGATCCACCACTTCATCGGCACGATTTCCGTGTCCACGCCCAAGAGCTTTGCTTCCTCTTCAAGCAGGCCAGCCCGGGGCACGGCGAGGTGGAGGCCGTATTTCTGCCGGTCGATCTTTTTAAGCGTGTCCAGGAGCCAGAGCTCGGCGCCGTTGAGCTCGGAGGAGTGTGATACAAAAAGGATGTTTTTCATGCCCGCCCCGACACAGACCGGTAGAATCCCAAAGTCTCCGCCGCGGTCTTTTCCCATCGAAAACCCAGAGCCCTTAGCCGGCCCTTCTCGATCAAATCGTGCCTCATCGCTTCATCCTCCAAAACGCGGATTATTTTTTCGGCCATATCCTCGGGGCTCTCGGGATTAAAATAGACGGCGGCATCTCCGGCGACTTCGGGTATGGCCGTAACGCCGGAGGCGACGACGGGTGCCCCGCAAGCCATTGCCTCGAGGAGGGGCAGGCCGAATCCCTCGCAGAGTGAGGGGAGAATAAAGGCCGAGGCGGCCTGATAAAAATATCTCAATTCATGGTCGGGCCGGTAGCCGAGGAGCCTGACTGAGGGCCCGACCTTGCGGGTCATGATCTTGGCTAGGAGGTTGTCGTGATCACCCCCCCTTCTTCCGACCAGGACAAGCGGGACCTTCTTATATCTCTGGTGGACGAGGGCGAGGGCATCGATCAAATTTAAAAGATTCTTGCGCGGTTCCGTCGCCCCGACAAACAGAAGGTACTCCGGAGGAAGATCAAGAGACCGTCGAGCCGCTTCGATCTCGCCGCGGCCAGCGGCCGCCTCTAGATAGGTGCCGTTCAGTCCCAGCGGGGTCACCTTGATCTTGTTTTCGGCAAGCCCAAAGCTTTCGATGAGGGCCTTTTTTGTGAATTCGGAGATCGTCAGGACTCCGTCGGCGACCCGCAGGGAACGTCCCGTTCCCTTCACGAAATGACGCCTCGCTTCCCGGTCCGCCTTGTCCGGGACATCCATAAAAAACAGGTCGCAGACCGTAACGATTTTTTTCCCCCGGGTGGGAAGGATGATCGGCGTCGGAGAGTGGGTCAGATCCAGGTCGGTCTTGAAGACAGAGTCCAGGCGAGGCCAGCCCAGCTCGTGCCAGAAAAAATTGACCGCCTTCACCGGCCATCGCAGGTCTCGGAAACCGCCCTTTTGGAAAGACGGAATCTTGGACCGATCGAACCGATCTTTCCAGGACGCTGAAAAAAGAAAGTATTCATTCTCGGAATCCAGGCGCGCCAGCTCTGTCAGGAGATTTTTGAGATAGACGCCGACTCCCGTTTCTTGCTTGAGGAAGGGGCGGATGTCAAAGCCGATGCGCATTTTTTCTAAATGTATGCTCAAAGCCCTTCCCTTGTCAAATCAGGGCTACAAAAGCAGTCCTAGCTCACTCGCCGATTTCATCTTGCTTATTTAGACCCGCGGTGCTATAGTTTTTGCCAATGTTCTTCTTTGCCAAGGAGTCATTATATGTCATTCGACAAAATCTCTCAGCGCATTGATTCTTTTCGCGATGATATGATCAACTTGCAGATCAAGCTGGCTGCGATTCCGGCCATTGCTCCCGTGAGCGGCGGCGAAGGAGAAGAGAAGAAAGCCGCCCTCCTCGTCAAATTTCTTCAAGAAAACGGGTTCCAGGACCTCGAGGTCATCAAGGCCCCGGACCTCGATGCGCCCTCCGGATCCCGTCCCAACGTCCTGGCCTACTGCCGGGGAAAGAGCTCGGCCAAGACCGTCTGGATCATGACCCACACGGATGTCGTCCCCCCGGGCGAATTATCGCTCTGGAGCGGCCCCCCCTTCAAGCCTTGGGTGGAAGCCGGGAAAATATACGGACGCGGTGTCGAGGACAACCAGCAGGACATGGTGGCTTCGATCTATGCCGTCAAAGCCTTTCAGGCAGAGGGCATCAAGCCCAATTTTGACATCGGCCTGGCCCTGGTCGCGGATGAAGAGACCGGGAGCGAAAAAGGCATCGGCTACGTCCTCCATCATGCCAAGCCTTTTCGCCGCAAGGACATCATCATCGTCCCCGACGCCGGAAACGAAGACGGCACCCTGATCGAGGTCGCCGAAAAAAGCATTCTCTGGTTGAAATTCAAGACTCTGGGCAAACAGGCCCACGGGTCCATGCCGGAAAAAGGGATCAACAGCTTCAAGGCCGCTTCCTTCCTGGTCACGGAGCTCAATAATCTTTATCAAGTCTTCCCCTACAACGACCCTCTCTTCGACCCTCCGATTTCCACATTCGAGCCGACCAAAAAAGAGGCGAACGTTCCGAACATCAACACGATCCCCGGCGAGGACATCTTCTACATGGATAGCCGGATCCTCCCCAAATATAAGGTCGAAGAGGTTGAGGCCAAGATCAAGGAACTTTCCTCTCAGATCGAAGCGCGGTTCAAGGTCAAAATCACCATCGAGGAGCACCAAAAGGCGCCGGCCGCCCCGCCCACTCCTGCTGAAGCACCCGTCGTCAAGGCTTTGAAAAAGGCCGTCAAGAAAGTCTACGGGGAAGACGGAAAGGCGATGGGGATCGGCGGCGGGACGGTGGCCGCACTTTTTCGAAGAGCCGGGTTTGAAGCAGCCTGCTGGTCGAGGATCGACGAAACGGCCCATCAGCCCAATGAATATTGCATCATCGACAACATGGTCGGCGACGCCAAAGTCTTTGCCGATATATTCCTCCAAGAATAAGAAGGAAGCCGGCCGCCGCATCTAACACTCTAAATTACAGGAACAGAAGCCCCATCGATCATCAGGATTTATCGGAGGGGTTGGCCCGACCTTGAGCCAAGGAGTTCAGCATGTCTGATCATATCCTCGTCTTATCGACAGTCCCCTACGAGCAGAAGGGGTGGGAAATCGCAAGAACTCTGGTCCAGGAAAGACTGGCCGCGTGCGTCACAGTCTCTGCTGTCTGCCGGTCATTCTACTGGTGGGAAGACAGCATTTCCGAGGAAAAAGAGTGCATGCTTTTGATAAAAACGAAAGCCGCCCTCTATCCCCGGCTCGAGGCCAGGCTCAAAGAAATCCATCCGTACACAGTCCCCGAAATCATCGCCCTGCCCATCGTTCAAGGCTCTGCATCGTACCTGAAATGGATGGACAAGGAGACGCTGGAAGTCTAACATCAACGCAATAACTAAAATGACATACCTATTGGGGCGGCCTAAGCGCCGCCCATAGATTGTCACTTTATTTATTGCATTTGTATTAGAAAAACTGGCGCTGACCTTTCGCTTTATTAAGCGAATTTTCGCTGCGCTTTCTGGGCGGCCTTAATCGTGTTGATATGGACGGCCACGGTGTCCTCGACCTCCCGGGCATACCCCCCCGCCAAGAGCACGACAAGCGGAATATTCAGGCGTCGTGCCCCCTCAATGATGATCCCATCCCTTTCCAGAAGCCCATGCTTAGTGATTATCAAGCCGCCCAATTGGTCGCTTTCAAGCGGGTCCGCCCCGGCAAGATAAAAAACGAGGTCGGGTTTGAATTTGCGATACAGGCGGGGGAAATGCTCTCGGAGGGCGGCCAGATATTTCTCGTCTCCGTCACCCGCCCAAAGCCCTACGTCCAGGGTGCTGGATGGTTTGTCGGCCGGATAGACATCCATCTGATGGATGGAAAACGTAAAGGCGTAGTCTTTTTTGGCAAAAATCGATGCCGTTCCGTTCCCTTGATGAAGGTCGCAGTCCACGATCATGGCCTTCTTGATCTTACCCTGAGTCCGCCAGGTTTCGAGCGCCACCGCCACATCGTTTAAAACGCAGAATCCCTCGCCGTGGTCGGGAAAGGCATGATGAAAACCGCCCCCGATGTGGACGGCCAGGCCGTCCTTCAGAGCCTGGTCCGAAGCGACGATCGTGCCCCCGACGTAGAGCCGTGCGAATTTCATGAGCACGGGGGAATAGGGAAGCTCAAGAGTCTGGATCTCACCGGGGGACAGGCCGCCCGAGGTCAGCTTTTTCAAGTACTTTGGCGTATGGACGAGCAGAATGTGCTCGTCGCTGGCCGGCTGGGGGACAAGAAAATTTTCCTTTTGTGCCCCCAAGGACAGGAGTTTCTCATAGATAAGCCGGTATTTCTTGACCGGAAAAACGTGTTTTCCAATATCCACCATCCAATAATCTTCGCTGTAGATGAACTTGAAAAGAAATCTTTTTCCGAAAAAAAAATCGAGCAATCCCATGGGTCCGTAAGCATAACACAGCCCCAGAAAAACTCAAGCCTGCAACTGAAATGTGATATAATAGCTGACTTATTGAAACACCTTCGCCAAGGCCCGCGGCCTGATTCATCATCAAGGAGGCCTCGTTGAGCGTCTACCGAATCGAACGGCATCCCATCCTGATGCCCGCTCCTGCCGAAGATATCAAGTTCACCTGGAAAGGCCGGCCGGTCAGCGCTAAAAAGGGCGAAACGATCTCCTCCGCCCTCTTTGCCCATGGAGAGAGAACATTCAGCTATCATCATAAAGACCATGCTCCCCAGGGTATCTTTTGCGCCAACGGCCAGTGTGCCCAATGCCTGGTCCTGGCCGATGGCCTCCCTGTCAAGGCTTGCATGGAGCTGGTCCGGCCGGAGATGCGGGTTGAGCCCGTCGACGGCCTGCCCGAGCTTCCGCCCGTCTCGGGGGCCGCTCCGATGTGCTCCATCGATGAGATGAGTGTGCCGGTGTTAATCGTCGGCGGCGGCCCGGCCGGCTTATCCGCCGCCATCGAGCTCGGCAAGCGAGGCATCGAGACCCTGCTTGTGGACGACAAGCACCGCCTGGGCGGCAAGCTTGTCCTCCAAACCCACCGTTTCTTCGGTTCCACCGACATGGTCTACGCCGGAACGCGAGGCATCGACATCGCGACCAAACTCGAGAGCGAGGTTCGCGGATTCCCGAACGTGCACATTTGGCTCCAGAGCGCGGCCCTGGCCGTCTTCAGCGACCAGAAAGTCGGCATCCTGGCCGAAGGCCGGCGCTATAGGCTCGTCAAGCCGCAGGCTGTGTTGGTCGCAGCCGGGGCGCGGGAGAAATCCCTGGCCTTTCCGGGAAACACGCTTCCCGGCGTCTACGGGGCGGGCGCTTTCCAGACTCTCGTCAACCGCGACCTCGTCCGCTCGGCCGAAAAGCTCTTCATTGTCGGCGGCGGGAATGTCGGGCTGATCGCCGGATATCACGCCCTCCAAGCCGGCATTCCGGTCGTCGGTCTTGTCGAAGCGCTGCCGGAATGCAGCGGCTACAAGGTCCACCGAGACAAGCTCTACCGGTTCGGTGTTCCCATCTACACATCCCACACCATTCTCAGCGCCAACGGGAAAGACGCGGTCGAATCCGTGACCATCGCTAAGGTCGACGAGCGCTTCCGGCCCGTTCCGGGAACGGAGCGATCCTTCGCCTGCGACACCATCCTCATCGCCATCGGTCTCGATCCGGTCAATGAATTTTATCTTAAGGCGGAAGAGTTCGGGATGAAGGCCTTCGCCGCCGGCGACGCCGAGGAGATCGCCGAAGCTTCGGCCGCCATCTTTTCCGGAAAAATCAAAGGCCTGGAAGTCGCCCGCGCTCTTGGCTGCGACGTCGGCGAGATTAAGAAAGAATGGTACGAAACGGCCGAGGTCCTTAAGTCGAAACCCGGGAAGACGGCCCCGGAAGAATATCCTCAGGAAGAACGTGGAGTCTTCCCGGTCCTCCATTGCGTCCAGGAAATTCCGTGTGACCCGTGCACGACGGTCTGCCGTCACGATCTGATCCATATCAATTCGAACGACATCCGCTGCCTGCCTTATTTCGTGGTCCCGGAGGGCGGAAAAGGCTGCACCGGCTGCGAAAAATGCGTCACGATCTGTCCCGGGCTTGCGGTCTCACTCGTCGACTACCGCAAAGATCCCCTCTCTCCGACGGTCACCATCCCTTACGAATTCCTCAAAGACAGCCTCGACGTCGGCGACACCGTCACCGTGCTCGACACGGAAGGCAGCGAACTCGGCCGTGTCGAGGTCATCGGCGTCCGGGCGATCAAAGCCAATGACCGGACCGTTCTGGTCAAGCTCAAAGTTCCGCGCGCCTACGCCAAGAAGGTCGCGGGCATCCGCGTCCAGGAAGACCCGGTCACAAAGCCTATGGACCGCTACGTCGAACGCACGGCCGACGACACGATCGTCTGCCGCTGTGAGCGGGTTTCGGCCGGCGAGATCCGCAGCCTCATCAAACAGGGCTATCGCGACATCAACGAGATCAAGGCCGTCACCCGGGCTTGCATGGGTTCCTGCGGCGCCAAGACTTGCACCCCGCTCATCCACCGCCTGTTCCGGGAGGAAGGCGTTCCGGAAAAAGACATCGTGGACCAGCCTATGCGTCCGCTGTTCATGGAGGTGCCTCTGGGCACCTTCGCCGGCTGCGAAGACAAAAAAGAGACGGGCCATGGCCAGTTCTAAAAAGTCCTATGACGTCATTATCATCGGAGCCGGCAGCGTGGGAACTCCGACGGCCATGTTCCTGGCCGAGGCCGGGATCCAAACCCTGGTCATCGACAAGTTCTCGAGCGCCGGCCAGGGCTCGAACAAGCATGCCATCGGCGGCCTGCGGGCCACGCACTCCGAACCGGCCAAAATCCGCATCTGTCTACGGAGCCTGGAGATCTTCGGCACGTGGAACGACCGAATGGGAGAGAGCCTGGAATGGCGCAAGGGAGGATATGCCTTCGTCGCCTATGCCGAGCGGGAAGAGAAGACGCTGAAGGAGCTGTTGATCACTCAGAAAAAGCTCGGGCTCAACATCGATTGGCTCGATAAGAAGGAACTCCTGGATATCATCCCGGACCTGAAACAGGAGGATCTCATCGGGGGCACGTTCTCGCCGGATGACGGCCACGCTTCGCCGCTCCTGGCGGCCCACGCTTTCTACGCACATGCCAAGCGGGCGGGCGCGGTGTTCCATTTTCGTGAGTCGGCGACCGGCCTCATCATCGAAGGCGGCCGTGTCCGCGGCGTCAGGACGGACCGGGACGAATACGGCGCCGAGATCGTCATCAATGCCGCCGGACCCTGGGCCGCGGACGTGGCCCGATGGGCGGGAATCGACGTCCCCGTCCGGCCGGACTCCCATGAAGGGGCCGTGACCGAGCCGGTGGCCCGCTTCCTCAATCCCATGGTCGTCGACATCCATCCGACGGACGCCTCGACGAACTATTATTTCTTCCAGCACGCCACCGGCCAGGTTATCTTCTGCATCACGCCAAACCCGAGCATCTGGGGATTCGACACACGGGAGACGAGTTCGTTCCTGCCGTTGGTGGCCAATCGGATGGTGAATATCATGCCGAGGCTCAAAAACATCCGGGTCAGGAGGACCTGGCGCGGCCTTTACCCGATGACCCCCGACGGCGCCCCGCTCGTCGGCTGGGCCAGGGAAGTTCAGGGCCTGCTCCTCGCCGTCGGCATGTGCGGCCAGGGCGTCATGATCGGGCCGGGGCTCGGCGAAATGCTCGCCCACCTTGTCAAAGGAGACCTTCCGGCCAAGGACCGGGAGCTTCTCGAGCTTCTTTCGCCCTATCGGACATTTGCCGCGATGGAACAGCTGAAATGATTCTCATCGCTTGTCAAAAAGCTAAAAAATAAATATTGTATAAGACATCCATAAAAACAAGGAGGTTTTTCACATGACCAGGGCGAGGACACGAACAGCTCTTTTTCTCTTCATTTTTTCTGTAAGCCTGCTCATGCCGGCGTTGGCGGCCGGCCAGGATCGGCTGAAAACGTACCCGGGCTACGACCAGTATCAGAAAATGGTCAAGGAAATCCAGGGCGCCGTCAAGCTCGGGACGATCCAGCAGCCGACGTGGAAAGACGCCGGGAAAGCCTTGGAGTACACCAAAGACGGAAAAATTTGGCGTTACGATATCAAGTCCAAAAAGACGTCCGAAGTCGGAGCGGCCAAGCCCCCAGCCAAGCCTGAAGGCTTCGGCCGACCCGCCGGGTTTCCGGAGCGCGGCCGGCAGTTCGCCGAGGCGGTTTCGCCCGACAAGAAGCTCAAGGCCTTCTACCGCAATCGCAACCTCTGGTTGAGCGATGCCGACGGCAAGAATGAATTCGCCGTCACCACGGAGGGCAACGAGAAGGCTCGCACCAAGTATGGCTCGGCCAGTTGGGTCTACGGCGAGGAGCTGAACCAGAACTCGGCCATGTGGTGGTCGCCCGACAGCAAAAAAATCGCCTATTATCGTTTCGATGAGAGCAAAGTGCCCGATTATTTCCTCCAACTCGACCAGACCAAGCTCTACAGCAAGGCCGATATCGAGGCCTATCCGAAGGCCGGCCAGCCGAACCCGATCGCCGAGATCTACGTCTATGACCTGGCCTCGAAAAAGATCACCCAGGTCGACGTCCGCGACGGCAAGCCGTTCGAGGACGCCGTGGTCGGACATTATGCCTATCACGTGTCCTGGTCGCCTGACGGAAAAGAGCTTCTCTTCAACCGGACCAACCGGCGTCAGAATATCATGGAGTTCACCGCGGCCGATCCCGAGACCGGCAAGTGCCGGGTCATCATCCGCGAAGAATGGCTACCGAGCTGGACCGAGAACTCGCCGGCCATGCGATATCTCAAGGATAACAAGCGGTTCATCTGGACCTCGGAGCGAAGCGGCTTCCGAAGCCTTTATTTGTACGACCTGAGCGGCAAGCTCCTGGCCACCCTTGCCAGCCATCCCTTCGAAGTCGCCAATATTGTCAAGGTGGATGAGGACGCAGGATTCCTCTACTACTTGGCCCGCGACGGAGCCAACCCCATGATGATGCAGCTCCACCGGGTCAACCTCAACGGAAAAAAGGACGTGCGCCTGACCGACCCGGCTTATAACCACACTGTGACGGAGGCGAACATTTCTCCGGACAACAAGTTTTTCGTCGATTCCGCCCAGACGCACGACACGCCGCCCTTCACGCGTCTGATGGACGCCAAGGGCAAGATGGTGGCCGAGCTGGCCAAGAGCGACATGACGAAGTTCGAACAGCTCGGGCTCAAAAAGACCGAGTTGTTCAAATTCAAGTCCGCCGACGGCAGCCGCGATCTCTACGGCGTCCTCAGCTTCCCCTCGAACTTCGACCCGAACAAGAAATACCCGATGCTCGTCAGCGTTTACGCCGGGCCAGGCTGGGCCGGCGCTTCAGAACGATTTGCCACACCCAACCCCTACACCGAATACGGTTTTCTGGTGGCTTCGTTTGACACGCGGGGGTCTGCCGGCCTGGGCAAGAAAGCGATGGATGCGATCTACGAGCACTTGGGCGTTGACGAGATAGACGACCAGGCGGCCGGAGTGAAGTCGCTCTGGGACCGTCCCTACCTCAACAAAGAGCGCGTCGGCATCTTCGGAACGTCCTACGGCGGATACGCCTCCGCGCTGTGTCTTCTCCGCCACCCGGAAGCATTCGCCGCGGCCAGCGCCGCCTCGGCCGTGACGTCCTGGCATCAGTACGACACAATCTATACCGAGCGCTACATGTGGATCCCCCAGGAAAACAAGGACGGGTATGAAGCCGGCAACGCCATGAAGTTTATCGATAATCTGAAGGGCCGGCTGATGATCTATTACGGAACGGCGGACAACAACGTTCACCCGACCAACGCCATGCAGCTCATTCAGGCACTCCAGCGCGCGGGCAAGAGCTTCGAGGTCCAGGTCGGGCCCGACGCAGGCCATTCCGGCCTTCGTCCCGAACGGATGATGGAGTTCTTCATCGAAAACCTTGTTCTGAACAAGTAAAGAAAAAACAAGAGGGACAAGAAGGTTTTTAAACGATCATCATTAGTCCCCATTCTGCCTAGCACGATCAAGGGGGCATTAAAAAGTCCGCTCCTACGAGACCAATGAAAGCGGGCGTTAGAAAAGTCGGAGCTCCGGTTATGAAAAAGGTCAACTTCCTTTCCGCACTTTTCATGGTCTTCGCGATTTTCGCGCGCAGCGGCGGGACCTCGCCGGCTCAAGAAAGCCCGCGAGCGGCCGGCAAAATCAAGACTGCGAATTTCCTGCTCAGTTATGACGGGCGGGGAGTAGCCGGGCTGTCTAATCCCAAAGATCCCTACGGCGCCGAATTCCTGCCGCCCGGCGGGCGCCTCGGGGAGCCTGTGCTGAAATACAAGATCGGAGAGGGGGATTGGCTCGACGTCTACACGAGCGAGCGTTCGTTCGCGGCCGAACCGCAGGCCGGCTCCCTCACCTATACAGATTTCGCCCAAGGCGCTCCGATAAAGATGGTCCAGCGCTTCAGGACCGACGGAACGGTCCTGGATTGGACGATCGACATCGAAACGGTCATGGATTTTCCCGTCGTCATAGGCGATCTGGCCTTCCTGCTGCCCTGGCGTTTTCCCTTTGGCGAGAATCCGCCGGTCATTTTTGAAAAAACCTACACCAAGCACCAATTCATATCCGGGCACGGCTCATTCCTCTATTTCGTCAAGCCTAACGGTGAGCCGCCGTACCTCGTCGTTACCGTTCACCCCGGGACCAAGCTCGAATATTACGCCAGCGAAGGCCGGGGCGGCTATCGGGCGTTTGTCCATTCGTCCCTGACGGGGGGCAATGAAACGCGCGGGACATGGCGGCAGGGACATACTTCCTTAAAACTAGGGTCGGCGGGCGCGCCGGACAACAAGGCGAGCTATGGGATCCGGTTTCAGTGGGCGAACTCCTACGACGAGATCAGGGATATACTTTACCGAGAGGGGTTGTTTGATATCCGGATCGTCCCCGGGATGACCGTCCCCGAAGACCTGTCGGCCCAGTTCGCCCTCCACACAAAAGCCAGGATCGAATCAGTCACGCCTGAATTTCCCAAGGAGACGAGACTCATCGACCTGGGAGAGAAAAAGCCTGGCTACCATATTTACCAAGTGGAATTCAAGCGTCTGGGCGAGAACCTCATAACGATCAACCACGACGGGGGCCGCAAGACGCACCTTGAGTTCTTCGCCACCGAGCCGCTCGAAACTCTGATCAAAAAGAGAAGCGGTTTCATCGCCGGCCGCCAGCAGCATCGCGATCCATCTAAATGGTACGACGGCCTGTTTTCGGTCTACGACATGAAGAACAAAGTCCTTCGGGGGCCGGATAACACTGACGGGTTCGATTTTTGGTGGGGCTACGTGTTGGCCTGCGATGACCCGGCCTTATGCAAAGCGCCTTTTGTCGCCTCAAAGAATGTCCATTTCCCGATTAGGGAAGAGATCGCGGCCGTGGAGTACTACCTCGAGCATTTCGTCTGGGGCAAGCTGCAGCGGACAGACAAGGAAACGCCCTATCCCTATGGCATCCACGGCGTGCCGAACTGGAAGGTCAGCCGCGATCCAGCCAAGCGGGCCGCCATCGAAAACCGCAACCTGGATAAAATGAAAATCTGGCGGTCCTACGATTACCCCCATGTCGTCATGCTCTACTTCCACATGTATGAGATCGCCAAAAAATACCCGGGCACGACCAAGTACCTCGACGCTCCGGGATACCTGGAGCGGGCCTATCAGACGGCCCGGGCTTATTTCATCTATCCCTACGAGATTCTTCCCTGGTACGAAACATATAAGTGGGGATGCTATAACGAATTGGTT
>Ga0153915_10000734_pt1 | contig 30265 bp, 33 predicted proteins | sample Opewatmetagenome_2_FD_107003 | JGI IMG/M metagenome (GOLD analysis project Ga0153915, IMG submission 107003) | Freshwater wetland microbial communities from Ohio, USA - Open water 3 Core 3 Depth 3 metaG | ecosystem: Environmental > Aquatic > Freshwater > Wetlands | place: USA: Ohio, Lake Erie... | reverse complement strand
TGGAAATAGCACAGGCAAGAGTTCTTGATGCTATGGAAAAGAAAGGTAAAGGTCGCCATTAGTCATGGTAGGCATGCTGGATGAATTCGCTGCGCCAGACTTTTCACTCATATGGGGTAGTCTGAGAAATCTGCTTGATTTCAGAAAGATAGAAATCCCTGGTAGTGTTAGACTTGTGGGAAGCGTGCGTGGCGAGTTCCCAGTTGATGCCTACTTCCCTGTTTTTCTTGAGATTTCCAGTGGATCTGGAAGAGAGGATCTCTCTGGTAGGTTCAACTGCGCAGGGTCAAGTGTTGGACAGGAATTCTATGACAGATCATGGCATCCTGCAAGATCAATTCCACTACCACTCTACGAATATGATCCAGAGTTGAGTATTCAAGGGTTTCGAGAGAGTTACGGGCGACTAGTGAATAGCTGGATTGGGTCACCTATTCCGGACAACTTGCCTTGTGCTGCTGTTGCAGTCAAGACTCGCGGCAATTACTGTGATGAAAGGGAGGCGCAGTGGACTGTTGTGTTGCTCCTCTGGCCAAACAACTCCGCGCGACTTATGTCTCTGGAAGTCTTCGAGGGGGCCTTGGAGGACTGCATTTCACCAGAGTGGTATCTCAGTGTGTCAAGACTGATGCCCATAGCAGCTGCAATTCAACAAATGAAAAGCGCATCGGAGAATCTTCCAAGGTGGGACAGACCCAGTTCATCAATACTGATTGAACCCGTTTTCTTGGGAGGCATTCTTACTAACGGAAGGAAGGAGAACATTACTGCAAATCATTGGAAACAGGAGTGGGTCTACGATAGAAACAAGAATCTCGTAGAAGATTTGTGTGCATTGCTTGACGAACTTCAGACTATCCTCATTGAGTCCTAATCATTTCTTTCATATCTATCTTGCAGGTTACAAGAACAACTCAATCCTGCAAAGCATATTCACTTTGTCGATGAGTTTGAGAGCCATCATTCGTTGGCACTACGTGGTAGCCTTGGTCCTCTCATCAGTAACCTCCCTGGAATCCTGAAAAGCACTGATTACTTCAGAAAAGAGATCGTTGCTGCCAAAAACATCAAGGTTCGATTTTGATGGAAATAGGAGCACTCAGAGTTGTTCATGCTATTATAGAGTCATCCTCCCCCTAGAGGGGGAAAAATCACAATCAGGTCATCTTCATTCAATATTGCACTCATGTCCAGCACTCGAATCCCATTAATCATCACGATTTTTGCCCTATCAAGTCCGAAACCGAGATGCTGAATTAACTCACTGAGGGTTCTACCATCAAAATGCACCTCAAATGATGCCCCAATCTCAGAATCAATAGGAGCGTATTCTCGGAGGGTTGCATAGAGCTTGACTAAAACTCTCATGGGCACATCACTCAGTAATGATCCACATCAACATCTTCTCTCGTATAGCCATGGCCTTTGAGATGTTGACCACCACAGAGAAGGACCATGTTGAACGGAAAGATGCCAACACGGTCTCCGTCCTCCATCATGTGGTCAGCCTTCGCCAGATTGCCATTTATGAAGCAGTCTCCAAGGTCGCCGGGCTTCAGGTCAAGACGAGCTGCCAACTGAGCAAAGGTCTCCTTCTCAATGTACTCGATTGTCAACACAGTATCTTCGCTAGCATGACTGCCTGACACGAGGGCGCGAAGGTTGCCATAGAGATGAATCTCAATCATCGATACTCCTCAGTGTTTCTGCTTTGAAAGGTGTTTCTCTATGGTCAAAACAAGGATGAGAGGAGAAGAACCTGTCTTCTCCTCATATCATACTCTCTAGACTCCCTTGAGCACAGCATCAAGCTCTGCATCTGTGACATCGAAAGTCACGTTATGCGGTGGAAGTTTTTCTGTTCTGAAGAACTCTGGAAGCCTGTCGTCTTTCTCAGTGAAGCCAGCCTTCTTGTTGAAATCACGCTCATTCTTCAGGATTGCCAAACCATATTGCGTGACGTCGATTTCCTTGCCAAGGAATGCACTCACAGAGTCTGTCATACCTTTGAAACCGGCATCGTTGTCGAGGACGCAGAAAGCTATGAACAAGCAGTAGCCCGTCGAGTCAATGTATGCTGTCGAGGCCTGGAAGGCTTTTGACAGCTCTGCCTTGTTCAGAGCTCTCGGGTCTGTGACAGTTCCCTTGATTCCGAGTATCTCGGCTGCTATTGTATATCCTGCGGTATGGTCGGCGCCCATGGGCGTGGTGGCATATGTGACACCGATTCCGCGAATCGGGCGTGGGTCGTAGGCAGGAAGAGCCTGCCCCTTCACAACAGGTATCCTTGTCACGCCAAGGACTTCACCAGCAGTCTTTGCGCCGGAGGAAACGAGTCTGCCAAGTGGTGAGGCTGGCTCATAAGCCTCCTTCAGTGCCTTGATGGCACCGGGTCCATCTCCATACTTGAGAAGACCACCTTCCATCAGCATCGCCAAGGTGTTACCAGTCTCTATTGTATCAAGTCCAATGTCGTTGCAGAGTCTGTTCAGTTCTGCAACATCATGAAGGACTCCAATCCCAAGGTTTGTGCCTAGCGCCCATGCTGACTCATACTCAAGTGGTGAAACGTGGAGCTTGCCGGTATTCTCGTAGGGCACCACATTCGAGCATCTTATCACGCACCCAGTATGACATGCATGAGCATACTTGCCTTCAGCAGCATCACCAAACTTCTTCTTTGTCTTGTCGACAAGCTCGTGCACGGCTTCGCCTGAGATCTTTGCAGCAGTATCAGAACGGCCCGAACTGAAGCCCCTTGCTGGCAGTCCACCAGCCTCGTTTAGAATGTTCTGAAGGACATTGGTCCCGTAGTTCTTCAGTCCGCCAAAGGGCTTGCCCTCAGCATTGGTCAATTTTCCAGTCACTGCATGCTTATCAAGAGCCTCGCGGAGTGCCTTTTGCCCCTTGTCGAACCGTTCTTTTTCCTTCGGTTCTGGTGCTTTGCCGCCTGTAGCATCGCTTATGACAGCAACGACTCGCTTGGAACCCAGTACGGCCCCAAGGCCACCCCTGCCCGCGTAGCGACCAGGGTCCGCGTTCTCAGGATTATTCCCAAAGACGCCCGCGCCTTTCAGCAGACGTTGACCAGCCATGCCACATCCAATGATGCCAGGCTTGACTGGATAGTCCTTCCAGATTTTTCCTATGAGTTCATAGAGACCTTTGCCTGCGTAGTCATTCGTCTTGACAATCTCACATGCATCCTTCCGAACCACAACGCTGTACCAGTCCTTGGAGTCCTTCGGAGGTGCACCCTCGATAATAATACCTCGGACCCCGATTCTTGCCAGTCGTTCTCCAGTGAGCCCGCCTGCATTTGCCTCCTTGATACCTCCTGTCAGGGGGGATTTGCCGCCCACACTCATACGACCAGAAGAAGGAGCCTGCGTCCCGGCCAGAAGACCGGGTGAAATCACGAACTTGTTGTACTCACGCAGTGGATGACATGTCGGATCGACCTCTCTGTTAACCACAGCGGAGGTAAAAGCTCTGCCAGCTAGGGTCTCGTAATCCTTAGGAACTGATTCCCATTTGTGGCTTAAGTCACTCATGTTTATTCGGAGTATCTTACTCACAATGTCAACCTCCTCATTAAAGAACTAATGCAAGAAGTGGCTAATATGCGATATGGTCACCCTATTCATATCGACATGCAGGCTCGAACATATCGCACTGCAGACAGTGCATTCGAATCTCAGTGACTATGACGCTTGAACCACAATACTCGATGAAGGCCAATCAGATGTAGGGGAGCTGCGCTCATGGATGAGACTCTTCAAGAAGCCATTCACAGATTTTCAACATGAGTCCCCATTCTGAGTCTGGATCAGAGTACGTATCCCACAAGTCAGTTCCATCGTTCATATTCCCTTCTTCATATTCAGGATGTGGACTAGAGAGAAACACAGTGCCATTTCCATACTTGAAGGCAATCATTGAGGGCAAGCCTGTATCAGTGTAGGTGCAGATTGGGATGGTTCCTGTCATGTTACCAGCATCAAAATGACCAGATGATTCATAGAAAATGGTGTATGACTCTGGTTCGTCACTCAAATCAGGACCCGTAGACTCTCTATTCACATTCATTTCAAGAAGCCAGTCGCCAGTCCCATTCGTATCCGGCCAGAGCGTCCCTTGGAAAAGGCCAAGTCGGTAGCTGGTGGCATATGAAGCACCGCCATCGACTCCAAAATAGGACCCGCCATCAAGAATGAATTGTCGAACAATCTCATAATCATCTAATATATCGCAACGCTCGTCACACCAGCAACCTCCAGGCGCGACGAAAACATCATACGAGCTCAGGGCTCCAGTTTCTACATCTTCATCACCGATTACAGTAACATCAGCGCCCATCCATCTGAACATGCTCTCAAGAGCTATCTGGCTTGCAGGAGTCGTTCCATTATCGTCATATACTGCGACCTTCACTCCTGCCAGAGGACGTGGGGAGAGAAACGTCACGACCAGTACGGAAGATCCAAGGATAATCATTATCAGTACGGTGACAAGAAGTAGTCGCAGACTTGGTTTGAAAGTCTTCATGATTGCACTATCCACAGAGCTCTGAGTCAGGATGCATATTGTCATGCTAAAAGGAGCACCCTCAACGCAAGTTCAATCAGATTTGGCGGAATAGTTGCTCTCCAAGAGAGAAACCCGTGTTATACGATTGTGGATGATATCGCATCCAGATCATAACCAATCTGGCACATTTTCCATTACCGGTCCAAGGTCATTCATTTCATAGATTCTTCCGAACTGTGCCTGAGTCTTGGCAGGAACCTACCAGTTCTCCTCATGTATGCACGATAGTCGTCACCAAATGTGTCAATCAACATCAGCTCTTCTTGTTTGGCGAGAGAGGGGAACGAGATGGATATGAGAATTGAGAAGAATATGATGAGAAGATTCAATGTTAGTAGTGCCATTGCGATAGAGAATACGATGAAGATTGCGTACATCGGGTGACGAACCCTACTATATGGTCCGTTGGTAACGACCTTATGATCTGACTGTATCTCTAGATTAGCAGAATACTGCTTACCGAGAATGTGATGGGTCCAATACAGTGCTGGCACACATAGGATTGCGATAGGCACTGCAAGCCATCGTATCCATGAGAGGAATGAGATCTGGAACCAGAGAATCCATGGCAGATAGAGCAGATAGAGAATGATGCACCCAAAGTATGCGAGGATGCCAAAGGTTAGTGTCAGAGCCGCAGCTCGTGGGAGTTCATGCTTTTCCCCACCCTCTCTCCTTGCAGCTGGTATTCGGTATGCAAGACGAATCGCACCAAAAGCAGTATAGATTGCAAGAAACAGTATTCGAGAAAGTAGCTCCTCATCCACGCCTCTTTCACCTCGGAGTCGGAAAGACCTGCCAGTACACTGTGCTGTTCTCGTTGATTTGTCTTTGCGTAAAACTCCCGAATCAACTACTTCTGTTCTTGGTCATCTGCATGTTCTCTCAGGAAGACATGTGAAGCTACTTCACTGCTTTGTGAACGGCTACGACGCCAAAGGTCATCGTTTTGTAGTCGACTTTCGAGAATCCGACCTCATGAAGAATCTTGGACAGCTCATCTGCATCAAAGAATCTGGTGACCGAATATGAGAGATAGGCATATCCGGTCCTCGATCCCGAGATAAGCCGCCCAAGCGTCTTGACAACTTTTGTCGTGTATAGGTGGGATGCCAAGCGGATTGGAGTTGATTTGGGCTGACTAGTTTCAAGATTGATGAACCGACCCCCTGGCTTCAGAACACGATAGAATTCTCTCAGAAACTTCATCAACCGCACACGATTTCCAGTGATGTTTCTTGTGGCAAATGAGATTACTACAAGATCAAATGTGTTTTCGGAAAAAGGAAGTCCGGAGGAGTCAGCAAGAGAAACAGACGCCTTCCGAAGTTCTGACTTGCTTCTGGCCCTTGAAATCATGGGAAAAGAAAAATCAGTAAGAACTATTCTTGCTTCGGGACCGGCGAGCCTCTGGAGATTGACTGCCATTTCTCCAGTTCCGCTACAGACCTCCAACCACAATGTGCCACCGTCAGCAGCAGCAATCTGCGAGGCTTTCTTCCGCCAAGGAATATCCAAGCCAAACGTAAGAACGTGATTCACTAGCTCATACTGATTCGCAATCTCCGAGAAGATTGCGAGAAGCCCTTTGCTCATCAATTGTACACCCGTTAGTCAAGAAACCCAACCCTGGGGGACAAGTGGGTGAGTTAGATAGCGCCTGTTGATAACGTTGGCCATAGGTGCTAAATCGACATACATACGATTTCAATCTCTAGTTCATACTCGACAGAAGAAGCATCTGACTCATTTGTACCTTCTTCGAAATCTTATGAACAGAACAACCATCAAAAACCCGACAACTGCTGGGAAGAAGACAACTATTGTCGGCGGACAAGGGATTGCACAGGTAATGCATATGAGAAGGTTATCATAGACTCCTGATTGCGTTTCCAAACCTAGTGTATCGTTGGCACAGACATAATAGTAGCGAGTAAAGGATAATGAGTAGAAACTGAATCAGAGTTGGATAATTAGAAAACAGACATCAGAGGATGGAAGCACATTACGAACTCCTGAAACAACTCTAGGTACTGTATGAACACACTTTCAGTCTGCACGCCTCGGACATTAGTACAGGTGAGCTGAATACCTCGCCGGAGCTTGGTACCCTCACTGACCCGGAAAAGTAGCACTTTCTACAGTTCTATTTCCGGTCATTTTTGCTTGGCACCAGTCTACTTTCAAAGTCTACTAATTATCGGATTAGCCGCATAAAGCGCACCCAACAAAACCAAGGATCCAAGAATAGCCCCAAATAGAACAATAAACGAGGGAGGCGCCATGTATACAATAACTGTGAGAATGCCATATGTGACGATGAATGCTGAGAGAAGAGTGTACTCGCTCTTTTTTCCAGTGCTCGTCTGACTTGAATAGGTTTTGCCGTTAGGAAACATCCATCGTACTCCTGACTTTGTGAAGCTATCTTCAACCAAATGCATTAGAAAACCAAAGGGTAATCCAATCCATACAATCCAAACCCAAATAGTCGTTTCTAAGGGAAGAAGCAGTACATATGTTGAATGTAGAAATATGATAGCTATCGGGATCGTAAAGAAAATCGTTGCGAGAAAACAACCAATAAATGAGTGTAGATATCCGCGGTGTTGCTCCCGATATGCATCAGAACGAGTTTTCAAAATCCACGTCATTGGTTTATAGAATAAGTATTTTCCAAAAAGACCAATTGGCCTCCAGTATCCATGCATCACCTTGGCATCTGAAGCATCTACATCGGGCAGTAAGCAACCCAGTAATACGCCTCCAATGACATAACCTATCACGTCAATCATTATGTCTGGTGCCATACTATACAGAGCCCAGATAGTGGGCAGACTAATCATGAATGAAGCTATCAGATGTGATTCCCCTCTCATAATGGATACACCACTTTACTTAGATTCATATTTACTTATTGTTTCCTTTTTCTGACCCCGCAAAGCCACCCCTTTCGTAGAACCTATGCCTAAAAGCCAAGTAAAACTTCCACTGGGTTTGAAATTGTGGAATGGATGAAAATGATAGGTAAGACTAGAGGATGGAGATACTACTTCGCTACTACAATGAACTCTTCTTGACAACCCTAGGTACTGCATGAACACACTTTCAGTCTGCACGCCTCGGACATTAGTACAAATATGTCACTTGACCGAAATACTAGTATTTTAAGAGCATGAGAATATAATGTGAGATTGAAGGAAGAGTGTCCATAATAGTAGAGGTTGGTAAAATGACTCTTGCTATTGAAATCCCAAAAAATATGATTAGGGAATTCTGTAAGCGCAATGGAATTAAAAAACTCTCAGTATTTGGTTCTGTATTGCGCAAGGATTTCAACTCAGAAAGTGATGTTGATATTCTTGTAGAATTCGACGATGACGCAAAACCAGGCTTCTTTAGATTGATGAGTATGCAAGATGAACTTAGCAAAATGCTTGGAAGAAATGTTGATCTGAGAACTCCCAATGATTTAAGCAGGTATTTTCGGGAAGATGTCATTAGCAAGGCAGTGGTTCAATATGTTGAAGGATGATAAAGTAAGAATACAACATATGTTAGATGCAGTACTTGAGGTAATAGAGTTCACTCACAACAAAGTTCGGTCAGATCTAGATAACGACAGAAAACTCAAACATGCTCTTGTGAGACTACTGGAGATTATTGGAGAAGCAGCAGTAGGTATGTCTGAAAACATAATGAATAAACATCCTGATATTCCTTGGAAGGAAATGATTGGAATGCGTAATAGATTGATCCATGGCTACTTTGACGTAGATCTAGATATTGTCTGGCAGACTGTTACTGAAGATATTCCCCCGCTCAAAACGCTTCTTGAAAATCTGGTTGATAGGTAAACAGACCATTCAGAAATCGTTTCATTTTCAGCGCAATTGCAAAAAATAGACATCAGAGGATGGAAGCACATTACGAACTCCTGAGACAACTCTAGGTACTGTATGAACACACTTTCAGTCTGCACGCCTCGGACATTAGTACAGGTGAGCTGAACACCTCGCCGGAGCTTGGTGCTTACACCCCCTGCCTATTTACCTCGTCTTCTACGAGAGTCCTCGTTCCTAGACTCGACGTTACTGTCACCAGTCCCATCGTCATTAAGATCGTCTAGCAAGTGGATATCTATTTTCGGCTTTGACTTCACGCTTAGATGCATTCAGCGTTTATCCATTACGACTTAGCTACTCCGCAGTGCCCTGTCGGACAACGGATACACCATAGGTCGCGACAATACGTTCCTCTCGTACCGGTATCATCTTGGCCTCAGATATCCAACAGCGCCAATAGATAAAAACCAACCTGTCTCGCAACGGTCTAAACCCAGCTCACGTTCGGTTTTAATCGGTGAGCACCCGCACCCTTCGGGCCTTATGCAACCCGAGGATACCAAGAGCCGACATCGAGGAAGCAAGCCGCGTGGTCGATATGAACTCTTGCACGCGACAACTCTGTTACCCCTGGGGTAAGTTTTCTGTCATCTCAATCACTTACAATTGGCGTTATTGAGGTTCGTTAGGCCAGTATTTCTACCCAGGATCCGTTGCGTTTCGGGATCCTGTCAGCCGAGCTTATGCCCTTAATCTCAACGAGACGTTTCCGTCGCCTCTGAGCTCAGCATTGGTCAGGGCTGATCTCTTGTCAGCCCTGTGCCGCCCCAGCCCAACTGCCTATCTGCCGGTGTCCCTAGACACGCTTGGCCTAGGTTAGCTCGGTCAGCACAAATGGTCAGTGTTACAACTTTGCATTCACACATCCCGGAGAATGTGCTTCAACGCTCCTGACTACGCTCTGCATCGGCACCAGCCGAGCAACGACAGACTGCGTAGTAAACCTCCGCGGGGACTTCTTTTCCCATTGGCGCTACGTACACTGTTCGGTACGGTGTAAGTTCACCCGGTTCCTCCTGGGGACAGTAGGGACCTCGTTGCTCCCTTCATGCACGTCGGCATTTAACCGACAAGGCATTTGGCTACCTTAAGAGACTCATAGTTAGTCCCGGCGTTAACCCGTGCTTCGACCCGTTCCCGAGCTTTAACATACGGGCACAGACCAGGATTCACTGACTGTACTAACGCTTTCGCGCTCGCAGTCAGCTATGTTTGTATTAAACAGTTGGGACCCTCTAGTCACTAAGACCTGGAAAAGCTTGCACTAATCCAGGCACAGCATATCCCGAAGTTACGCTGCTAATTGGCCGATTTCCCTCAGGAGGGTTAACCTGGATACACCTTGGCCTACTCAGCCAGGGAACCTGTGTCGGATCTTGGTACGGACTCGGAAGATTCTTCCGCACTCGTTTTTCAAGGTCACCAGAAATGGGCCAAACAGATGTCCGACCATCTGCTATTCCACCTTTCGCCTGCTTCTCACTATTACAGTACTCAGCACGCTTATGATGTTAAACACAGCGACAACTGTGTAAGGCTCGTCCAGATGAGTCACAAGTGCGGCTTTGCGTTGCCGCGAATCGTACTTCCGAGGTTCAGGATTCTTGACCTGATTCCCTTTCGTGACGCTCGAGTTACGGCGGCACTTAGGATCGACTAAACTTCGGCTGATGACGCATCGCCGAAGAACCCTTTCCCTTTCGGTGACATGGATTCTCACCATGCTTCGCTGTTACTACTGCCAGGATCATCAAATCCGGTCGGTCCACGGGACTTCACAGCCCCACTTCTACCCAGCCGGATCGCTCTGCTAACGGATCACACAGAATCACCCGTGTGCCGTACGGTCTCGGTGACCAGATTTAGCCCCGTCCATTTTCAAGGCCGAGAGCCTCGGTCTGTGAGCTGTTACGCTTTCGTTCGGGGATAGCTGCTTCTAAGCTCACCCCCAGACTGTCTTGGGCTCTCGACGCCCTTCTTCACCGCACTTATCTGGTACTTAGGGACCTTAACCGTACTCTCGGTTCTCCCCATCTCGGCCTGCCGAGCTTACCCCGGGCACCCGTCTCCCGCTGTCTACGGTTCACGCAGCTTCGGAGTTTTCAGGATGGTGAAGGGCTTGACGCCCCCCGGGCACATCCGAAAGTGCTCTACACCACGTGATACCTCAAGCGGGGCTTGCCTGCGAGCAACTTCGCAGAGAACGAGCAATCACCAGTCTAGATAAGCCTTTTACCCCTACGCTCAGCTCAACGGAAAGAGTTGCACGTCATAACCCTATCGGACCTCCACCGAGCTTTCGCCCGGCTTCACCCTGGCCAAGCCTAGATCGACTGGCTTCTCGTATCATGAGAGTGACTTCGCGCACTTTCACACGCCGCCCCTCGCCCGAAGGCTGCGGGCATATCGGTTTCCCTTCGTTTACGGCTCTTCGCCTTATCCTTGCCACGCCCATGAACTCCCTGGCCCGTGTTTCAAGACGGATGATGCTGACTCGATCCACTCAAGTCCTACAACACAATCACTCATGCTTCGTTCCTCGAGTATCTAATCTTGTAATCAGCATCCTTTGAGTAAACCAGTGGTTTCAGGTGCTTTTCACCCCGCTCCCGCGGCGCTTTTCAACTTTCGCTCGCGCTACATAGTTTTCTATCGGTTTGGCTGAGTATTTAGGCTTCGCAGATTGTACCTGCGGTTTTCACGCGAGACATCCAACCCGCGCTACTCTGGTTCCACAAACATACCGGCATCTTACGCCTACGGGGGTGTCACCCTCTTCGCCATGTCGTTCCAGACAACCTCGGCTTCGTATGCTTAGGTAATTGTTCGTGGTCCCCACACCACATCCCCCTGTACTCATCGCACAGGGATTCGGTTTGGCCTATTCCCCGTTCGCTCGCTGTTACTAGGGGAATCACAATTGTTTTCTTTTCCTGCCCGTACTAAGATGCTTCAATTCCGAGCGTTCCCAATCCAGGAATGACCCCGGATCCATATGGGGTATTAACCCATATGAGGAAGTCCCATTCAGGTATCCGCGGATCAAAGACTTCATGCGTCTACCCGCGGCATATCGCAGCTTGTCACGCCCTTCATCAGCTAGCCAACCTAGTCATTCACCACTGGCCGTATAGCGAAATTGCGGACCTAGTCATGTGTTGACACAGTATTACCTGTTGTCCACAATATTGTGAACATGATTGATTATTGACCAATCATGCCAAGGAGTTTTGTAATAACTTCGTAGTTTTGTAATAACTTCGTACTTACGTTAGGTATATCCTACGTATTCGGTCAGTGTACTTCCATCCTCTGCAATCATTGCATCAGCTCTATCGGTGCACGGCACCAGAGCTAGTGCATTGACGGTCCTCCATCAGGAATGGCACCAAATTTACAGCCGGGTCCCGATGTGCCTTCATTCAGTGATTAACACCAGCTGAACTCCGGACCTAACTTTAGCTCTACACTGATATTTCAGTGAGCGCTCCGCCAGCCTCTTTGGCCGGCGATTTAAAGCTTGCTATGCGTCGAGGGCAGTTCTGTTGCCAGTCTACCTGAATCAGTTTCCGGCAACCCTTTCATAGCCGCCGGACAATACCATCTTTGCTCGACAGAAGCAAGATAAGAAGGCGAAATTTCCGTATAAAGCTTACGCCATCTGCACAAGCGAGGTCTGCCGATTGTGTGACTTTGAGAGCACTTACCGGGTTATGGGGTTGACAAGGCCTTGATTTGCATGTCGATTAGTTCAGATATGCCTCTTGAGGCCAGACCTAGCATCTCGTCCAGCGCTTCTCGCTTGAAGGTTGTACCCTCCCCGGTCCCTTGAACTTCAACAAACTCGTCGCCGCGCATTACAATGTTCATGTCTACGTCGGCCTGTGAGTCTTCGGCATAACAGAGATCGAGTAACGTTTCGTTCTTCACTATTCCTACACTGACAGCTGCGACATTCCCTAGGATCGGTGGTTTTGTGATTAGACCTAAGTTCACCATGTGGTCAAGCGCATCACAGAGAGCAACGAATGCGCCAGTAATCGATGCAGTTCTCGTGCCGCCATCTGCTTGGATGACATCACAGTCAATTTTTAGCGTGTTCTCACCTAGGCCCTTCATGTCAACTGCTGCTCGCAAAGACCGTCCTATGAGCCTCTGTATTTCTTGTGTTCTTCCGCTCACCTTGTACCGATTCATTCGCTCAGTCGTAGAGCGCGGAAGCATTCCATACTCCGCAGTGACCCAGCCTTGATCACAACCGTTCAGCCAACCAGGAACACCCAATTCTAAGGTAGCTGTACAGATTACCTTCGTTTCTCCTGTTGTAATCAACACGGAGCCCTCGGGGTGTTTCAAGTAGTTTCGCTTGATCTCAAGGGGGCGGAGTGCATCATTTGCTCTTCCATCAGCTCGGGGCATTGCGCAACCTCTTGGTGTGCGTTGGATTCCGACTATTAATCACTGTCGGGCAACATATTAGATACTTTTATTGAGTAAATCCTCTCTAGGAACGCTAGGCAAGTGAACTGCCGAGAACTGGAAGGGCCATACAAATATGATAGATGTCCGCAAACGCTTCAAGACAGCACTCGAAGATACAGTGAAGGAATGGAAGAACCAAAAGACTGTGCGAGGTGTCTTCGTATACGGTTCCTATGCCAAGGGAACTGCAACTGCAGAATCGGACCTTGACATCTGTATCATATGGAATGCTGAGGAGGCACCAGTACGGCTCTTGTCCACGCACAAAGAGGTACTTATTGATACTGTATTCATGACAATCCGAGATGTCGAAGGGGTTCTTGATGGCACAATCAGTGACGTCTTCAAGATATCAGAGGTCGTAAACAGGCTTCGGACCTCACAAGTTCAGTACGACCCCGATGGAATGATCAGAAAGTGGCAGAAGCGAGCCATGGAATACACATGGCCGAGTAGTACCATCGACGGGATGAAGAAGGCAGCCCTTGAGGAACTCTCACGATCAAAAAGGTATACCGATGAGAGTGACTACGTCAGTGCAATCTATGATCTGCGCGAAGGGCTCTTTCAGCTCGGACGTGCAATTGTGATGTCCAATAACATCTTCACAGTGCTTAGACCTGCTGAGGTGCTGACTGAAGTACGAATGCTTGATCCCTTAATCTATCAGCTCTTCCTGCGAACTTACAAACTTAGAGGATTAGACGAGCCCAGACTCCTAGTGATTCTTGAAGAGCTAAGAAAATGGCTGGACAGAGTAGAGAAGCCTCTTGAAGAACTCGAAGACAGTGGAGTCATTGCCCGAGGTACGAAACTCCTTGCACAGGCTCAGAGGCAGTATCATGGATCGCTCAGTCTGACCTACGGAGGAGATTATGAACTTGCTGCACTTGAGATGCGAGAGGCAATCTGCGCGCTTGGAAAAGTGATGGTCATCATAAAAGGAAGAGAGAGTTCCGAGGAAACTGGGTTCATGGCAACCCTTAGGGATTCGGAACCGGAGTTCTTCAATCAGATTCTCGTTGAACATGGAGCATACGACATACAGCCTACTGAGATTGGCCGTATCATCAATGAGGTCCAGTTTCTTGCTCACCGCCATTAGTCATGCTGGTCAATGGTTAATTTGATTAGAACCGAAATGGTAGTTGGCTACATGTGGTCTTCATGGATGTGAAAAGAGCCGAAATTCTAAGACTTCTTAGTGTCACACTCACAAGAGAGAAACAACTCCTTCTTCAAGAGGAATTCAAGAGGTATGCGACAGCGACGAACTGGGTCATCAAAAACATTCTGAAGAACCATCTTAGAGGACAGGCAAGAACGCGGAGCAGGATTGAGGATGAATTCTTGAGAGAATTCGACGAGAGACCAGTATATCTGGACAATGTTGTGACATCTGCACGAGCAGAAGTGGCGCGACATACCAAGCTTGCAATGGCTGTTGTCAGTATGAGAGATAAGATGCCGTTCTTCAAACCTGGAAGACTGATTCTCTCACAGCCCATCATAACAGTGGGAGACAAGGCTGTAACGCTCAGACTACCAGATAGAACTGAGCTTCCCATACCCTTTGATAAGCGAAGCAGAAACAGACTCTCACCTAAGATTGATGTTATTCTCAGAGGAGAGCCAATAAGACTCAACACATCTGGCATTATGCCTCACAACAAGAGATACGAACGCATTCGGCTTACTTGGCACAACGAGGGCTTTGTGGACATTGATATCAGAGCGACCCTTCCTGAGGACGACGCAGGAGCATAGAGTGAAGATCAGATACTCCATGACGTGACGGTGCCTGCGAAATCTGTGGAGAATACAACTTCATCGTTGGGAGCCCACTCGACCGCTGTAATTCCGGATAGTAGCGACCCGGTTGATATCTCCTTGAGAGTGTTGAGAGACCAAATACGTAATGTACGGTCCCAACTACCTGAAGCTAGTCGCTCACCTGTGGAATCAATAGAGAGCGCACCAACAATGTCCGAATGGCCAACCAACTCCACAGTCTTCTTAGGATTCTCGAGATCTACTGACAGTATCTTCCCGCTTCGTAGGCCTAAGACAAGCTTTGAACTATCAACATTCGCTGTGATTGCACGAATGCTTTCTCGAACCTTATTCAGTTTCGATTCAACTTCGTAAGAACTGAGATCCCATATCTTGCATTCACCATCCAGAGAAGAGGTAACAAGCTTGGAACCTTCGTTGATAAATGCCAGACCAGTGATGTCGGTGCCATGGGCTTGAAGATTTCTCATTGATTTCAGAGTGTTCAACGAGAACACCTTGACCTCACCGTCACGGGATCCTGCCGCTCCCTTTCCTTGGCCCAGAGCAACAGCAAGCGCTTTGACCTCGGAGCCGTGTTTCAATATGATGGAGTCTTCGCTGTTCTTGGTGTCCCACAAGCGAGTGGTATTGTCCCAGCTGCAAGACAATACCCTGTTCTTGTCACCGGCAAAGGCCGTTGCAGTTATCGCTCCTTCATGGCCAGTTATTGTGCACTTGATTTTTCCAGACCTGACATCAACGACAAATAGGCGAGAGTCAGCAGTTCCACACACAAGATATCGGCCCTTGGAATCAATGGACAGGCAGGTGAGTGTAGATAGCTGACCATTGTCTTGCCGGAATAGCACTGTCTTTTCCAATCTGGATCACCGGAAGAGAGCCATTTCATGAGATATTGGTAGCGGATGTTTAAAAGCTTGTAACATGACCTTACTGCTTTCTGTAAAGATAGACAACTAGGATGATGAAACCAGGTACAATAATTATTGCTGCATAGACCAAGTACGGCACATCTGGTGGATATGTACCATTGCCGGCAACATGTTCAACAATGAACACCTCTAGAACACTGCCAACAATCTCGAGACTCTCAGCACTACATTTGTCAGGAGTGTCCTGGAGTGTGTGCCAATACTCTGGGAAAGGATACTGGATTAGGTCCACAGCAGGAATACCTGCATCTAGGAACGGTCTATGATCGTCAATGATGCTGCCACCGACCGAGTCGACAAAGATATCCCCATGCGCCATCTGGCCTGCAATAGACCATATCGCGTTCTGCAGTGATGAGGTTGAGCTGCCCTCCCGCGGAAGATTCAGGTCATTATCACCCACCATGTCTACAAGCACCATTGCACTAATCGATTCTCTCCTGGTGCTATTGAGCTCAGCCACATAATATGTGGAGCCCCGTATCCACTCCCAGCCATTGATTCCTCCTGAATCTTCAGCATCAAAGAGGACGATTTCGATTTCTGAACGAACAGACTCAGGAAGCACACGAGCCAGTTCCATGAGAATGGCTGTTCCACTCCCACCATCATTTGCACCGAGAATTGGCTTGGTTCGGTTTAGTAGGTCAGGCTCCTGCGAAGCCTCTGGACGAGTGTCATAGTGCGCTCCAAGAACGATGGAGGCATTGATTGAGGAATTCCACGTCGCAATGATATTCGTACATATGGTTTCTCTATATGTGAAGTTCTGGAGTGTGACGTTCCAACCGAAAGATTCGAGATTCTCGGAGATATAGAGTCTGCAAAGAGTCAAGTTCTCAGACCCTGGAGGTCTGGGGCCGAAGGAGCATTGATTCAAAATACAGTCATACGCATTATCTCCATCAAATGCGGGAATATGCATGATCTGTGCATTTGTTTGAGCCGTTAGCGTTGATAGCAGGATGATGAAGACTGCAACTGACCCTAGAACTCTCATCGAGATTGCAGACAGTCGAAACTACCTAAGAAGGTTTTCAGTACGATACGGACATTTTGGACTTGACCACTTGCATGAGTACTCCAGGTAGCTGCCTTGGCAGGCTCTTCAGGATAAGATAGGGGATATCAGCATATCCTATCTCCCCTCGAGCAACCATCGACATAACATCCGAAGCAAGTTTGTAACCGCTGACATGAGGGAGGATTCGCTCGGCAAAGGCAGTTCCTCTGGATCCCGCCCATGCAGCCATCCGGAAATTTGCAGAGAACTCTTTCTTGCACAGGATCTGATACTCTGAGAGACTGGCTGCATCATACTTGCCCTCTTCAATTGCGCTGTCAATCACTGCAGCGGCGAAAACGCCGGATTTCATTGCATAAGCAATACCCTCCCCCATCATCGGGTCCACAAATCCTGCGGCATCACCAACAAGAATAGCGCGATCAGTAACATTTCGACTACCTAGCCCATCTCCGCCAAGGAAGCATGTTCGCCTCTTCTCTAAGGGGAGATGCATGTGCAGTCTCTCCTCCACATCCCTATGAAACTGATCAAAGACCGACCGAAGGGCACGCATGTGTACTCCAGACCCGGCAACCCCAATGGCCAAGTGTTCGCGTTTGGGAAAGATCCAGCCATAACTGATACGGTTTCGAGCAGGAATTATCTCAAGAACAGAGGGATTGCCGTTGGTGGCCCTGTCCACTCCGTCCTCCCCCACGTAGAAATCGGACTCCATTCCAAGACCCACCTTTGTTAGATCCTTTCGTTCTGGGCGCAGTCCTAGGGACCGACTAACTACGGAGTTTACACCATCGGCACCAATCAGAAATCGAGAATGAAATTCACTACCGTCCTTCACTCGCACTATTGCGGTTCCATCTGAAGTAGCAGCATGTATCACAGGTGTGTCTTCCATGAGTTCGGAACCAGCATCAACCGCTCTCTTTGTAAGATACTCGTCGAACCTGTTTCGGAAGACCGTGATTCCTATCATCTTATCAGAGACAAATTCTGCTTTTGCACCGTTAGGTAGACTAAATCTCAGACCGAAAATCCTCTGTTCTACGAGCCTACGGGGCAGGTGTCCTCCAATAACACGAATCCCGTGGTACATCACAGCACCGCCACATGGCTTTTCCCTCGGAAGAGGGCTTTTTTCCAGTAACAGAGTAGAGAGGCCTTGCTTTGCGCACTCATAGGCAGCGATAGACCCAGCAGGTCCGGCTCCGACAACTACTACATCGTAGGGCAACTCTCTCAAATGCCTCCCTTAGAGCCAACTCCTACATATGCAGGCACAGGCTCAGCGTCACACGATTGTGACTAATGAATTATGAACGCTAATTAGTCTTAGCTTCAACTTCTTATGACCTTGAAGGTATCTGCAGGCTCCTTGTCACAGACGCCCAATTTCTCGCGTATCAGTTCTTCATAGGCCGGATTGAGCTCATAGCCTATGGAGTTTCGACCTAACTCCCGAGCAACTCGAAGAGTCGTTCCACTGCCAGCGAATGGATCGAGGACAGTATCACCCACAAACGAGTAGAGCCGGATACATCTGCGTGGAAGTTCCTCGGGAAATGGTGCAGGATGTCGTTCCTGTTTGGCTGAAACAGGTTGGAAGTCCCAAATAGAGTTCTGTACCCACCTTGTGAATTCATCATGTGTGATTGCGGACTCCTCTTTCCTAGCTTTGCCTACTGGAGGCCGCTTGCCGCTCTTGGAAAACACAATAATCCATTCGTATGGATACGTCGCAAGTAGATTGCCAGGGTATGGATACGACCCCCAAGAACTGAATCGTACGGCCTTTCGTTTGTCCCAGATATACAACGAGTGAAAGTACATGTTGCCGAGAGAACTCATGAACTCCTCAAGGTCCGGAAGTACGGTCTTAGTGACCCTGCGATTGAACTTCGAGCTGGCTCTTGGAAGTAGGATTGGCATGATATTCACAATGAGTTTTCCGTCAGGTACCAGCGTCCTTACACATTCCTTGAATACTTCACAGAGTGATTCGATGTATTCGTCATAGGTCGAAGAGGACTGGCCAATGGCATCCTCACTGCCATAGTCTTTCAGTCGCCAATATGGTGGGGATGTAACGACAAGATGAACAGACTCATCCGGGACTTCCTTCATACAGCGACTATCTCCAATCACGACAAGATGGGTCGTCATTCTACTTGCGTCCTCCAGTGGCCAGGTTCCATACAATCACCTGTTCCTTTCGCCGGGTGGCGTTTATGCTGTCCCAGAGCTCGCTTGCAGTATTCGTGTACTCGCGCTCTATGACATATGGATTAGCCCAAGGGGCAATATCCGAAAAAAAGTCAGCGCCGCGTACGAGCTTCTTGTGAACCATCCTATTTCCAACAACGAAGATGATTATCGACTTGTCATGGACCACTGTGTCGATGGCAAGCAATGCGTCACGCATGTCTTTTCTATAGGTAGCGAATCTCTGTATCAATCCACCACGAATTCGAGCTCTATCAACATCCAGTATCTCTAGTACCAGTTTCGTGTAGTAACCTGTATAGTCCAGTGCATCAAAGTAAGGAGGACTGGTGTATACAATATCAATAGAATGTGAGGGAATGATTTCATGTATGAGGCGCGCATCATGGATGTGAATTTTGGCTGGCGGCGCACCCCGCACAAAATCAACATGCTTTCGTACCTTACGCTGAAGTGCCGAGTAGAAATCGATACATCTCAGAGGCGAGTTTATCTTCCCGATAGATGTTGAAGTCCACAGCCATCCATTGCATGCTCTTGCTGCAAGGCATATCGCTCCATAGAAACATGCCAGAAGGAACGGGGAGAAATCTCTTGACACGGATAGTATCCTCATTATCTGATCAGCTGTTGTTGAGTGAAAGTACCTGGCAGGGCCTGCGGGCATTCTGGGGAAATCTGTGAGAGCTTGAGCATCTGCAATTGCATTTTCAAGATGAATGAGAACTGCTTCCTTGTCCAGAGGCTCAGTCTTTCCACGAGCAATCATGCAAGCGAGAGGGTTGTTATCAACTCCAGTACCAAGCAGTCCATATTGTTGCGCTTCATAGACTATTGTTCCTGTACCACAGAATGGATCCAGCAATCGCGAATGAGGAGCGAATTGAGAGATGATCTGGGCAGCATCGATGGGAGACATCTTCCCTCTGTAGGGGTAGATACCATGGATAGATTGGGGATTACTCACTTTTTCGAGATGCCTGAGGGTGATTTTTCCTGGGGAGATAAGAAAGTGAGAGTCCTCAGCCGCAGGTTCATTCATGACACTCATGGAGTGGGCGCATCTGGCTAATAAGCTGTCCACTCTGCTGCTAGATATCCCGACAAGTTTCATATCCAGCCCTTGGCCTCAGACCTAGACGACGCATTATCTTGCCGCTTGGTAGTTCTCCGACAGCCTCGGGCCCAACTGGAACGGACAGGGGCATCTCTCTTCGCCCTACCTCCTTGAATCCATAGGCCATGATGAGCATCTGGGAGGGAATGTTCTCCCCATAGACTTCACAGTATACATCATCAACACCAGCGTCAAGGAAGTATTGCGTCGCTCTCTTGATGAGCGCAGTAGCTATGCCTTTTCTTCTTCGGTTTGGAGTGACCCCTATGCCGGTTATCTCACCATAGATAGGCTCTGTCTGTTTCTCAACAAAACATGCAATGAATCCGGAGAGCTTCCCTGCGAATCTGGCCACAAAGATCCCCTCTGGATCGAGTCTTCGTGCCTCTTCTGATGTGAGAGGGCAGAAGGGATCTGGAGAAGCGAGAAAGCATCTGTTGTAGAGGTCTACAAAGTCCTCAATTTCCTTCAGGTCCAGTGGCTGAATCCTTACGTAGCCTGGGGCCCTCTTCTCTTCCCACCACGCATCAGTGAGCTTCAGAGCTTCTTCTGTCTCAGCTCTCATGATCAAATAGGATCTTGAGTTTGCCATTCGATGAGGCTCTGTGCCTTCAGGTGTCATTGATAGCCACCAAAAAGGTACGCGTCATCACCCTGTTAACAATGTGTTGTTCTGTCACACATGCTGTTTCTTGAAGACTCTATCAATGGATGCGATGGTTGCCTGCACTGTCTTTTCAATCGCTTCGATGATGAGCGGGTCTTGTTCTCCGGTCTTCTCAGATTCATCCTTCTGCTCGCCTTTTTGAGCACCATGGAGATTGCCATCACAGGAAAGAATCGAAGCTGCATCTAACCCCCGGGTCTGTGCAAACGTGAAAACGAGCGAACTCTCCATCTCCACACATTTGACCCTCGCTCGGGTCCACAAATCTAATCTGTCGTAGTCTGGATTCGTATAATAGATGTCCGTTGTCAGGCATATACCAGCGTGTACACGTTCTGGGGGAAGGGTCCTGGAGATCTCTTCATAGAGAGCATTGAACCAGACAGGCGAGGCAACTGCAGGGTATTCTATCGGCGCATAGTTCAGACTCGCTCGTTCATCTCGAACACAACCTGTCGGAACAACCACATTGCCAGTTATGACCAATGGATCGATTCCTCCACAACTTCCAAGCCGAATTATCACCTTTGCACCCAGTTTTGCTAGCTCTTCAATGCAGATGTGAGTCGATGCAACGCCCATTCCCGTACCGGAAATCGTGACAGGATTTCCTTTTGGTGTATAGGCATGATATGTCACCAGACCCCTGTGTCGGGCACGCTCTTCGGCATCCTTCATCTTCGATGCAATTATGGGTACACGATCAGGATTGCCGGTGATGATGACTGCCTTCTCTACATCACCTTCTCCTACTCTCAGATGCGGTTGAACTCTCTTCTTCAAAGGATTCACCTAGTACTTCTGAACAATCCGAACTCTCTTTTCACTTTTCGGTTTTGATTGTTGGTCACTAACACGGCTCTGTTTGGATTCTACGGACAATGCAGTTGACACAGACCCATTTGTTACTTATGAGAAAAGACTTGCTGAAGCTCGGTGGAGCAGTGCCACAGAAATCGCATCGGTTCTTGCTAGCCGAATAGTTCTCACTGAGAAAAACGAGTAGGAGAGACAGCAGTTTGATAGCAGGCTGTTCAATCAACATCTGTGGACACTTCGCTAGTGTAGTCCTACAAGCCCCTTATTAGGTCGTCATCTTTAGAAAACAAAGGAAACCGACACAAGTGCAACAAAGAGGTTTATTGCGTAGGAACTTCCAGCGGGGTCGACCCTCATGACTGAAGATGTCAACTTTGAATACTATTGCTACCGTTGTGGCGCAAAGAATCAAATCATACTACCGTGTCCAAATGCCCCGGAATTTCACCATTCAGACTTACAGTGCAGAAGCTGTGGTGACGGCACACGAGTAATTCTAAGTCATTGCCCTAGTTGCTCGAGATTCATTTACTGGATTGATGATATGTCTATACCAGAGCTTGTGACAGGGTTTGCAAGATACATGGTCCATAATATGCAGACAATGATTGACCAGGCTGCCCTACAGGGCGCAACCCTAGAGATTGACACACATGATAAGTATCCAATCTCAGCCAACTGTCCATGCGGTGGGAAAATCACAATAGAGATTCCAATACCCGATTTAGACTAGGATTGGAGAATCCATTGAAGCATGTTCGGACTATCAACCAGTCTTGAATGCAGGTTTGTTCTTGTGCCTCCATATACACGGTTCATGAAGAGGGCATATCTCACACCGAGGAACTCGCCTCAAGCAGACCATAGCGACGAGATCAATAATACCCCAGTAGAAGGCCTTGTTTTGTCCTCCGAGTTCAAAGGACGCTATGAAATCCCAAGCGTTTCGATCAGCAGGACCAGCAAATTCCAACTCGAACAGCCGTGACAGCAGGTGAATAGTGTTACCGTCGACAAGCGGCGAAGGTCTACAAAATGCAAAGTTCAAGACCGCAGAGGCGACATATACTCCGACACCGGGTAGATTGACCAGTCCTTCCATTGTGTCAGGGATGGACCCTTTGAATTCCTTCACTATGTGGGCTGCGGTCTGTTGCAGATGCCGAGCTCTAAGATTCTGGAGTCCTAGTGTGCCGACCATAGATGCGATCGTTCGGACTCTTGCCCGTGCAAGTCGCTCTGGTCGCTCGAATCGCCTTATGAACGCGGAATAGATCCGCGCCACTGCAGTCGCAGTCGTGCGTCTCAGAAGCATTTCTGCAATCAGTACTTCATAGGGATCTGAAGTAGTCCTCCAAGGAAGGTCTCTGCCATTTGCATCGAACCACCTGATGATGGACTCCTGTATCATGCTCTTCGTTGATTCGGTGGGAAGGAGATTCATTCATGACTCCTCATGCACATTTCTCCTTACAATGTCAACAATCTCAGAGGGTTTCGTCAGCACTGTGACGGACTCCATGTTGCGCAGCCGATTGACATTCTCCAAGTCAATGGTACGAGGATGGACAGTGAACTTTATCCCATCTGGACTCTCTGTTTCAATGGGCTCTTCAAACTGATCAACCGGATAGACATACACAGGAGTATGTCCCTTGAGTGCCTGAGCAACCGCATTAGTGATTAGTGTGTCAGCAATACCATAAACAATCTTTGCTGTCGAATTCCCAGTAAGTGGTGCCACAATCAATAGGTCATACTTGCCAATCTGCAGAGGACCAGCGATGAATGGCACATTGGCATTGGTTTCTATTTGCACTCTGTCAAAGGATGCTCTCAATCGCTCTAAGAGATTATACCATCGCAGTACTTGCTCTCCAGCTTTTGAAACGACCACTGAGATCTTCAGCCCATCCATCTCTTTCAGATGAATCATGGTTTCCAGGATCTCGTCTATTCTATCACCCGAGCCAGTTATCCCCCAAATAATGCGAATCACTGTAATCAGCACTCAGATGATGCACATACAGAAATACATACGCCTCTCAAGCGATAGGCGAATACTTCAAAGAGCGGCACTGCTACTTGGACAAGGAACACAACCAGACAGGCTGCCAGACATGTACAGAGCAAGCATCGGCATTACGACAAGTATGAATACGAGTGCTACAAAATGGATAGGCCAGAATGCAAACTCATTAGGAGTAGAAGGAATTTGGATTGGCGAGGATATAGGTGTGGGACAAGAACCCTCTATTCTCTCATCATTGCTGCTAGAGGGCACAACCCGGGCCAGAGTCGGTACCGGCATCACACCACTTGCTGTACATAATGTTTCAACAGTAGCCAGGATGGCCTATACACTGCAGGAGGTCGGCAATGGAAGATTCGTTCTTGGATTGGGTCTTGGAGGTATTCAGGACCTGCAGAGGGCAGGACTGAAGGTAGACAGACCCGTGAGCGCGTTGCGCGATGTGACTCTAGCTCTTAGACAGCTCTTCAATGCCGATTCTGTGACCATGAAGTCCGAGCTCTTCAATCTCACAGAGTTCAGCCTGCGAATCAGTCAACCAATTGACATTCCAATCTTCTTTGGAGTTCGCGGTCCCCAGATGCTTAGGCTTGCAGGAGAGATGGCAGATGGAGTCATTCTCTCAGGACCTATGGAGTATCTACGATATGCAATGGATACGATAGACAAGGTTGCACATGAGAGAGAGAAGACTCTGAGAGAGATTGAGAGAGTAGTGTGGCTACCAACAATTCCAACGTTCAAGGGAGGTAGTGACAGACTCGCAAAGCAAGTCGTCGCCTTGGTTGTTGCAGATACTCCTAAGCAAGTGCTGGACCTTTTGGACATTGACAGAAACCGAGCGGACAGAATACGCGAAGTCGTTGCAGCATCGGGACCGAAGGTCGGGGCGGATCTGATTAATCAAGACTTCATCGACACCTTTGCAGTTTCTGGAACAAAGGAGCATATGATTGACAGATTCGAGGAGATACAGAAACTGGGGGTGACAGAAGTAGTTCTTGGGCCTCCATTCAGTGGGGATTGGAGGGGAGCGATGACCGAGATCTTCCATGAGATACATCAGAGGAGAGGCTCCTGATGGAGTGGGGAATAGCCATCAATCTCAGAGAGCCGGTTTCCGAGATTGTTGAGAAGGCAATGGTCGCGGATACCGGAGGCTTGGATTCTGTCTGGATCACCGACTATCCTGCAACAAAGTTGTCACCAGTCTTGGCTTCAGTTGTCGCTCAAAAGACTGTGAAGTGCAGAATTGGTGTGGGCCTCCTGAGCCCACTCATCTATCCGCCGACGCAGATAGTCAGGTTCATGTCTAGTCTAATAAGAGCACATGGCAATCGATTCGATCTCTTGCTTGGGCCCGGAGATAAGACTCGTCTAGCAAACATTGGTGTTCAATATGGAAAGGGGACTGCGCTTGTGAAAGAGATGGCAGAGTCGCTAAGCGCGGTGCGCGAGGGACTAGCTGACTTCAAGGATTGTCGTGTGTTCTTCGGCGCACAGGGATTCAAGATGATAGAGATTTCGAGGGCTTCAGATGGAGTGCTTCTGAATTACTCGGACCCTGAAATGATTCAATGGGCCATTACTGCACTTGGAAGAGTTCCTGCCGGATTTGGGGTCGGGGTGTTCCCACCCACATTAGTTGGAGATTCTGTTTCCTGTCATGAACGTCTAGGAGTACGAGGCTCTGCAGCAGTTGTTGCGCTTGGGCTGAGTCCAGCTATGATGAAACAGTTCAATCTTTACGAGGCCCTCCTCCCTGCGCTCTCACTCTTTCGAGAGAGAGGCAAAGTCGATGAGAACGTGATTCAACTGCTTGACCAAAGCATCATTGATAGGTTCTGTGTCTGCGAGAACTTAGAAGGAGTCTGTAACCGCCTGCTGCAGTTCGAAAAGCTAGGAGTGACAATGATCGTCTTCGGGCCGCCTCAAGGATCTAATCACGAAGGCGTCAACCAACTAGTCCAGGCCAAGAACACATGCAAGAAACCGGATTGGGCTCCTAGAAGTCCATATAGTTAGCAATATCGATTGATTTTGAGTCAACTGACCATCTTCCATCGATATAGGCCAATCCTCTTGTCAGGTCCAGCATTGATTTGGATCCACGAGGAGAGATCGTCATGATTGGTTGAACTGAATCCACACCTGGTTTCTGTTCCAATGCACGAAAGAGTTGATAGTACTCTACCTGATGCTGTCCGGGAGTCATGGTCCATACAATGATTCCTCTTGAGGACAGATAATACATCACCCATGGGAACTTCTTGATTGTCGCCAAGACATGGGATTTCCAGTCATCAGTGCAAACGATTTCAAAACAGAAGTTAGAAGAGAGTCTTGGAAGACTGAATATCAAGTAAGGAAGAGTAAGCCCATGACTATGGAGTTTTCGCGTGATGGTAGACACTTTTTTCGGGTCGATGTCTATCCCTCGCAGCCGTAGTCTTTCACTGAGTTTGCTTGGAGGCGCTCTGGCGTCCAACTGCATCTGTGCAGCTACTATGAAGTCTTCTTTAGTAAAACCGAGCTTTGCACCAGTGGAATAAAGAAGGGGAGGATAGTCCTCCGGACTGACTGGTTGATCTCTCTTCAGTAGGTTCTCTAAATCCCCCGGCAAATCCCATGAATCATTACTATACAGTGTGATATCTGATTTTGCCCCCGATTGAGTCTGGATATGTATGCTAGAGTAATCGAAGACAGATTTTCCAATCCCTCGGATTGATTTATTGAACAACGGCATGTTTTCTTCGAAGTTGGGAATAAGGAATGTCGCGTATCCCACATCAGTCATGGCAGTCCTAAGAATACTCTTTGTAAATGGATACCGAGATAGGTCTTGCTCGAGTTGTTCCCATTCGACGCCCTTCTGAAGGGTGAAAAAGATTATCACTGATTGAAGGTTAAATGCTGTGTAATCAATCAGAAAAGACACTCGAAGATTGTTTCTCTCTCGAAGTCGCTCCAGAGAACGTGCAACAGTCCGGGGAGCCAAGTTGAGCAGATTGGAAACATCTACGAGGGAGATCACTGGATTCTTGCATATCGCAGAGAGCACCGTCAAATCATTTTCGCTAACCGGAGCATCCTCAACCAAGAACACGAAGTTGTACGCAGACCTTATTGCACTCGCGGTGAATAGGTTGAATTTGCTGAGAGTCTTGAGATTCTCAAGCATCTTCTTCTTGTACCGCTCGTTTATCGGGACCAGTGTTGGATTAGTTGGAGAAACAGTGTACTCTGGATTCTCCTTCAATACATCGACAGCCTTCAGGGCGGCTTCCATGGTAATCGAGCCTGCACAGAGGCCAAGGTATATTCTCATTACATCCAGATAGAATTGCACCGATGGATCATCAACGTGTGGTATCAAATCATCATATGGCGTTTCTATGAAAATCTGATATGAACTGGAATCGCGATTTGCCTCTTCCGTTCCCGAACGAGTTTTATTCAATGTTTTCAACGCCGGATGATTTCATCCAGAGGAAGCGCGAGATGCCAGATAGGACACCACACTCTCAAGTCGATTTGATTTCTCGCGTTGGTTGGCTATAAATGTACATATCTCCGAGGAATTCCCAGCAAGACCTGACATCACTTGTGAGAGGGGAAGCCAGTTGATGTTGCTCGGTACTTCTAAGTCGAGAAGTGTAAGACCAGGACCCGATAGAACTCGTGCCTTCGGAAAGGTGCTAGCTTGAGCGTGGAGAACGCGAGAGAATACAGACTCTTTCAGGACATCGTCACGAAAAGAAACCATGATATGTTGATCGAGACCGATATTGCTAATCTCAACATATGGTGCTGCAAGTTTCTTCCTTGCCCGAGCGATTCTTCTCCGTAGTGTACGGTCCGAAGACGGTTTCAGTCCTAGTCCACTATAGGCAGATGCCAAGCTTGGAGCATCCGTGTTGTAGTCACTTTCAATTGCTGCTGCAACAATGAGGCCGTCGATGATGGGAGCGCTGGGAGAACTCTGTTCAACGGTTCCGACTACAGGGAGGATATCCACATATCCTCTCGCTGCGCCAATCGATGCCTCAAGTCGGAAGCTCTCAGGGAAGTTCCAGTTGGTTCCATCGAACAACCCCAGATTCAGATGATAGGATATTTTCGAGCAGTCACAGGTGTATAATGTCAGAGAGTATGGTTTTTTTCTGAATCGGTCGATTTGATTCTGGAACCAGCCATACTGACTGTCTAGAGGTAACAAGGCTTCGAAATAGACAAGAGAGTTGAATGTCGAAGAAATCAGCGATTGTAGTGCTAAAGTGACCAACTTGCTAGACTTCAGCCACCGGTGAAACTTCTCAAGGATATTGGATTCTTCACTGGCAATAGCCCAACCGAAGACCATCTGAAGACCGACTTTGCCATAATCAAGGTTTCCTCTTATCTTGAGCCCATTCTCACGTTCTAGATTTTGCCAGATTTGATTCACTGCAGAACGGGTCACATGCAAGTCTCTTGCTAGCCCAGCCTGTCGTAGTGATGAATCGATTGCTAACCTACTGATCAATCGAAGCTCACTAGGACTCATTGTACGCATGATGGTCCACCGAATACCTAGGTAATATGGCCACTTGTTAAGATTTGAACGTGTTGCAAGACCGCTTTGTGATACTGCTGTAATACCTGCATAAGACGTTCAATAACCTCGAAAAACATGTGCCCTCCAAAGGCGTCTAGAAGCCATTCTAGTAAATTCCTCCGCACACCACGTGCTTATTATGTCGGATTCGGTTGTATGTGCTTGGATTCACACTGCAGACTGAGCTCATAGGTTAGGTGATACTGACCGATACAGATCAGACCATCTTGCCTATCTAGTCAGAGGCAGGCGACTAACTACGAAACATAAGGTCAATCACGTCGCATCGGCTAGAGCAAAGTCAGTGTGTCCACCATACCAGACTATGCCCAGCAATGAACGGAGGTGAAAAGCGATCAGCACAGACCGGATACGAACTCTCTATGAGAACATGACCAAGAATCGTGCCGCATTGGAGTTACTATCAATTGGTGTCGTGCGCGGTATCTCAACCGTTGTTCAGCCACCGTGCGAAGATCCGTGCCCATTCTAGTGGATACTAGACATGGTAATCGGAATCAAGCGCACATGTGAGCGAACAGCGATTGAAGATTCTCGTTGCTGGACATTGGTTGGTATGAGATTCTTAGCCATTCTCTGCAGTGTGAGAGTTCACCTAGACAAAACAACAGAGACTGGCGATAGGATCCTAGCATGGCTTCCGGAGTCAAAGTAGGAGCCTAACGCCAACCATTCACAAAATCGAAAGAGAACATGAGCAGGAGGAGAAAAACCAGAATGAATCAAAAGCCAGGTGATGAATTACCAGAACCATGGTAGTTCAAAGACGCGGACAAATCCGTGTAGTAAAAAGGAGAAAAAACAAATGATAACTGAAAGAATCGAGCCAGTACTTGAAAACATTATGACTGCCGAAACAGGCCGCGAAGTGGATCCGTTTACTGACCCAGAGGTTGTTAGATTGACTGCAATCAATCTTGAGCTTGCAGTTAGAAACCTCATGACAGCACACGCGCCTCCAGAGTGCCTAGTGATCACAGCTGACATATGCACGCACAGACTGATGGCTATTCCCACAGCAGATGGCGAGGTCAAAGTGCTTGTGTTTGAACAGTGAACCGCCGGTAGTCAAGAAAGAAAGTAACTTCACATTCGAGAGATTGGGTCTCTCGAAGAGTGAGAATAAGATGAGATAAGGAGCCTAAATATCCTCGAACAGACATCTAGTTGCTCAAGTACCAAGTCAAGAGAGGACTTGGAGAAGCTTGGCTGAGAGTGTTGTTCGGAGATAGACTAAAAATGAAAGTGGTCCGGAAACATGAGGCGTGGAGTGACAACAGCGTGGACAGCGATCCATTGGATGATAAGACACGCTTACCAGCCCATGACGAAGATACGGACCATTTGGATGTTCAAGAGAGGCAGGGACAACAGGATAATCTTAGGGCCTCTCTGAAAGCTGTTTTTTCATGGAAAAATTATAGAGTATATCTAGCCACAGCCTGGATATTCAACGCTTTTGAATATCTCGGGAGCTTTCTCAATCTGTATCTTTGGAACTTGAACCTAAGTCTACTTCTAATTGGCGCTATTTACACAGCTACCTATGCCATATCAACTATTGCAAGGTTCTTTGGCGGGTATGTGGGAGATACTTCAAACCGTAAGACTCTGGCAGTAGTATCGATGCTCCTAATGGCGACCTATTATCTGATGATTGGGATATTCAGGGAACCCATTCTGATTTCGTTGCTCTTGCGATTTATTCCTCTATTGAGATTACCAAGGGCGGCTCAACGGCATACATAATGGACAACATACCTCGAGAACATAGTGGATTTGCATTGTCGTTATTCACTGCGGGCAGAACGTTTTCGATCATCACACTTGCAGCCTTTGGACTGCTGTATCCATTTATGGAGTTCGAGGCGTTCCGGCAACTTCACCTGGCTGGTGGTATCCTACTCCTGTTTTCTACCGTGCTGAGAGCAGCCTATTTGAAGAGCAGTCCTCAAAAGAAGAGAGAGGCCGGAACCAGACTATGGAGAACCTTCATCCAGGATAACAGGCGAGCACTGGGGATATTGCTATCTGTAATTCCAGGAATGATTGTGGT
>Ga0153915_10000733_pt1 | contig 30301 bp, 19 predicted proteins | sample Opewatmetagenome_2_FD_107003 | JGI IMG/M metagenome (GOLD analysis project Ga0153915, IMG submission 107003) | Freshwater wetland microbial communities from Ohio, USA - Open water 3 Core 3 Depth 3 metaG | ecosystem: Environmental > Aquatic > Freshwater > Wetlands | place: USA: Ohio, Lake Erie... | reverse complement strand
TAAACCGGGACTCCACCAATCGGCGAGCTGAAGAATTGAAGTGCATTACCATATTGGTTTTGTAGCAAAACCACAACATTATTGTTTTTTACCAGGAATCCCTGCTTTTTATGAAATTGAAAATCAAGCGAGTTCCCAATCTCCTGTTGTTCAATTGGGATCTTCGACTCTGCCCAGTCATCTTCATTGGAAATAGGAACTGATATACCCTGCTTATAAGTTGATACAACCATGATAACTCCATCGTCATCCCAGTCGAAATTCTTCTGTTTTATTGATACAGTTCCCGTATCAACGTAAGGGTAAATATGGGCGACGCTTTTTGTGTCGTTCCACATTCTGAATGTATATTCATACGTGAATGCATTTGCGCCCTCGATTGGGAGATTACTGTTTGCATCACGACTGAGAAAATACCTGTAAAGATTGCCATCATCTCCGCTAATGCCCTCACAAACTATCTTGAAAATATAACTTTTCCACTTTTCATTGTAGTCACCTTCTGATGGATTGAAGGGTCCGAATGTATAATAAGCGTTATCGTATTTGGCATCATTGGCAAAGACTTTTGATGCCAGCAGATTTCCCGATTTGAAGTTATCGCCGTCCTTAAGGCCTTTGGATTGTTCATTTTTGTCAGGATCAACGCCTTTGCCTCCATAAACTGAAAACATCGTTCGTGTATCCCAGAATCCCTGTATTTCATCATTTTCCCCTCCGCAATCAGGATCAAATACCTTTATATAGAACTGCCTGTTAAAATCTTTTGGTATTGTGAAAAAGAATATTGAACAAAAATCATCATCACCCCAGGAAGTCTCGCCATTTTTTCCAAAAGTAACCAGGAAAGGAATGTTTTCATCTTTACCAGGCACAGCCTGCCCGACGGATTCCGTCCGGGACAACGTCGCAGAAAACATTGTTAAAATCAGGATTTTTAATATTGCAGATGACAGTTTCATTAATCGCTAAAGGTATTAATTGTCGTTTTCACGGTTTACGGATTACTGAGATATTTTTTGAAACACAGGCTTCCCTTACAATCCCGTCAGCTCCGGGTTTTGTCGATACCACCAGTTGAATATTGTAAGTTCCGGGTCGCAGATAAGATTTTTCAACATTCTTTCCGACTGCAATTGTTTCATCATCAAAACTCCAATAGTACCGCGATATATCCCACCCGGGCAAATTAGTACTGTCGGCGTTGAACTTTATCATTGCGCCAGCCTCCGCTGCATCTGGTCCTGAAATATATGGTTGTTCAACATCCTGAACCAAAAGCATTTGTGATTTTTCATTTACTATTTCCTTCTTTGTTACCAGATTGGTCACATCGAGCTGGACCAGGTATGATCCGGGACCATTATAGCAATGTTCCACAAGTCTCCCGATCGCTTTGCTCCCATCGCCGAATCTCCAAACATACATGAAGGCCACTGAATCGTATTTAACTGAATTCTCTTCGACGAACTCATAACAGTAATTATTCTTTTCCAGCTCGTTACATGACGTTTTCCTGATTACAGTTGTCGTGAACTCGTAAATATCATCATTTCGTCTCCGGTTTGATGAAAAGTAACCTTTCTGAAAGTCGGGCTGAGCATAAAAAGCAAAATCGTCGGATGCAGAGTTAATCGGTGCAGCCAGTCTGACTGGTAGATCCCATGATCCGTCAGCAAATTCAGAGTAATAAACATCGAGTCCACCCATACCGCCCGGTCGGTCTGATGTGAAATAAAGTTTGCCGGATGGATGAACACAGGGATAATTGTCAATCCCCTGAGAATTCACATTCGAACCCAGGTTTACCGGTTCTCCCCATTCCCCGCTAACGGATTCACAGCGATAAATATCCGACTTACCTTGTCCTCCGGGCATATCCGAAGCAAAATAAAGATACCTGCCGTCTGAGCTTATTGAAGGCTGGCCAATATTATAGGCACCATTATTGTATTTAAACGGCCGGACGGCTACTAATTGAAATCCCGAAAGTTCACCTATAAATATTCCGCTGTGATTTTTGAACTTCCGGCTTCTGGATGGAATCCCGGTTTCAATTTCGCTTGTAAAATAAACTGTTTTTCCATCAGGTCCTATACATAATGGACCGTTGTTAAACTGGGCGCTTCTGTCACTTTTCACAGGAACAGGCCTTCTCCAGTCGCTTGTGTCTTTCTTTTCGGCAATATATATATTGTATAGTCGCCTGTTGTCAAACGATGTACGGTCGGTAATACCACTTAAACGCCTGTCAGAGCAGAAAATAATGCCATCCTGAATAATAACAGGCGAGATTTCGCTGAAAGAAGATGTGTTAAATGAAAGTCGGTTTATCTTAAATGCAGGTGCTTCCTGCGCCAGAATTTCAAAACCCTGCAGAACAGACAACATAGTAAAAAACAATATGGTTATTCCTTTCATCATCCTGATCAGAAATACCTTGGATTTGCTGCACTTACTTTATAGCGGAACTCATATCTGAGCACAAACTCTGTCGATCCTTTTGAATACGAGGTCATTCTTCCGAACGGATAATCGTACGAAAGTCCAATCATTATTTGTTGATTGATCTGAGCCTGAATGATCCCTACTGCCACTTGTTCTGATACACGCCACGATCCGCCAACCCAGATCAGGTCAGCAATAATGAAATTACCATTGATATCAAGTTGTGTCAGTTTCCTGGTATTCTGCAATGAGTAGTCAATCAAAACTGAAGGTTTAAATTTGAAAGCCGGTGAAATCGATATCAAAGCACCAGCTGAGAACAGAAATTCATACTGGCTGAAACTGTGATATGGGACAACTGATCCATTGCTTGTCCTTCTGTAATTAAGGAATGATGGTATTGACAGCCCTGCATAAAACCTGTCGGAGAAATAGTAAACTCCGGTTCCGACATTTGGAAGTACAAGGGCTTTTTCATTGGTTTTAAAGACGGGGTCATCCGGGTCATTCAGAAGCAATCCGGTATAATCGGTATTCGAAAGATCAACTCCTGCTTTAAGGCCAAAAGATAGTTTACCTTTTTTAAGTTTTATATGATATGCATAATCCGCAAAAATACTTGTTGATTTTGTGACGCCATACTTCATGAATTGAGCCATAAGACCTAGCGCAATCTTGTCATTCTTTAACGGTGAATGAAATGATATTGATTGAAGCAAAGGTGATCCCCCTGTTCCAATCCATTGCATCCTGTACGAGAGAAACGCACTTAGTACTTCCCTGGTGCCTGTATACGCAGGATTAATTACCAGGCCATTCTGAAGATACTGGCTGTAAACCGGAAATCCAAGGTTTATTCTTGATGAGTCGGCAACTCGTTGTCCATTGATTGGGGGAATGATAAACAGGAATAATACCGAAAGGATCTGAAGTCTTTTCAGTAAATCAAATCTGATAAGTGCTGGAAATTTCCTGTTATAAAACATTCTTCAATATCGTTTTAACACAATGAATCCGCTTTTCTTAAATACCTTACCATTGCCTTTGGAAGTTAATTTGAGCAGATAATAATATGTACCTTCCGGGAGGTCAATTCCTTTCTGGTTCTTGCCATCCCATTCTTTCCATTCATTTCCTTTTCTGTTCGAAGTGGAGAACACTTCAGTCCCGGCTCCATTGATAATTGTCAGTTCAGCAGTCTGATTTGGCAGGTCAAGCCCCTTTACAATAAATGTATTGTTATATCCTGACGGATCGTCATTCGGCGAAAAGCCTTCAGGAACAACAAGATCATAAACAGTAACATCGACCTGATCTTCCAGTTTGCATGCACCCCATGTAATTGTCCAGAGATACCTGTTCAATCCTTTTAACAATCCGCTGACCTTTGTATCGTTATCAGAATCATTTTCAAAAATGCCTCTTCCATCAATAACGGTCCATTTTCCTGTTCCTCCTGCAATTACAGGATCCGCAACCATTTGCACTGAATAGTCAAATGAAAAGATTGTTGTATCGGGACCGGCATCAATGGCAGAGCCTGGTGGAAGTGAGTCAAGAACCAGCTCAAGAATATTAGATGTGCTGACACAGCAATCATAAGGTCCCGATTTAACTGTCCTGCGGTATTTCATTGTTTTCGTCATCACCGGAGGCTGGTAACTCCCGCTTGACAGGTTATTTGTACCTGCTGCAGGATTCCATACTGTACCGTCGGTGCTCTGTTCCCAAAAAAATGCATAGGTTCCTGAACCTGCTCCACCTGTGAGGGGTGAACCTGAGTTCTGTACAAGAAGTTCAGGTGTATTGGATTTACAGACAGTCTGATTTCCGGAGATTGAATTATTTGTAATCAGTGGTAATACGGTTATTTTTACGGCTCCGCTCTCCGAAAAGCACTGGCCTGAGATCGCTCTTCTCCTGTAATAAGTTGTCGAAGTTAATAATGGTGGCTGGTAAAACAATCCTGTTGCCGAAGCTGTCAAATCTGCCCACGTCGAATTGTCTGGTGATGATGACCACTGATATGCATAGTCGCCCGGGAGGTTTGTTCCCCCCGCAGCATTGGTACCGATTAACAGGTTAGGAACCACGCCGTTGCAGATTGTAGTATCGGTCAATCCTCCGGTAAGGAGAGAAACAGAATTATTGATTATCGGCTTATGTACTCTTATTGTTACCGACTTACCGATATCAGAACAAGCCGATGAGTATGCGATCCTTCTGTACCTTGTGGTATCGGTCAGAGCCGGGGGAACGAAATTCTGACTCGTGATTTTGATGTAGCCGGTGATATCTGCCCATGTATGGCTTTTTGAACTGTCCTGCCATGTGAATGTGTAGGATCCTGCTCCTTTGCCATTTAATGGAGTTGAACCTGTTAGCTGGGCAGGTGTGGCTCCGGAACAAACAGTCTGATCACCGGAGGTTATCAGGTTGTTTGTTATGACAGGGTAGGCACTTAAAAGCACAGGGGCGCTGGCATTAACACAGACATTGTTGCTGCCTGACAGTACAACTCTTCTGAAATATTCCTGGCCCGGGAAATATGAGGCTGATTCGTTTGGATCATAACCGGCTCCGTTGTTAGTTCCCGATGCTGTGGCCCATGCTGAACCATCATTACTGCTTTCCCACCTGTACCTGTAGGCATTATCACCTCCGCTGAGCGCCGGAGCGATTGTTCCTGCAAGATTCGTAAAAGTCATTCCCTGGCAGATCTCCTCTGGAAGAGATAAGATTGAATTATTGCTAATTACCGGAAGTACATTTATCCTCAGGGAAGAGCTTACATCCACGCAGGCGCCCGATTTGACCGTGCGCCGGTACCATGTGGTCTGGGTTAGTCCGGCCGGGGGCAGGTAGCTTTCAGTATTATTTGAAACATTTGAAAAAGATACATTATCAGAACTTGATTCCCACGCAAAAGTGTAAAAACCATTACCGTCCTGCAGGGTAAGAAGTGAGTTCAATGATGAAGCATTCTGCCCGAAACATAAAGTATCAGGGTTTCCGATGACATTATTTTTTATATTTTGATGGACTATGATCCTGACCGGCAGGCTTATATCTGTAATTGCAGCTCCGAAATCAGTAACAACCCTCCTGAACCAGGTCGTTTGAGAAAGTAATGCCGGTGGTGTGTAATGCTGAAGATTATTTACTCCGGCTGCAGGGCTGAATCCTGTTGAAGGTGATGTAGTACTGCTCTCCCACAGGAAAGTATATGGAGGAGTACCTCCAACGGGTTGGGTACCCGTAATTTGGCCATACATCCTGTTCGAACAAACCGAATCGATTTGTGTTCCGGTTGCAGCAGCACGTATTGAATTAAAAAGGAATCCGTTAAGCTTCGGGATAAAGTTATATTTTATTTCTCCGTTACCTTCTGAAGGTATTGTCGGTGCAGGTGTTCCATATACTACAGTAGCGCTTGCAACATTCGAAGGAATGCCGGATGAACTTAGCCACAGCAATCCTCCGCCTCCACCTCCGCCCTGTCCAAAACCACCTGGATTCGTTCCACCGTTCCCTCCATTTGATGCTAACTGTAGCTGACTTGCGAATCCCTGAAAAGAAAGTGCAACGGAACCTCCTGCCCCTCCTCCTCCGGCACCTGCATTTCCAACAGCATTGGAAGCTGTAATTCCGTTTGATCTGATTAAGTGGTTATTCCCCTCAATGGTATCAGCTATAATTATAATAATGCCTCCACCTTTTCCCCCGGAAGAAGCTGTTGCCCCTGCTGCCTGTGTTGAGGTTCCTCCGCCCCCTCCTAAAAAAATACCATTTTGTATCGGTGAACCAATTATACCAATACCCCCGTAACCTCCGTCCCGGGGATCATTCAGGCAAGCTGCTGATACTTCAAGTCCTCCGTCTCCACCTCTTCCCCGGTTTGATCCGCCACCTCCGCCAGAGTACATCCCATTGCCTCCACCTCCACCACTGAAGTTCCTTCCCTGTCCTTTTGCATGATTGGGATATAACAGTACGCCTGAGAGATCATGAATGGCCACTCCTTCTCCTTTTAAACCTGCATTAGTCCAGGTCTCCGGATATGAATCATGATTATTAGCCGTTTCGTTTGTACGAACACATTCACCTATTCCCGAAACTCCAGCGGCACCTGAAAATCCCTGTCCTGTTACATCAATATCTGCATTTAACGTAAGTTTTCTACCTGCCATCAGTGCCAGAACGCCACCGGTTCCTGTGGTAACATTCCAGGATTGGCTTGTTAATGTTCCGTTTACCACAGGCGAATTATAAAATGGTACCTGAATAAGCTGTACGTTTCCAGCTACATCATAATTATTGATATATACGTTTCGTGTAAAATCGACTCTTCCTGAAATGTAATTTACTGATTGAACAATGAGTAATTCATATCCACCGGGAGTTCCAAACAGCGACTGGACATTTATTCCATATGAGCCCTGAATGGTTTGAATACCTACACCCTGCATCTGAATAAGCAGAACATAATCACCAATTAAAAATTGAAGCGACTCTGCAGGATCAAGAATAACATAACCCGGACTAATTGAATTTACTTTGGCATATTTATTTATTACACCGCTGATTGACTCCTGTCCATAAAGAGTACTGCTGCTAAAGAGGGATAGCAGCAGTAAAAAAATTGTTTTATAAATATGACAGGACGATCTGGTTAACATCAATAAACCGGTTGTTGAACTTTAATAACGTTAAAATAACTAAATAATTGGAAGGACCTCTGAAAATTTTGGCTACTTACTGACTGTCCTTGTCATCATCAGAGTTTAACAGGGGAAATTCTATGAAGAAAACTGAGCCTTTATCGGGTTCTGATTCAAACCAGATTTTGCCTGAGGCATTTTCAACATATCTTTTGACAATTGAAAGTCCCAGACCAGCTCCTGATGATTTAGTGGTAAAATTAGGTGTAAACATTTTCTTCTTAAGCAATTCAGGAATGCCGGTTCCATTGTCAGAGACAGAAACCACTACATTGTCATTTTCAGCCTCCACATTTACCTTAATAATACCTTCCTTCCCGGGAGGTATCGCCTGAATGGCGTTTTTTATCAGATTGGAGAAAATCCCGTTGATCTGTTCCCTGTCGGCATGGATATGTATCTTCCTGGTATGGGGCCAACCTACCCTGAATGTAATATTGTCGCTGTTCTTGAAAAGCTCAAGAGTGGTCTTTATCTGTTCAGTTAGATCTACTGTAACAGGATTTGTTTCCGGTACTTTGGCAAATGAGGAGAAGGCCGATGCAATGGATGACAGATTATCTATATACTCGATCTGGTTTTGCGTAAATCTTTCTAGCTTTTTTTCAAAACCCGGAACACCATCTATCCAGGATTTTAAGAGCTGCTGCACATTGAGCTTCATGGGAGTTAACGGATTTTTAATCTCATGGGCTACCTGCTTTGCCATTTCCCTCCAGGCATATTCCCGTTCGGAATTTGCGAGTTTCTGTGCACTCTCATCAAGTTCATCGACCATCCGGTTATATTGTTTTACCAGTTCACCCACTTCATCATTACCCTTGTAGGAAAGATGCTCGCTTTCTTTACCGAGCTCAACAGATGCAAGCCTGCTGCTCAGCATTGCAAGCGGCGAAGTAAGCCGGGTACTGATAAATACTGCAAGACCCATAGCCAATACTATCAGGAGCAGAGTGAAATTGACAACTGTAACAATCAAATTTGAAATTTCCCTCGCCAGCACGCTCTGCATCCTGAAATAAGGGAGATTCAGATATGTAAGGAGCTCATTATCCGCATTATAAAAGGGTTGATACGCTGAAATATACTCCAGGTTGCCTATTTTCTCTTTCTGTATATACTCGCTCTTCTTAAGATTGGCAAGATTAATGAATGCCATCTCATTTATTCTCCGGCTTGACAGATTACGATAAAATATTTCAGGACGTGATGTCGCAATCATAAATCCTGTCCGGTCGTATAGATTTATATCAGTATTGAAAATATTTGAGAGCTTTACCAGAAACTCACTCAGCGAAGTGTAATTGCTGTTTTTCCAGTAAGGTGTAAGGAGTGTCTCCATCGAAATGTTGCTTTCAAGTTCCATATAAACTGAATTCAGTTTTTCCTTCAGATTTTCATAATGGTTTCTCTGATATTGTTTTATCGCCATAGACGCAATTAAGAATCCGATAAGGGTGAACGAAAGCAGGAGTATGCTTATGAAGGATATCTGCATCTTCTGTCTGAAATTAAATCCTGAAAGAGGTTTGATCACAGGTCTCTTTATCAGGAAAAGCATCAGGTTTGAGAATATAAGAACAAATGCAAAGAGGTAGGCAAAAGATACTATAACATCCTGCAATGAGATTACGGGACGGCTGATCAGGACGGTAGTGTTTCCGTTCCTGTACAGGACGTGCTTGTATGAATCAGCTTTAAAGGATCTGTAATCAGTTACCTTTTCAATGTATTCCGCATCGGTTCGGTTATAGGGAAAATCTCCGGTACGGATTGCAATTTCCCCATTGACATATTTAGCAAATGAATAATCCTTTAATCTGGCATAACCATAGTATTTCTTATCAAGCAAAAGTTCAGAATACCCGGGTTGAAAAACGTTGATATCGTTGTAAAGGTCGAGGTAAAGACCATTGATTCTGCCTTTACTGTAATTGAAAAAAACTCTTCCCAGATAGTTTGACCTTCCCTGGTTATTGTCGATAGAATAAAAGCCGGTCCCTGTAAGCTGGTGACCATACGATAAGACCTTCCATTCAAAAAAATTAAAACAATCCTCAAAAACTGTGTTTCGTTCGCCGATCCTAAGGGAATCATTCTTCCTGCAGAGGACAATATTCAGGCTATAATTGCCCCAATATCCTGTAAAATATTTATTATGAAGGTAATTTGAGATACTGTCAAAATCATTCTTGTCAAAGGCGTTCACATTCATCATGTTGCGGAGCGTTGAATCGCCTGAGATTTTTGGCCACATATCAAGGAGAAGGTGTTCTGCCGAAGGATCATTTTCGGTGGAATAAGTAACCAGTTGTATTTTGTTCTTTTCCTCAATTTTTTTCTCCGAATAAAATGTTATAAGAAATAGTGAATATAAACCTGCGATCACTGAAAATATAACAGTCTTGTTAAAAATACCTGTATTTCTTCTTCCCAAAAACCAGACACTGGCAGTAACAAAGGAATAAAACAGCGCTGCAGGAATGAACATCCGGTAATCGCGATAAAAGAAACAAACAAAAACAATCATTGTCGTCAATAATGCCAACATGAAATTTTTCAGCTGAGGCTGCTTTATATATCTGAAGATTTTAACTATATAAAGAAAAGGTATACAGAACAGCAGTGCAAGAAAGATGAATCCGGCAAGGCTGAAAAGATCAAGTTCGAGTACTTTAAAAGTTTCAAAATTGATATTCGAATTGAATATCAAATGGCTGAAAATAATATGATACAGAATGAAAAGAAAAGCACCTGGCAACAACAGGATCGTCAACCACAGGTAACTGGTTTCCCCACTTTTTTGAAGGTTTTCTCTTTCGGGCAGGTACTTGTAAACCAGATAAGAGAAAGCCGACAAAAGAATGCTTAGCACTGCCAGGTGCCCAAGCGACGGAATGAATCCGTTCATGGTATACCTGTAAGGTGTGAAAAGGTCAGTCCTGAACAATATTGCGGGTTTCCTGGCTAACAGTATAATTAAATAGGTAGCCGAGAAAATAATAAAACAGCTTATAAGTGCAGTGATCGGCCGGTTCTTTGAGGAAAGATAATTAACCAGGTATAGCGTGAGAAAAATAATCAGGAAAAAAGAAAGCCCCCATAATATTAACGGTATGGAAATAAAGAATGTCTTCTCTTTCACCGGGGGATAGAGTAAAGAGAAAAGGTATGTACCGTCATTAAGATAAATATGATACCTGGACTTATTCCTGTCGAGACTGAATCCTACTCCGGCAGGAATTTTGTAATCTTCTGCAAATCCGTTTTTAATTATATCATTTTCAAAACCATATGTACTTTGAATTCTCAACAGGGCAACTATCTTTTCATTTCCCGCCCTGATAAATTTTGATATGAACCACCCGTTCTGCATGAAAATCAACGGCTTGGCATAAATTGAATCAACTATTATACGCGGAACATCAAAATCTGTATTGGACCAGTATGCCAGCCTGTTGCCAATGTATTCAAGAAGGGTTATCCCGTTTTGCTCGGCCAGTGAAAATATATTTTTTTCCGAAACTGAACCATGGGATTCACCTCGCGCCAGTATCGGCATCATGCCATTGAGACAGGCGTCCATTACCTTTTGCTTTTCACTCAGGATTCTGATGAATCTTCTGGTCCTGAACCTGTATTCAAAATCTCCCAAATAAACCGATTCCGCTGCAATTGCGAGAAGAATGACAACTACTGTCAGAATAACCGGAAGGATCTTGAAATTTCCTTTTTTCATTTTTCTGAAAGCAGATTTACTCGTGATGATAAGGTTCACGTTTAATAACTGTAAATGCCCGGTACAGCTGTTCAAGAAACAATAATCGTACCAGCTGGTGAGAAAAAGTCAGCCTGGAAAGAGACAAAAGCAAGTCAGCTTTTTGAAGAACCTCATCCGAAAAACCCCACGCACCGCCAACAGCAAACACAATCCTCTTCCTTGAAAGTGCAAAAAATTTTTCGAGCCACGAAGAAAATTCAAGTGTTGAAAACTCTTTGCCTTTTTCATCAAGAACCACAAGAAAATCATCTTTTCCAAGAAACTGAAGTATCTTTTCCCCTTCTTTGATCTTCTGTTCCCGGGCAGGCATATTGCGGGTGTTCCGAATATCAGGAATTGCAATAATATCAAATACCGCATACTTTCTCACGCGGTTTGAAAAATTAACCATCCCTTCTTCAATATATTTTTGTGTTGTCTTTCCTGTCACTAATAAAACTATCTTCATAAATATTGGCTCGACTTTTGTGTAATGTAAATTATGCAGGCCGTTTACAAAAATAGTAATTAATAACGTGCTGCCACGACTATAATTACGCTGATTGCTGGAAAGAGGTTAACCTTTAATTATAAATTATTTTAAATTTGCATTGAATTAGCCCGATTACTGAATAGTTAATTAAACAAAATAAATGAAGTTCATTAGCTTAATTACGGTTCCTGTGGTTATTATATGTTCCCTGGCTGTGACAGTTCAGGAACAGGTAAAAATTCCTGCCGGAATTTCAATTGCCATAAAGGCGGGAAATGCCGCAGAATTATCCAAATTCATGAATTCAACAGTGGAGCTTCTGCTTCTGGACAAAGAAGATTTCTATAAAAAGAATGTTGCAGAGACAATTCTCAGGGATTTCTTTACTGAATATCATACAAAAGATTTTATTATCCGTCATCAGGGTGCAAGGAATGATGCTCAATATGCCATTGGCAACCTGGAAACTGAGAAAGGCAATTTCAGGGTATACTTTCTACTTAAAAAAGTTGACCAGGAATTACTTATACATCAGATACGTATTGAACCCGATAATGCAAAATAGAATTCTGCAGGAATTCATTTTAAGAAGCCTCGAAGAAGACATTGGTGACGGCGATCATTCATCACAGGCCTGTATCCCGGAGAAAGCTGACGGCAGAGCCAAACTGCAGTTAAAGGAAAAAGGAATTCTTGCAGGCTGCAGGATTGCAGGTGAAGTTTTCGCGATCGTTGATAAAGATCTGAAATTTGAACAGTTAAAAAACGACGGGACAGTCATTTCCCCGGGTGATATAGCTTTCCATATTTCAGGAAAGAAGCAATCAATTCTGAAATCCGAAAGACTAGTGCTTAATATCATGCAGAGGATGAGCGGGATAGCTACAAGCACCTGTCAGTATGTCGAAAAGCTAAAAGGACTGAATACAAAGATCCTTGATACGCGCAAAACAACCCCCGGGATGAGATTTCTTGAAAAGGAAGCAGTAAGGACCGGAGGCGGATTTAATCACAGGATGGGCCTTTATGACATGGTGATGCTGAAAGATAATCATATTGATTTCGCCGGAGGCATTGAAATAACAATTAAAAAAACCAGGGAATATTTAGCCAGACATAATAAAAATCTGAAAATAGAGATCGAAGCCAGGAACCTTGATGATGTAAAGAGAATAGTTGCTGTTGGGGGAGTTGACCGGATAATGCTTGATAATTTTACTGTAGGCGAAACCAGAGAGGCAGTTAAGATCATAAAGGGTCGCATTGAGATAGAATCTTCGGGAGGTATTACCCTGAAAACCATCAGGGCCTATGCTGAATGCGGCGTGGATTTTATTTCCGTAGGAGCCCTTACCCATCATATTAAAAGTCTGGATATGAGTTTAAAAGCATATTAACCAATGCGTAATGTCCAGGGAGTCAGAAGTTTTAAGGGATCAGAGTGGATAAGAAAAATTGTTCTGCCTGGCTTCGACGGAATTCCTATAGTTGATGTCTTCAAATTTGTAGTAAAAGGCTTCAGAAAAGGAGTTCTTGTTACGCGGGCTTCCTCAATTGCATTCAACCTTCTGTTGGCTATTCTTCCTGCAACAATTTTCCTGTTCACTCTTATACCTTTTATACCGATACCGAACTTCCAGCAGGAGCTTATCAGACTCTTTGAAAGCATACTTCCTGTAAATGTCTACAATCTCGTGGAAAATACCATTATAGATATCATAACCAATAAAAGCGGTAGCTTGCTTCTGGTAATGTTCATAGCAACCATAGTTTTTTCAACCAATGGGATTCATGCCATTATCCATGCATTTGTTGTCACTTCACATTCATTCAAATCAAGGTCGTGGGTCAATCAACGTAAAGTTTCTATTTTGCTGCTTCTGATTGGCATTTTTATGATAGCAATTGCCGGATTCATGATTATTTTCGGGAAAATGGCCGTTAACAGGCTGGTCGAGCTGGAGATTCTTGAAAAAAGTCTCGTGATTACTGCACTAGTTCTTCTCAAATGGATAATTATTGTTCTGTTACTCCTTTTCGCCATTTCATTTCTTTATTATCTGGCACCTGCCAAAAGGCACGATTTCAGGTTTTTCACCCCGGGATCAACTTTGGCCACATTATTATTTATACTTACCTCTCTTGGTTTCTCAACATATGTAAATAACTACGGACCCTATAACAAACTTTACGGCTGGATTGGAACGCTTATGGTTATACTCGTATGGCTTTACCTGAACTCGATTGCGCTTCTTATCGGATTTGAACTTAATGTAAGTATAAAAGATGCACATGCAGGTGATATTGAACGAAACAATATGAACGATCCCGATGAAGCCTCTGCATGATTGTATTCTTATCTTTGCAAAATGAAAAAATGGATTTTTATAACTGTCCTGGGTTTGCTGGTCGCCTGTAAAGAGAACATTCAGGAGACTTATCTTACTGCTGAAAAAGCTCAATATTATTTCAAGAAGGTCGAAGAGATATGTAACAGGGATAGCGGGAAGCTATGGGGTAAAAACCTGTTTGGCCCGGTGATGTTTATTGATAGAACAACAAGAAAAGTTATTGCAAATCAACCTGATAAAGAGGGACTTCTTAAACTAAAGGACGGAGTTTACACAGGTCTCTATCCAAAGGAACAAATTATCGGTAATACTGCAGTGATTTACGGAGGGACACTTTTCGGACTGGCCCCATTACCCTCTGAAGAAGATGATTTCAGGATCACAACAAGGGCTATCCATTGCCTGTTCCACAGGTTTCAGCAAACAATCGGCATCAGTTCCGAGAGTTTTAATGTTACTATAATGGATGAAAAAGAGGCAAGGATATGGATAAAGCTTGAATGGAAAGCCCTGAAGAAAGCTATTACGACCGAAAACAGGGAACAGCTGCTTGCGATAAGAGATGCCCTTATTTTCAGAGGTTCAAACCGGGAATCGTATCCCAAATACGAAGGGATGGAAAATCAATTCGAAACATATGAAGGTCTCGCCACATTCACATCGCTTTATCTTTTTTCTCAATCACCGGAAGAATTTAAATCGAGGCTTTTTGAAAATCTTGACAGAATCTACTCTTTTCAGTCGTATTCCAGAATATATGGTTCCATTCATGGAGCGCTGTATGCAACACTGCTTCATAATATTGGCTTTGATTTCACAACCTTGACAACCGATACAGTCGATTTGGGCAAGATGGTACAGGGACTATATCATATCGAATTACCTAAGATATGTCGGGATGTTGCCGGAAGTATTTCTTTAAACTACAATATAAATGACATTTATAAAGAAGAAGAAACCCGGCTTCAGGATATCAGAAACAGGATCAACGAAAAGGTAAGTGTTTTCACCGAGAAACCAGTGGTCCTTATGGAGCTGGAAAGTCCTTATTTCGATTTCGAACCTGAAGATGTTCAATTTCTCGACACGCTTGGAACTCTTTACAACACTATAAGAGTATCAGACAACTGGGGAAAACTTACTGTCGACAAAGGAGGGTGCCTTGTCTCCAATAACTATAAAAATCTCCGTATCACTGCAAAAGGATTGAAGATCGAAAAAAACCATATTTTCGGGGATGGATGGCATCTTATCCTCAACGACACCTGGGAAATTAAAGACGAATTTCCGAACTACTTTGTAAGAAAGCTGGTGCCCTGAAATCCAGTGTCGTGCAGTCGTGCAGTCATGCTTAGACTTTACAGACTTTAAGACTTCTTCTTTTGTTCTGATAATGTCTTCAGAGATTCCTTCAGCGATTTTATTATTAACTCCGTATCAGACTTCTTCTTCCTTTCAAGGTCAAGGACAGCGGGAGGCGCATTCTGGACAAAACGTTCATTGTTGAGTTTCTTCATAACGCTTTCCAAAAATCCCTTATAGTACATAAGATCAGAGGCTATCTTTTTGCGTTCACCTTCAGTATCAACTTCCTGTCCGACAGGAATGAAATATTCTATTGTCCCTACTATGAAAGCGGCAATACCGGTTTGCTTTTCTGTCACAAAACTGATCCGTGAGATATTAGCCAGTTTTAGGATAACCGGTAAAAATTCTTTATCATAACTGTTCTTATCCGTTTTGATGACAAGTTCTACCTGATTCCTGGCACTGATCTGTTTCTCCTTTCTTACTGCCCGTATTGCCGTTATTGTTTCCTTCACGGTTTCAAAGCGGGCAATAAAATCCCTGTTGAATTTTTTTACCCTTGGCATCCCGCTTACCATCAGGCTTTCTCCGTATTTGCGTTCAGCAATCAGATGCCATATCTCCTCGGTAATAAATGGCATAAATGGATGAATGATCCTTAGAAGCTGGTCAAAAAGAGCAATTGTGGCTTCGTATGTGATCCGGTCAACAGGTTTTTTGTACTCAGGTTTGATAATCTCAAGGTACCATCCCGAGAACTCATCCCAGAAAAGCTTATACATGTTCATCAGGGCTTCCGAAATCCTGAATCTTTTAAAGTTGGAATCGATTTCTCCCAGTGATTTCTTCAGAGCTTCATTAATCCATTTGACAGCACTTGCCGATGATTCTGGCTGAGTCAGGCTTTCATCAACTTTCCAGCTTTTTACCAGCCTGAAAGCGTTCCATATTTTGTTTGCAAAATTCCTTCCCTGTTCCGGAAGAGAATCATCATATAACAAGTCGTTCCCGGCAGGTGAACAGAGCATCATTCCCACACGGACACCATCAGCTCCATATTTTGCGATAAGGTCAAGAGGTTCCGGCGAGTTACCAAGTGATTTGGACATTTTTCTTCTCTGCTGGTCTCGTACAAGTCCTGTCAGGTACACATCGCTGAATGGCTTTTTACCCTGGTATTCGAAGCCTGCAATAATCATGCGTGCTACCCAGAAAAAGAGTATTTCAGGAGCTGTTATCAGGACATTCGTAGGATAATAGTATTTCAGATCGGAATTATCAGGGTTGTTGATTCCGTCAAATGAGGTTATTGGCCATAACCATGACGAGAACCATGTATCAAGAACATCTTCGTCCTGCCTGAGATCATTTTCCTTAAGTGCCTTGTTGCTTTTTTCCCTTGCCAGCACAAGAGCCTTCACTGCATCCTCAGCAACAACAAATTCATTATCGTCATAGTACCAGGCAGGGATCCTGTGTCCCCACCAAAGCTGACGACTTATGCACCAATCGTGAACGTTTTCCATCCAGTGACGGTAAAGGTTCCTGAATTTGGCAGGATGAAGATGTACTTCCCCGTTTATCACGGCATCAAGAGCCGGTTTGGATATTTCTTTCATTTTCATGAACCACTGCACTGACAACCTTGGCTCAATAACCGCATTTGTACGTTCCGACCGGCCAATTTTATTATTGTATTTAACCACTTTTACAAGATCCCCTGTCCTTCGCAGTTCTTTTTCTGCCAGGTCCCTGGCGGCAAACCTGTCGACTCCGATGAACATTCCGGCAGCAGAACTCATTGTCCCATTCTCATTGAAAACATCAATGGACGGAAGCTTGTGCCTTATGCCGATTTCATAATCGTTAATATCATGTGCCGGAGTTATTTTAAGGCAACCTGTCCCAAATTCAATATCAACATAATCATCAAAAATAAAAGGCACTTCTCTGCCCGTCATCGGGACTATTACTTTTTTCCCTTTCAAATGCCTGTATCGTTCATCAGCCGGATTGGCGCAAACTCCAGTGTCTCCAAGTATTGTCTCGGGACGTGTGGTTGCGACCATCACGTAATCGTCTTCCCCTACCACCTTGTAACGGACAAAATAAAGCTTTGATTTTTCCTCTGTGTAGTTTACCTCTTCATCCGAAACGGCGGTTCTCGCCTGGGGATCCCAGTTTACCATACGTACTCCCCTGTATATCAAACCTTTATTATACAGATCAACGAAAACCTTAATAACCGATTCATATCTCTTTTGATCCATTGTGAAAAGTGTCCGATCCCAGTCGCAGGAAGCTCCAAGTTTCTTGAGCTGTTCAAGGATAATACCACCGTGTTTTCTGGTCCATTCCCATGCATAATCAAGGAACTCTTCCCTTTTCATGTCCCTTTTTTCTATTCCGTCAGCTTTTAGTTTTGCAACTATCCTGGCCTCTGTGGCGATGGAGGCATGATCAGTACCTGGAACCCAGCAGGCGTTTTTCCCAAGCATCCTTGCCCGGCGTACAAGAACATCCTGTATGGTGTTATTTAGCATATGACCCATATGAAGCACACCTGTAACATTGGGTGGAGGAATTACTATTGTATATGGTTCCCGTTCATCAGGAGTACTTTTAAAAAATCCGTTCCTGAGCCAGTAATCATACCATTTGTTTTCAGCTTTTCCAGGTTCATATTTTGATGGGATCTCCATGTTCTGCTTGTTTAAAATGGTTGTTTTATTGAAATTGCAAAATAATACAAATTCATCACATTTGCCGGTAATTAAATAAAATGGCTTAAACATTGGAATTTTCTTAATTTTGTTCAGCAAAAAAGAGGATCATAATACAACCATTATATGCCATCTATTTCACAAAAAGGCAGGGAAATGCCTCCTTCACCGATCAGGAAGCTCGTGCCTTTCTCTGAAGAAGCAAAAAGAAAAGGCAGAACGGTTTATCATCTGAACATAGGCCAGCCGGATATTCCTACACCGGGAGTTGCCATAGAAGCTATCCGGAATATAAATCTTAAAGTAATCGAATACAGTCATTCTGCGGGGAATGAATCATACCGGCGCAAGCTGGCATCCTATTATCAGAAAATCGGTATTAATATTGATCACACTGAAATGCTGATCACCACAGGCGGTTCTGAAGCAATACTTTTTGCTTTTATGACCTGTATGGATCCCGGAGAGGAAGTGATCACTTCCGAACCTTTCTACGCTAATTACAATGGATTTGCAGTTACTGCCGGCATCAGGATAATCCCGGTAACATCCCATATCGGAAATGATTTTGCTCTTCCACCAATTGAGGATATTGAGAAAAAAATTACTTCCAGAACAAGAGGTATCATAGTCTGTAATCCTAATAATCCGACAGGGTATCTTTATTCAGAAGAAGAGCTTGACCTCCTCAGGGATATTGTAAAAAAACATGACTTGTTCCTTTTTTCAGATGAAGCTTACAGGGAGTTCTGTTATGATGGAGCCAGACATTATTCAGCGATGAATCTCAAGGGCATTGAAAAAAATGTTATTCTTGTTGACTCTGTATCAAAACGTTATAGCGAATGCGGAGTAAGGATTGGCGCTCTCGTTACAAAGAATAAAGATATCATTTCCACAGCCCTGAAGTTTGCTCAGGCGCGTTTATCACCTCCGGGGCTTGGCCAGATAGCCGGTGAAGCTTCTGTTGATACACCGCATGAATATTTCGAGGAAGTAAACAGGGAATATACTGCCAGAAGGAACTATATGGTTGATGCTCTTAACAAAATGCCCGGAGTGTATTGCCCTAAACCCAAAGGTGCCTTCTATACGATGGTTAAACTTCCTGTAGACGATTCTGATAAATTCGCCAGGTGGCTTCTTGAGGAATTTGAATACAAGAATCAGACTGTAATGTTAGCTCCTGCCTCAGGCTTTTATTCCACTCCCGGTTCAGGTAAGAATGAAGTCAGAATTGCTTATGTCCTGAAGATCGATGATCTGAAAAACGCAATGGAAACCCTGGATGAAGCATTGAAGGTATATCCCTGGAAGGTATGAAAGGAAGGGAGGTGAGGAATGCGGCATAATATATTGAATTGTATAGCTATTGATGATGAAATTCCTGCGCTTGACATAATAAAGGAGTTTTGTTCAAAGATCCGGTATGTAAATCTTACCGGCACTTTTACCAATCCCTTTGAAGCTGTGCCTGTTATAAACAATAACCAGATCGATCTTATTTTCCTTGATATAGTTATGCCACAGATTTCAGGCCTTGAGTTTCTAAAATCCCTTTATAATCCGCCCATGATCATATTTACAACTGCATTTCGTGAATATGCTTTTGATGGATTTGAATATGATGCAGTCGATTACCTTGTCAAACCATTCGCGTTCGACCGTTTTTCAAAATCGGTAAACAAGGCGTTTCAGCTTTTAAAGCTTAAAAAGCCGGAGGAAACATCAGTTGAGGAGACTCCCGGAGTGCTTCATGGATTCCTCATGGTAAAGGTTGAATATAGTACAATCCGGGTGAATTTAAATGATATTCTTTATATAGAGGGACTTAAGGATTATGTTAAAATCTATACTGAAGGGAAACTTATCCTCACAAAAACCACCATGAAGAATATACTGGAGAAACTTCCGCCCGAATCTTTTTTAAGGGTTCATAAATCCTATATTGTTTCCATTGATAAAATAGAGATGATTGAGAATAGCAGGATTGTTATAGGTAATCAGCGAATTCCGATAGGAGAATCCTACAGGACTTCATTCTTTAATATGATCAATGGAAATCTTATCTGACGGATTACTCATATCTCCGCTTTCTAAACCATAGATCTCTCAGTGACATATCAAGGTGAAGAGTGCAAAATGTTTCCCTGAACAGGTCCTTTTTGATTGTGCCATTCTGTCCCAGTTCAAGTGAGACATTTATAGCACTTAAGGCGCCTTTGAGAGGAATGCCTGTTCCAAACGTCACAGCCTTGTAACTTATCGGAATATTGTCAATAATAAGGTATGATTCACGATATTCGGCCCCGAATCTGAAAAAGAACATCTTTGTTGTTCCCTTGCTTATACCCTGAGAAGGAAATTCCACTCCAAAGGAATATCTGTTGCTGTTTCTGGTTTTAATAAGCGGATTATTGAAGTTTATGCCATTCCAGTTGCTCCTTTCAAAATCGATTCCTGCCATGAAGAAATCCTTTCTAACTGCAAGCCCGACACCAAAATTCTGCGGAATTTCGTATTTGTGGATCCGGCTTTTTAATACCTCCGTTCCAGTCCCTGTTTCAATGGTTGTTTCATTGCTCGTATTCAGTTTCTTTGAAGAATTGTAGGTAAAACCGAGCAGATATTCCCATTTTTTAAGGTTAAAATGGTAATTCAATCCATAATTGAGATTGAAGTTTGAAACGTAGGTAACATCCCTAAGGGAGTAGTTGAAAACATTGGAAGATTCGGAATGAGTGACATCACCAAAAAGATAAGCGGCATTAACTCCCAGCGAAAGATTCTTATAGACTTTTACCGAACCCCCGAGATAAACCTGATTTACTCCTCCCTCTCCCGAAAAGGATTTTAAGTAATTAACGTTAGTACCTTCAACAGGGGCTTCAGTATTGATATGATAGCCTATAGAACTGTAAGGTACAAATCCAAAACTTGTAGCTAACCACGGTGTAATCCTGAAACCCATTGCCATATATTTGAGATTGGCATTTACTAGTGACTGATTTTCATTTTTTGTAGAGAACAGGGTGTATTTGCCAAAGACAGCAATTTCAAATATCGACAGCAAACTGTCAAGACCACTGTAAGATGCCGGGTTGGTCATATTGATTGACTTTTCTGAAAGAAAGGCTATTCCGGTGCCACCCATTGCTTTGTTTGGTCCGATGCTGGTGCTTTCCAGAAAACCGAGTCCGAAAATCGAATAAGGCGTGGATGTTGTTTGCGGGAATATATTTTCTGACAGTAATAATAAAAATACTGAAATTAAAATATATGTTTTTCCCTGTCTGAACATAGTCATTTAGTAAGATAAGTAATAAAGTCTTAGTTTTACCGGAGGCTTCTTACCCTCAATAAGAAGTCTGTCAAGTGATGTCCTGAATTCTGTTTCCTCCAATCCGATCAGCAATCCATTGTCATAATTGAAACGAGCATCAGCAAGTTCACTATTGAGGAAGTTGGTAATATCAAAAGTATAACGCGTATTTTCACCGTACAAATCATCAAGTTCAAATTTTGGAAATATCGCATGTCCTTCATTATCCGTGAGATAAAAATTAAAATTTATCCTGTTCTCCCGATCAGTTCTATAAAGTAGCATCTTTTGATATTGAGGCAGCTTGAAATCTGTGTAACTGCCAATAACAGGCTCAAATACTAGTTCTGCCTTCAGAATCTTGAATCTGTTTTCCATAAGGATATTCTGAAGCGACGGAAATTGTATTTTAGGCATAAAGCCAGTAAATCCCTGCATAAATCCCTTGTTATCAGACTCAACTGATGAAATTATATTGCCTTCCTGCTTGATCATAAACAATGGTGTGCCGGAAAGGTCATTGATGATATGATTGAACTGATGGTTGACCTGACCTATTGTGATTGATATTTCTTTCTTTTCAGGTTCCTCAAGGTCAAGATGATAATACAGCTTCAGGAAAACATGGGTTTGATCAGCAATAAAGGCAATTACAGATTTGTTTTCTGAGGTACCCGATGTAAGTACAAATCCTTTTAAATAATCGGAGAACCATTCCGCAGAAGATACTTTTATATCCTTGTTTAAAATCAGATTGAATAATTCTGCTCCCAGTAGATTTACGGGGATACTTATAGTCGAGTCGGAGGAATTAGGTTCAGGATAGAAAGTCAGAGTACCTGTGGGATCAGGCTCATAATCAAATGATTCGTTACTATATAGGTAAGAATAAACGTTATCAAATGAGACAATTTTTTCTGTAAGCTTATGAATGCCTAAAGTCATTGATGAGATTGTGTCCCCGTAGCTGTACCCTGAATAATACAGAACAAAAGCAGCTGAATCGTAAACGGCACGAGGATCAATATCATTGAATGCCTGGTAAGCAAGGTCGAAATAAGATTCACATTTTACCGAACCAAACGTACTGTCCCGGTGACTGCCAACGATTGCGAGTTTTGAGGAAGATGTAACAATGGAATCGAGTAAAACCGTGGAAAGATTCACCTTGAACGTATCGATAATCTGCAGCTTTGTCTGGGATTCGACAAAATCCTTGCCTATTGTGAATTCGTTTATTTTTGTACAGGACTCTGTAAATAAAGCTTCTACAGTCAAAACAACCCCGAGAATTGCAGAAATGCTTGTAAAAGAGAAGATTTGTCTGTATTTCCTGCCCACACCCTTGCCCTTCATCTATGTTTGAATTTCTGCAAATGAATACTAAAACGTGGTCTGAACAAAGTAAAGTCTACAAACAAAGGAAAAGAGTAGACCTACAGGCGATTTATAAAGATATTATTAAATCTTTAACAAAAGCCTTAATATATCGGGGAACAGCGTCATTCAAATAATATTCATCGATTATAAATAGGAATTAGTCTACAATTTAAGGGTATATATCTACTAAGCTTTTTATTGAAGGATGCTTCAGATAGTTTTGTGAGAGTTTTTACTAAAAATAATGTAGAACATGACATACAAAGAGGTTAAGATTTGGATCAGGGTGCTGGTTTTGATTCTGGCCATACCGGTATTTAATTCATGCAAAAAACCTACTGAAGAACTTGTTGGCAACTGGGTAGAATTATCTGACCTGGATGGGGTGCCGAGGACAGCTGCTGTTGGATTTGCGATCGGATCAAAAGGTTATCTTGGAACAGGGTACGACGGGGAAGTAAGACTGAGTGACTTCTGGGAATACGATGTTGCAAGAAATACCTGGACACAGAAAGCTGATTTTCCCGGTGTACCGAGAATCAGTGCTATAGGTTTTGGAACTGATACAAAGGGCTATATAGGCACAGGTTTTGACGGAAAAAACAAACTTGGAGACTTCTATGAATTTGATCCAACTGCAAACACCTGGACCAAAAAAGCTGACTTTGGCGGAACACCCAGGTACGATGCGACTGCAATGGCTATCAGTAATAAGGGATATGTCGGAACAGGATACGATGGCAACAATCTGAAAGATATCTGGGAATATAATCCCGCGACAGATATATGGACCCAGAAAACAAGCATTGGCGGGAGTAAACGCAGAAATGCAGCCACTTTTGTAATCGGGGGAAAAGGCTATCTTGTTACAGGTGAAGATAACAATGAATACTTGTCGGATCTTTGGGAATATGATCCGGGAACGGATACCTGGACAAAAAAGAGAGCCATATCAGATTTATCCAATGAAGCTTATGATGATAGTTATTTAACCATAACAGGAATTGGCAAAGTTGGATTTACCATCAATGGAAAAGGGTATCTGGCAACCGGCGGCAAAACTACCGGAACTGAAACCTGGGAGTACACTCCCTCCACTGATCTCTGGAAAGAAAAAACTCCTTTTGAAGGTTCCACCAGGCAGGATGCAGTCGGTTTCGCCATCGCTAACAGAGGATATGTCACCACAGGCAGAAGTGCATCCGCTTACTTCGATGATATTTGGGGATTTGATCCAGATGCCGTTTTTAACCAGAATGACTAATAGAACGAGACTTTTCGTTTTCGCCCTCTTGTCAGTGTTAATATTAGCTGTGGCAGCGTACACTTTAAGAGGGCATTTTTATAAAATCGACGTTTTTAAAAGCGGACAGGGCTGGGGTTATGATATATTGATAGAAGACAAACCGTATATCCATCAGCCATTTATGCCGGCCATTGAAGGTCAGGTCCCGTTCAGAGATAAACAATCGGCAAGAGAAACCGGGAAACTGGTAGTCAGGAAACTAAAAAATCACAAAATACCTTCGGTAACCAAAGAGGAATTGGATTCTATCCTGAAGAACTAGTTATGCCAGTTATGAAGGTTCTGCAGGTTTTGCGGTTTCAGAGATAATTGAACTTACGCAACTTGCACAACCGCAGAACAATTATTTATACAGCAAATATTTCTCCCGAATTTTCCCGAACCGCTCCAACCCTCCCTTCCATGTTGCCCTGATCTCTTCGGTGGTCATACCTTTCTGGATCTGTTCCCTGATTGTCGGGCCGCTTGCCAGAACATCAAAATATGGTGTGAAGAACTTATCCTTATCCGGATAATTATGATAAGCAGCAATCACCCATTCAAGATTTAGTCTGGGTACAGGCACCAGTTTATCTATTATTGCATTGCGCAAGTCAGATCCAAAACATTTAACTCCAAGAAGGGGCGGATTCTTGGCCCCGGGAACGCTTTCCGGTGTAAAGCTGAATCCTTTGTCGGGAAGATTTGGTGATCCGTAAACCTGGAAAGGGAATGATGTTCCTCTTCCGAGGGAAATATTTGTTCCTTCGAAAAAACAGATGGAAGGGTAAAGATAAACTGAAGTCTGGTTCGGAAGGTTGGGCGATGGTTTTACCGGCAATTCGTAATAAGTTTTATGAGTGTAATTTGTACACTTAATAACTGTAAGATCACACTTAACGCCATTTTTAAGCCAGCCTTCTCCATTAATCATCCGGGCATATTCACCAACAGTCATTCCATGCACAATTGGTACCGGATCCATCCCGACAAAAGAGCGGTGTGTTGTATCCGCAATATTTCCATCGAAATAGAATCCATTAGGATTTGGCCTGTCGAGAACCAAACATTTTATATTGTTCTCAGCGCATGCTTCAAGAATGTAGTGAAGAGTCGAAATATATGTATAGAAGCGAACACCAACATCCTGAATATCAAACAGTACAACATCTATTCCAAGTAGGTCTTCAGGTGTAGGTTTAAAGTGTTTTCCGTAAAGACTCGATAAAGGTATTCCTGTTTCAGTATCCATTCTGTTTTCAATTTTTTCCCCGGCATCTGCAAGATCTCTGAAACCGTGTTCCGGGGCAAAAATCACTTTAATGTTGATCCCTGACTTCAGAAGGAAATCTACCAGGTGAGTACTCCCAACTATCGAGGTCTGATTGGCAACAACTGCAACTGATTTCCCTTCGATAAAATGTCTGTACAGGTCAAACTGATATGCTCCGGGAACCGGAGGTTCCTTAGTTCCATAACATGAAATGGAAAACATAACTAATGCCAGGAAATAAATCGTGATGGATATTTTTTTCATGTGATTCCGGTTTGAAATCGTAAATCTAATATTTTTATTCAAAACCGACCAATACTCTGTGGAACTCCATGAAACCCCTGCCTACCGTCTGCCTGCCCTGCCTACCGGCAGGCAGGCGGTAGGCAGGGCAGGCAGGTCTGTGGGACTCAGTGTAAGTTCTTAAAGAAAATCAATAGTTACACAGAGAGCACAGAGAAAACATAAAGTTACCCAGAGAAAATATTAAATTTGAACCTGTAAATAAATAATGAACTTACCATATTTCATAGCTCAGAGGCTGATAAAGGGGAGGCGTGAAGGAACTTCATTTTCACGGCCGATAAACATAATTGCCATTATTGGCATTGCAATGGGCCTTGCCGTCATGATACTCGCAGTTTCAATCCTTACGGGATTTAAACAGCAGATAAGGGATAAGATTGTCGGGTTCGGATCAAATATTCAGGTACTTAATTACGATTCAAATATGTCGCTGGAGACAATTCCCATAAGCGACACTCAGGCATTCATTCCTAAAATAAAACAGATCAACGGTATTAAACATATCCAGGTATTTGCAACAAAAGCAGGTATAATTAAAACCCATGACGCTATTCAGGGGGTTGTTCTTAAGGGAATCGGAAGCGATTTCGACTGGAGGTTCTTCAAAAGCAATATGGTTGATGGTATGGTCTTTACCGTCACCGACACCGGACGAACAAATAAAGTGATTATTTCCAAGAAGATATCTGACATGCTCAGACTGAGAACAGGAGATTCATTTGCTATGTATTTCGTTCAGGATCCGCCAAGGAGCCGGAAGTTTACAATTAGCGGAATATATGAGACAAGCCTGGAGGAATTCGATAAAATGTATGTTTTCTGTGACATAGGACATATACAACGGCTCAACGGCTGGGGTGACAACCAGGTTAGCGGTTTTGAGATCTTTATAAACGACTTTGACAGGCTCGATGAAATGACCATGGCGGTCAGGGATGCCGTCGGGTACAGGCTGCTTGAAGATGAAACAAAATTCAAAGTCACCAACATCAGGATGCGGTACCCCCAGATATTTGACTGGCTTAACTTTCAGGATATGAATGTAATAATTATAATCACGCTCATGCTCCTCGTTGCCGGATTCAATATGATCTCGGGGCTACTTATCCTGATCCTTGAAAAAACAAACATGATCGGGATCTTCAAGGCTCTCGGATCAGATAATGTCACGATACGGAAAGTGTTCCTGTACCAGGCTGCATATCTTATAAGCAAAGGGCTCTTCTGGGGAAATGTGATCGGGATTGGCCTGGCCTTACTTCAGCTCAAAACAGGATTGATCACACTCGATCCATCTTCATATTATATTAAAACTGTTCCGGTGAATCTTGATATTATCAACATCATTCTGCTCAATTCAGGGACAATGGCCGCAATTATCCTTATGCTGCTGATCCCATCACAGCTCATCACCAGGATAACTCCCGTAAAAGCGATAAGGTATGATTAGAAGGTTAGACAAAATATTGTCTCTTTTCCTAATACTGATCTTACTTTCAGGTTTCCTCCATGTACCCTCATTATCTGCTTTGAAATGCTGAGACCTATACCGGATCCACTTTTCCTTGTTGTGAAAAACGGAACAAAGATTTCATCAAGGTTCTCCTCTGGGATTCCCGGACCATTATCAGTAACACATATTTCTGTATGGAGATCACGGTCTGTGCCCGCACTGATTAAAATCTTGCTTCCCGGGATATTTTCCAGCGCTTCAAGAGCGTTTTTAACGAGATTGATTAAAACCTGGGAGATAAGATTCTGATCTGCAAAAATCTCAAGATCAGGCTCTTTTAGAGAAAAAGATAGCTCAATATTGTTACTATTCCACTGGGAATTAAAAAGGATCCGCAAGCGGTTAAACAGATCGGCCGCCTTGAACAATTGCCTGTCCGGTTCCGGTATCCTGGTAAGCTCTCTGTACGATTCAACAAATGACATAAGTCCCTTTCCCTGGGATTTAATGACATTTAATCCCTGAAGAGTGGTTGATATAGCCTTTGAAGTAACCTGTTTCGGAGAAACAGGTCTTCCTGAAGTACTATAAATGTTTGAAAGACTTTCTGACAGGGAGGTAATGGGAGTTATGGAATTCATAATTTCATGCATCAGAATCCTGATCAGTTTCATCCACGACTCCACCTCTTTCTCATCAAGTTCATTCTTGATATCCTGGATTGAAAGAATCACCAGTTCATCGTCTTTTGTTCTGAATGAAGTGGCTTTCAGAGACAGCTGAATTTCGCCCACTTCTGCGTTCAAAGGGACAAGTCTCCGTTCAAGTGGTTTTATGCTGTTAATCGCATGAAACAACTTTTCGTCAATCCGTTCAATTTGTTTTATATGAGTAAGAATTTCAGTATCCAGTAGCCTTTTTGCGGATGAATTTGAATGCAGAATAAAGCCTTTACTGTCAAAAGTAACAATCCCAATAGCCAGGTGCTCAATTAAGATACTGAAAAATTGTTCCTGATTCCTGTTCTCAATCTTTAGTTTCTGAATTTGCCTATTAACTCCGTTCATACCCCTATATATTTCCCTTACAGTCTTGTTTTTCTCGAACTCAGGAAAAGAGAGATTGGAATCATCATTTTTTACAGCATCAAAGAAGTATTTTATCTTTTTATTGGTAGAATTAAGATAGGATATCAGATTAACAACAAGAATCGCGATTATCAGAAAACAAATCATTGAAATTCTCAGTGACTTCTCGGCAAATACTAAATAACCTAAAAAAACTGACAAAATAACGATAAGCAAGACTCTTATCAATATATTAATATAGAGGTTTTTACTTATCATAGCTCCGGTTCTTTAACTTATTATATAGTGTCTGCCGTGTTATTCCAAGTTGTTGAGCAGCTGCCGTGAAGTTACCATTATTGTTCTCCAGAGCCTGGCGGATCATCTGGTTTTCCATCTCATCCAGTGTTATAAAAGAATTGCCAATATTAAATGAAGAAGGGGTATTAAGGTATAAATCTTCCGGTTTCAAGACAGATGAATCACTTAGAATAACAGCCTTTTCAATTGCATGCTGAAGCTCCCGGATATTACCCGGCCACGAATAATTAAGCAGCTTGTCACTTGCCTGACGGTTAATCTGAATCTGTGGCTTCTTATATTTATATGTATATTTTTTCAGAAAGAAATCAGCAAGTATCAAAATATCATTTCCTCTATTCCTCAGAGGTGGCAGTTCAATCTGGATTGTATTTATCCTGTAGAGAAGATCTTCCCTGAAAAGTCCTTCCTTTACCATGCTTTCGAGGTTTCTGTTAGTTGCACAGATAAGCCTTATGTCGGTTGGGATAGGCTGATTTGATCCGATACGTGTAATCTGACGGTTTTCTATTGCAGAAAGCAGCTTGGACTGAAGATGAAATGAAAGGTTACCAATTTCATCCAGTATGAGAGTACCTTTATCTGCTATTTCGAACTTACCCTGGTGGTTTTCGTGGGCATCAGTAAAAGAGCCTTTTACATGGCCGAACAGTTCGCTTTCAAACAAGGTTTCGCTCAAAGATCCGATATCAACACTGACAAGCACTTCTCCTGCTCTTGCTGAAAAATGGTGGATTTCCTGTGCGATGAGCTCTTTACCAGTACCATTCTCTCCTGTGATCAGCACATTTGCATCTGTTTTGGCAACCTTTTTTACCAGGCTAAGGACATTCAAAATTTCTTTTGAAGATCCTATTATTTTTTTCTGTTCCGGGTTGAACACTTTCTTCAGTTCTGTCTCTCTTTCCTTAAGCTGTTTTACTTCCGTTTTTGAAAGGTTCAGCTGGATCGCAAGCTTCAATGTAGCCAGGAGTTTTTCATTGTCCCATGGTTTGAGTATGAAGTCAGAGGCACCAGCTTTCAGAGCCCTGACAGCGATATCGATGTCACCATAGGCCGTAACCATCACAACCGATACGTCCGGATTTGTTTCCTTAATTCTTGCAAGCCAGTATATCCCTTCATTTCCGGCGTTTACTCCTGCCTTAAAATTCATATCAAGGATTACCAGGTTGTAATCCTTTCTGGATAATTCCGTGGGAATCTGGTTTGGATTTGAGAGAGTGGTCACAGTCTGAAACAAAGGTGAAAGCAAGATTTCAAGGGTGCTTAGAATGCTCTTGTTGTCATCAACGACCAGTATGTTTCCTTTTTGATTTTGCATTTGATTTTATTCAATAAAAGAACTTACACAGAGATTCACAGAGGTTTCCAAATGTAATTGTAAATAAGAAGAGAGTCAAGAAGGTGTAAAATATTTTTACGCATTAATGTAAAACATTTTTACTCCTGGGAATTATCTGAATACTTATTTAACTTTATATCAAGCATATACAAAAATGGCATTATTATAGTACTGTTACCAGAAAAACAAAGAAAATGTTTTGGTATTATTTAAAAACAGCACTAAGTAATATCCGTACAAATAAAAGATTCTCAGTAATAATTATTACAGGATTTGCTTTTGCTATCTCTGTCTGTCTTGGAATAACCCTGTTCATAGCAAAAGAACATTCCTATGACAGTTTTAATGAACATTTTGAGCAAATAGTCAGGGTGACTGATGCCAAAAACAACTCAAGTATGATTGATTATCGTGTTAAAGATATTCTTCAAAGAAACTTTCCTGAAATTGAGAACGCCTGCATTGTCCTCCGGAGCGGTGAACCTATTGAGGTCAGGACTGCAGAAAAAGGCTTTTATCTTAATGATATCATGTCAGTCGACAGTAATTTTTTTAATGTGTACACAATCTCATTCCGGTCAGGTAAGGCTTCTTCACCCTTTGAGAATATTAATTCAGCAGTTGTTACTGAATCAACAGCCAGGACGATATTCGGAGAGGACGATCCTCTGGGTAAAGAATTACTGGTATGGGGGAATTTACCGGTCAAAATCACCGGTATTATCAAAGATTTTCCCGATAACTC
>Ga0153915_10000732_pt1 | contig 30332 bp, 27 predicted proteins | sample Opewatmetagenome_2_FD_107003 | JGI IMG/M metagenome (GOLD analysis project Ga0153915, IMG submission 107003) | Freshwater wetland microbial communities from Ohio, USA - Open water 3 Core 3 Depth 3 metaG | ecosystem: Environmental > Aquatic > Freshwater > Wetlands | place: USA: Ohio, Lake Erie... | reverse complement strand
CCGCGATCGACGAGTTCATCGCCGCCTACAATCCAACCGCACATCCCTTCGCTTGGACCAAAGTCGCCGTGCGCCCAAAATCCCTCGCCAGTAAATACGCGGAGTTAGGAAACTAGATACTAGGCCCAAAAGCCCAACACAGAGAGTCGTGTGCCGCGGTAGCCGGCACACAACACTTGTTGGGCCGAAAAGATTGTGATCGCTCCACTCACCACATCACGACTCCTGCTCCGGCGGCTTGAGGTTTCCGATGCCCAAGTGATCTTCTGCTACCGAAGCGATCCCGAGGTTGCGCGATTTCAAACTTGGGCGCCCCGCGATTGTCGAGAAGTGGAGTCGTTTATCGAGGGACTCAGCGTTAGCGACCCGCTTGTCCCGGATGTCTGGTTCCAACTTGGCATCGTCTTGCGGGAAACAGGCGAGTTGGTCGGCGACTGCGGACTTCATCCACGGGTTGACGATCGTCGGCAGGTCGAGGTGGGTTTTACGGTAGCCCCACGGTTTCAGCGTAGAGGCATTGCATCCGAAGCTCTGGCAAGGCTTCTCGACTTCCTCTTCAGCGAGAACGACGCGCACAGAGTCTTCTGTTCGGTAGATCCTCAGAATGTGGCTTCTGTGCGCCTCTTGGAGAGAATAGGCATGCGAAAGGAAGCACATCACATCGAGAGCCTCTGGATCAGGAGCCAGTGGGTCGACGACGTGATCTTCGCGATTCTTCGGAAAGAGTGGAAGGAGAAGGCCCACCACGGAGGGTTGTGTTCGCCCGGAGCGCAGCAGAGCGGTGAACACGACCATTGCTGAACAAGCCCGGGGCGAGGGCCGATGGCGCGGTGTGGAGCGCTAGGCGTTTTGAATTTTCCGCCGGTTCGGGCTGAGAAATGGGTATGGGGCTCGCCGCCGACAGACAACCGCCGGCGGAGCGCAGTGGGGTTTCCTGAGCCATGCCCATCTCCGACCTATTCGTCATGGCCAAGTCAGGTCGACCCAGGTCGGCCTGATTACCCAGCAGTCGATCCGCCGCGGCTCTTTCCGGAGCGTAAAGGAGATGGTCCAGCGCATCGACGCCTCGTCACCCACCACAACCGAACGCCGGGCACGACCGCGCCACGTGAAAGCGATCGCCATGAGCCCGGCATCGGTCACCTTTCAAGTTTGAACTAGGCTTTCTTGACTTACAACCACAGCTGTAAGACGGTAAGCCATGACTACGAAGCTTTCGAGTAAAGGACAGGTGGTTCTTCCGAAAAAGGCACGGATGCGTCTGCGGCTTCGCCCGGGGATGACCTTCATGTGCAAAGTTCAGGGGAACTCGATTGTCCTTACTCCCGAGAGGATGCCCATGGAGCCGCCACGCCTAGAGGCTGATCCGAAGACGGGGCTGGTGGTCACAAGATCGTCCGCCGGCATAACGGTGACCAGTGAGGATGTGCGCGCAGCAATGCTCGAATTTCCATGAGATACCTGCTGGATGTAAATGCACTGATCGCCTTGGCGCATACCGGGCATGCCCTGCATTCCACGGCGATGGGGTGGTACGGAAACGTCTCGAAGTCAGCTGTCGGATTCCACACCTGTTCGATTACGGAGCTGGGATTTTTGAGGGTCTCGGTGATGACAGGACTTCAACCGGACATAGAAGCGGCCAGGCAAGCACTCGATGCCCTGAAATCCTCATCCAAAGTGCGTTTCGAGTTGATCTCGGATGACCTCGGGGCGGCGCAGCTCCCCTCATTCGTGAAGAAACCGCAGGCAGTGACGGACGGTCATCTGGTCGAATTGGCGCGAAAGCATTCGATGCGCTTGGCGACACTCGACCGAGGTATCCCTGGAGCTTTGCTGATCAGTTGTTGAATTTGCCGACCCCGGAAGGCTGTGATCACGCGAAGCGCAGCGCGCGCCGTGATCACGACCCCTGTTGAACAAGCCCGGGAGTCTGTCTCGGCGGTTTTCCCTGTTATGGGCCTCTTCCAGACGGCAGCGGTCGGTGATCCGATTTGCGATGAGGTACTTCTTCACCTCTTTCCCGGCTGCGAAACGAACCAAGATCCTCGTCTGGCCCTCCTCCCCACTCAGTGCAGGGCTGCTCTCGTCGGGAACATTCGTCGTGGGGTTCGGGCCGGGGACCGTGTATCCGGCTTTGTGTGGTGCTCGCCGCGGCGCAACAGGTCGACCTCGCGCGGGCACAATTGCGCGACATGACAGCGCGCCTGAATGAGCGCGCTCTCCGGCATCTGACTCCCGTTGGATTGCTCGACCTGCAACGGATGCCCGATTTCTCAGGCGTGGCACTCCACGCCCCCCGGCTTCGTCAATTGATGACGGACTTGTGCCCTCCCATGCTGAGCGGCTCCGTCGCCAACCGCCCCCTGCGACCGAGCCAACGATCCACCGCGCGCCTTCCGGCAACGTCCCGGGCTAGGCCCGCCGGAATTCGACTCCGAAGCGGTCGGCGATCCGAAAAGCGAAGCATCCGAACGCCCGCAGGGACGGACCGCCGCCGGGCCCCTCACTCGTCCCGGCTTGATGGACCGCCAGCGCAAGCCCTGTGCTCGTTGTCCAGACCAACCCGGAGTCTCCCGGCACGGTGAGGCCGGCCCCATCCTCCCCCTCGATCATCACATCGAAATGATCCGGTGGCATCGCTACCAGGATCCCGACGACCCTGCCATGCAGGACGGCTCCGCTGCCAGCCCCTCATCCCGCGACGGGCAGGAACTGCAGGAGATCCCTCAACTCGGATGGAGTGACGGCGGCCGGGGGGCGATACACGCACTGGACCGGTTGCGACGCGGCATATCTTTGAACGCTCGGTGTCGTGAGCCGGATCAGGCCTGCATCGAAGTCGCCATAGGACGGGAATACCCCCGATCCGGATTCATCGGCCGAGCCGTCGCTCACGCCGAGTTCCAGGTAGTCGCCTGCAGCGGGAAACTCGCCCGTGACCGCGTCGCCTGTCGGCGGCAAACAGTGCGCACAGGTGATCCCAAAGCTGCCGGCCTGGCTCAGACCCCAGGCCCCCAAGGTCCCCTTCTTTCCCTCGGCATTGATCGGGAACCCTCCCTGCCTGCAGATCCGCCCGATCGCGACAACGTCGGTCGGCAGGTTCATGCCGTGGCGGCGAACGAAACGAGGCACATGATGCTCCCGCTTGAGCACACCGGCGCTCACCTTGCGGCGGACAAAAACCGTGACGCACAACTGGCCGGTGCGCCGCCCCCCCACCATCTTCAGCCCGAAACAAGTCCCAACGACATTCGGCAGCGCCGCAAGGCGACGATCAGCCGCCTTGCGGGCGATCTGCAGTTTTCGGCGGTGCTCCTTTTTCACCGCACCTGAATCAGCCTGACCGTTCCTCCGGCCGACTGGACTTCGTACAGCCGGAAATCGGTTGGCGCCGAGGCGCTCTGCCCGAGTTTAGCGATCGCTCTCTGCAGTGCGCTCACGGCGCCTTCAATCGCCTCCCGCACCTGTTTGACGACGGTCTCCGGGCTGCCGCGGGTATCCCTCAGATCCAGGGCATTCAGCTTGTCCACCACCGCCTGGATTGCGCCCTGCTGATCATGATCCCCACCCTCCACTTTCTTGAGTACTGCCGACAGGTCACTCTGGGCACTCACCACGTCCCCTTGAATTGCCTTCACCAATGGGGTCTGCTGATCCAGTTCCGTCGTGATGATCCGCAATTTCCCGAGCGCACTCTTCAAGGCGGCCGCGGCGGCATCCTCCTCTGCCGCCTGCGCCACGATCCCGGCGGTTTTCAATCCCGTCGCAAGCGAGCTCACCATGCTGCCGACGGCATTCATGGTCTCGGGAACCTTCGAATCCATCTCCTGATTGAAGCTGGCAAGGGTCCCGTTCGCGGCGATGTTGAGGGTCTGCTTTGCGGACCCAAGGCCCGGGTGGAAAATCGCATAAGTCGGATGCTCCAGGTCCGGCAGGTATACCAGCTCTACCTTCAATGGCACATCCTTGTTGCCGCTGGGGCCGACCAGAACATACGGCTTGGGGGTGTAGAACTTGACGCCGCTCTCACGTCCTGTGTCGGGAGAATCTCCTCCATCCTTGGAGGGATGAAAAGTCACGTGGGCACAGCCGCATGTCAGCAGAAACAGGAGGCCGATCATGACCCGAGCAATCGGGCGGCATGCAGATTTCATTGGATTTCGGAGTGGTTGGGACGTTTTGGCCGAGGCCGTTTTCAGGACACAGGAAATTATCAACCGACAATGGCATCGTTTCCAATCGTCCCGCACACTCATTTTTCGGGAGGATCCACCCGATGGAAGCCGCTCCCCAGGCAGATTCCTTAGCGCTCAGCGCTGCCGGGCCGCGCGAGTGTGGCGGCGAACCGGACGATCCGGCCCCGCGCCCATGAGCACTCCCGGTGGCGATGGCACCGCCCCATCTTCGCCAGGGGGCAGATCGAGCCCCGGCGCTCCTCTCAGCAGCCGGCGGGCGCCTACGGAGCGGGCGGGGCGACGGGCTCCTGACCCAGCAGCCGCGAGAGCAGCGGTTCCATCGCCGCCGCCCAGATCTGGTAGCCTTCCTCGGAAAGATGGAGGCGATCGGGCCCGAGCCCCTTCCAAGTGTCGCCCTGCGGCGTCATCCCGACTCCGGCATCGAGAAAGAATATCCTCCTGCCGTCGGCCAACTCAGCCAGCTTTGCGTTGACCGCCCCGGCGTCACCCGAGTGCTCCGCGCGCGGGAAAAGTCCGACCAGGATCACCCGCACCCCGGGGAAAAGCTCCTGCGCCTTTCCGGTGACGGCCTTCACCCCCGCCACGATGTCGTCCGTGGAGTCGGCCCCGATGTTGTTCGTCCCGATCAGGACCACGGCGACCTTCGGACGGAACCCGCGCACCGTCCAGTTTTCCAGCCGCCAGAGAACGTTCTGGGTCTTGTCGCCGCCGGCGCCGAAGTTCAGCGCGCGCCGGTTGCCATAATAGTGCGCCCATACCTTGTCGCCCGGCGAGGTCCACATGTGGGTGATCGAGTCGCCGATGAAGATCATGTCGCAGGGCTTTCCCTGCATCGCCGCCAGCCGCTCCACGCAGCCCTGGTTCCATTCCGGATGCGCCTTGAAGTTGGAATCGCTCGGCACCGTCGACGCCGGCGCCGCAGCACAGCAAAGTCCCGCGCCGATCGACATGGCGCAAAAAGCGAGTCCCGGACACAGCCTGACAAGCCATCGAGGGCGAAGGTGGGTGCGCATGGTGCGATCCATTTAAATGAATTCCGGGGGCCTGTCGCCGAAAAACCGCTGAACGCATGGTGCCCGGCTACTCTTTACCCGCTGCTTATTACCCGCTACCGCCCCGCTCATTCGCGCTCCAGTTATTCGCAACTCAGGGAAACATTTCGGCTGCGGCGGCGTATGAACTGGTAGGCGGACTTCGGTCCGCCGTCTTCCACCGCAAGCGCGAATTCCAAGAAACATTGTAGCAACGCACGGATTGTGACGATGATACGGAGAATCGGATCCATTTCCCAGCCTGTGGAGCCGCCGTGATTCCCGGGGAACCGGATCACAGACTCCCCCCACCAAACAACGTGGCTCACCCTCTCTTCTCAGTCGCAATCGGTGGCGTGCCGGGAGAATTGCTCCCGGTCGACATTCCGGTGATCGCGGGGCCGAGCACCGAGGAACTTCTTCCGGGAGTCGTCAGGATCGGCAATCGGGGGCGGCTGGCCATCGGACAGTGCGATGACTGGATCGTCGGAGGAGCCGTGCTCCCGGCCGAGTCGCATCTCGATGCGCTTGCCATGGGGCTTTACGAGGAGATCTTCCGGGCCGCGGAGGGACACCACATTGCGCGGTTCTGGAACTACGTTCCCGACATCAACGCCGACAGTCCCGAGGGGCTGGAAAATTACCGACTCTTCTGCCGCGGACGCGCGGCGGCTTTCGCGCGCAGGTTTGGCGAGAACTTCACGACCGCCCTCCCCGCGGCTACAGGCATCGGAGGCCCCGCGGGCCGGCTGTCGGTGTTTTTCGCTGCCTGCAGGACGCCGCCTGCCTACGTCGAGAATCCGCTCCAGACTCCCGCCTACAAATACCCGGCCGCCTACGGGAAGGCGGCGCCGAGTTTTTCGCGGGCCACGGTGACGCAGTGCGCGGCAGGCCGCATCGCCTTCATCTCGGGCACCGCCGCGATCCGCGGACACGACACGATCGCCCCGGGCGACACCCTGGCCCAGGTCGACTGCATGCTCGAGAACCTGGCCGAGATCGCGAAGGCGAGCGGGATTGGGCCGCGCCTCGGGGAGGGCCTCGCGCGCTGGCGGCATTTCAAGGTGTATGTCCGCGACGCCGCCGACGGCCCCTCGGTGGCGCTCCGGATCGAGCGCGACCTTCTGAAGCCCGGAGACACCGTCTCCTATCTCCACGCAAACATCTGCCGCGCCTCTCTCACCGTGGAGATCGAGGCGGGGGTCTGCATACCGGGGTGATCCTCGAACGCGAAACGGTTTCTCGGTGTTGGGCCGGAATCCTTGGCGCAGACAGTCGGCGGCCCTGCGCGGGGGCGCGCAGGGAGGTTGGATATCCGCAACCGGGACAACCAAGTCCGCCAGACTCCTCGTTTAGCGGCCCTCAGGCTTTCGCCTTCAGCCAGCCCTCACGGTGCATCAGCTCGGCGACCTGGATCGAGTTGAGCGCGGCGCCCTTCCAGAGGTTGTCGCCGCTCACCCAGAAGGTCAGGCCGTTGTCGAACGCCGTGTCGATGCGGATGCGGCCCACGCCGCACTTCACTTTCTCGCCGAATGCGAGCGGCGTTGGGTAGACGCTCTTCGCCGGCTCGTCGAGAAGCTCGGCCCCGGGGAACGCGGCGACGGCGGCGCGTGCCGCCTCGACGCTCACTGGGCGCTCGAACTCCGCGCTGACGGCGATCGAGTGGGCGCGCACCACCGGCACGCGCACGCAGGTCGCCGACACCTTCAGCTGGGGCATATCGAGGATCTTGCGGCTCTCCGCCATCATCTTGCTCTCCTCGCCCGTGTAGCCGTCCTTTCCGAAAGTATCGATCTGCGGGATGAGGTTGAATGCGATCTGGTAGGGATAGACCTTGCGCTCGAGCGGCTCGCCACGCGCCCAGGCCCGCGTCTGGGTATCGAGCTCGCGCACCGCGGCGGCACCCGTTCCGGAGACCGACTGATAAGTCGACGCGAAATAGCGCTTGAGGCCGAAGGCGCGGTGCAGCGGGAAAAGCCCCATCAGGGTGATCGCGGTCGAGCAGTTCGGGCTCGCGATGATCCCTTGGTGCCTGCGAATCGCCTGCGGATTGATCTCGGGCACCACCAGCGGCACGTTCGGGTCCATGCGGAACGCCGAGCTCTTGTCGAGCACCAGGCAGCCCGCCTTGACCGCCGCGGGCGCCAGCGCGCGGGTCACCGACCCTCCCGCGCTGAAGAACGCCACATCGAGATCCGCGAAGATCGCCGGAGTCGCCTCCTGCACCGTGTATTTGCGGCCGCCGCGCTCGATGACCTTGCCCGCCGAACGGGCCGAAGCGAACAGCCTCAGCTCCTTCATGGGGAAATTGCGTTCGAGGAGCAGTCGAAACAGCTCTTGACCGACCGCTCCGGTGGCGCCGACGATGCCGACACGATAGGATTGTGTGCTCACGGTGAATTCTTCGCTCAAACAGGTCATGGAAAAGTGCGCGGCCTTGGGAATCAAGCCCGCAAACCAGATTCTTGCGGTGCGGTTGGGCCCCCAAACCCTGCAGCTCTACCGTGCCGGGGATCTTGTCCGCGCCTACGCGGTCTCGACTTCCCGGCGCCCGCCCTCCAACGTGAAGGGCTCGCTGGGCACCCCCACCGGCCTGCATGCGATCGCGGAGAAGATCGGCCTCGGGCAGCCGCCCGGCATGGTCTTCGAGGCCCGCGTCCCCACCGGGCGCCACTTCAGCGAGTTCTCTGAAGAGGAGAACCGCCGCAACCTCGTGACCACCCGAATCCTGTGGCTCCACGGACTCGAGCCCGGCGTCAACCAGGGAGGGGACGTCGACACCCACAACCGCTACGTCTACATCCACGGATCCAACCACGAGGATCGCATCGGAACCCCCCAGAGCGCAGGCTGCGTGCTGCTGCGCAACTTGGACATCATCGAGCTGTTTGACGAGGCCCGGGTCGGCGACATGGTCTGGATCACCGAGTAGCAGGAAGCTGCCGGACTACGCCCGCAGGTTCCCGGACAAAATGGCTGCGCCCTTTTGAGGGAAAGGCGGGCAGCGATTGACTATTTCTGCTTTCCAAACAGCAGCCTCAGGCTGTTCAGGCAGACGACCACGGTGCTTCCCTCGTGGGCGAACACGCCCACCGTCAGCGGCACGATTCCAAACCCTGCCGCCAGCACCATCACCAGCACCATGCCCAGCGACACCGCCAGGTTCTGGTGGATGATGACTCTCGCCCGGCGGCTGAGCCGCGCCGCGGCCAGAAAGTTGTCGATGCGGTCATTCATCAGGATGACCTCGCTCTGCTCCAACGCGGCATCGCTCCCCCGCGCGCCCATCGCCACCGACACGTGGGCGGCGGCCAGGCTTGGCGCGTCGTTCACGCCGTCGCCCACCATCGCCACCTTGCGGCCCTGCTCGCGGAACGCCTGGATCGCCGCCACCTTGCCCTCGGGCGTGAGACCCGCCCTCACCTCGTCGATCCCGAGTTCCCGGCCCACCGATTCCGCGGCATGACTCCGGTCGCCGGTCAGCATCACCGTGCGGATCCCGCCGTCGCGCAGCTTCAGCAGCACGTCGCGCGACTCGGTCCGGATCTCGTCCCTCAGAAGCACGCGCCCGATCAGGTCCCTGGCGAGCACCCACACCTCGGTCAGCTCCGGCGGCGCGGGCGGCAGCTGCATCGCCCAGCCCGCCAGCGGCCCCTCCTCCAGAAGCTCGCGACGGCCCAGCATCACCGAGGCACCGTCGTGGCGCCCCTTCAGGCCCTGCCCCGTCATCGAGGCGAAATCCTCCACCGGCAGTTCTCGCACTTGGTTGCGTTTCCCGTACTGGGTGATCGCGCGCGCGATTGGGTGCTGGGAGTTGCGCTCGAGCGCGCAGGCCAGCTCGATGACCTTCTGCTCCCGCCCCGGCGGGAAGCTCTCGTAGCCGGTCACCGCGAGCTCGCCCGTGGTCAGCGTCCCTGTCTTGTCCAGCGCCACCACGTCGACCTGTGCCAGCTTCTCGATCGCCGCCCCGCCGCGGAAAAGGATGCCGTGCTTCGCGCCCCATGCGATCGCCGCCAGGATCGCCGACGGGATCGAGAGCACCAGAGCGCACGGGCTCGCCACCACCAGCAGCGTCATCGCCCGGTAGAACGCCGACGTCCGTCCCGGTTCGTTGGCGAAAGCGGGCAGTCCCATCACCAGCCACCACACCAGGAACATCGTCGCGGTCAGGCCCAGAACGAGCAGCGTGTACTTCAGGCCGAACCTGTCGGTGAGCCGCTCGCTGGGCGCCTTCAATTTCTGTGCCGTCTGGATCAGGCGGATGATCTTCTGCAGCGTGCTCTCCGATGGCAGGCGCCTGACCTCCACCTCGACCGCGCCCCAGAGGTTCAGCGTGCCGCTGAACACCGGCTCGCCCGGGCCCTTCTCGACCGGCCGCGCCTCGCCGGTGATGGCCGATTCGTCGCTCGCCGTCTTTCCCTTCACCACCTCGCCGTCAGCCGGGAACAGCTCGCCCGGTTTGACGAAGACGCGGTCGTTCACCGCCACCCGCTCGATCGGCACCTGCTGGTGGCTCCCGTCTGCCAGCACCAGCGTCGCCTGCTTCGGCGAGGACTTCAGCAGCGCGCTCACCTCGCGGTGGGTGCGGTCGAGCGCGAACTCCTCCATCGCCCCCGACGCCGAGAACAGGAACAGCAGCAGCGCGGCCTCGCCCCAGGCCCCGATCGCCATCGCGCCCGCCGCGACCGCGAGCATCAGGAAATGGATGTCGAGCTTGCCCTCGCGGATGTTCTCCCAGGTGTCCTTCGCCGCGTCCCAGCCGCCGGCGAGGATCGCCACCAGGTAAAGGCAGTGCGCATAGATGTCCGCCGCCGGATGGGTCTGCTCGAGGATGAACGCCGCCACCCCCAGCGCGCCGCAGGCCCCCGCAAGCGCCGCCAGCGGCTTCCACTCCGGCGTCGCCGCGATCGCCGAGGGTTCGGGCCAGGCAAACTCCTGCCAGGTCCAGAAGGGCTCCGCCGTCGCGGAGCCGTCGCGGGCGACCTCCGTAGCCTCGCCCACCGCCCGCACGACGAAGCCGCTCGGAAGCCCCGCGGCCGCCTTCGCCTTTTTCGCCGTCTGCTTTTTCTCCACCGCCGCGATCGCACCGGCAATCCCCGCCTCGAGCGCCGCGAGGTCGATCTCGCCCAACGTCGCCACCGCCAGCTTGTGGCCCTGCGGATCGACGCGCACCGCTTTCACCCCCGGTTGGGTGCGGAGGAACTTGACCAGATCCTTGGTCCAGGCTTCCGGCGCTTTCGGGTCTGTCATGCGATGTGCGTCAAGAAATTGCTTCCCATTTCAAAGCGCAAATCCAATTGCACTGGGAGACGCCCGATCCCTTGCTGATCGGTCCCCGTTCCCTCATGATCGGCATCCGCGACGACACCGGCTCCGCAGGCCCTGGCGCCCCCAAGGCCCCGGTCGCGCGCGCCCTCGCCGCGCAGGCCTTTGCCGAAGGAGGCTGGCTCCACGATGCCCTGCGCCTCGAGCACCGCCCCCAGCAGGAGCAGATGGCCCGCGCCGCCGCCGCCGCCATGGAGTCCGACGAGGCGCTCCTCTTCGAAGCCGGCACCGGCGTCGGCAAGAGCCTCGCCTACCTCGTCCCGGGAATCATCCACGCCGTCAGCCAGTCGCGGCAGCTCATCGTCTCCACCCACACGATCTCCCTCCAGGAACAGATCGAGTCGAAGGATCTGCCCCTCTGCCGCCGCCTTTTCCAGGCGGTCCCCGAACTCAACGCCTACGCGGGTTTCCGCTCGGCCGTGCTCGTCGGCAAGGCCAACTACCTCTGCACCACCCGGCTCGCCCACGCCTTCCAGACCCGGGCGGAGCTCTTCCCGAGCTCCGAACAGGACGAACTCGAGCGCATCGCCGCGTGGGCCAAAACCACCCGCGAGGGTCTCCGCCACGAGCTCCAGCCGCTGCCCTCCCCCGAGGTGTGGGAGGCCGTCAACGCCGACTCCGCCGCCTGCAGCCACAAGAACTGCGGCGAGGACTGCTTCTACCGCCGCGCCCGCGCGCGGATCCGCCAGGCCAACCTCATCATCGTCAACCACAGCCTCCTCTTCGCCCACCTCGGGGCGGGCGCCGCCTCCGACGAGGCCGATGCCCGCGGCGTGCTCTTCCCCGACGACTTCCTCGTCCTCGACGAGGCCCAGACCGTCCCCGACGTCGCCACCGACTACTTCGGCATCCGGCTGAGCAGCTACGGAGTCGAGCGCCTCCTCAAATACCTCTGGAACCCCGCCCGCAAGCGCGGCCTCCTCCACCGCCTCGGCGGCGCCCGCGAGAAGCAGCTCGTCGAGGAATCCCTCGAGGCCTCCGACCAGTTCTTCAATTTCCTGCGCGAGCGCTGGCTCGATGCCCAGCCGGTCGTGCGCGTGCGCGAGCCCGACTTCGCCGAGCCGTGGCTCGAAGCCCCCCTTACCTCCCTCATCCAGGCCGTCGCCAAGCTCGCCGACCGCATGCCCGAGGGCCGCGATCGCGACGAGATCCGCGAACAGCGCGAGCGGCTCGACTCCTGCCGCACCAGTCTCCGGCAGTTCCTCTCGCTCGCCGCCGCCGACCACGTCCACTGGATCGAGCGCTCCGGGCGCAAGGGGCAGATCGTCACGCTGCGCTCCGCCCCGATCGACGTCGCCCCCTACATCCGCGAGCACCTCCTCCGGCGCAACACCTCGGTCCTGTTCACCAGCGCCACGATCGCCGTCGGCGACTCGATGGAGAACTTCCAGGCCCGCATCGGGGCCGCCGGCGCCCGCGCTGTCGCTGTCGCCTCGCCGTTCGACTACGAGCGCCACCTGCGCGTCTACGTCGCCGCCGATGTCCCCCTGCCCACCCCGGGCGACGCCCGCCTCTCGCTCGACGCGCTCGTCGACTACATCCGGTTCTGCACGCTCCGCGTCGCCGGCGGTTCGCTCGTCCTGTTTACCAGCTACCAGGACCTCCGCCGCTGCGCCGAGGCCCTCGCCCCGGCCTACGCCGAGAACCGCCGCCCCTTCTACACCCAGGGCGCCGACGCCTCCCGCACCGAGCTCACCCGACGGATGCGCGCCGCCGGGAACGCCATTCTCTTCGGGACCGACAGCTTCTGGACGGGGGTCGACGTGCCCGGCAACGCCCTTTCCCAGGTCATCATCACACGCCTGCCCTTCGAGGTGCCTTCGAATCCCGTCGCCGAGGCGCGGGCCGACTGGGTCCGCGACCGGGGCGGCAACCCCTTCAACGAGATCGCCCTGCCCGAGGCCCTCGTCAAGTTCCGCCAGGGCATCGGCCGGCTCATCCGCACCCAGACCGACCGGGGCCTGATCACCATCCTCGACTCCCGCATCCTCGCCAAGGCATACGGACGCCTCTTCCTCTCCTGCCTCCCCAAGCGGGACTACGATCGGCTGACGCGGGAGAACCGCCAGGGACTATTTAAGCCTTTCGTTTGAGGCGGCTTCGTTTAGCGTCGCCGTTTTCCCTTTCAATGCTCATTCGCACCGCCGCCCTCACCGACATCGGCAAAGTCCGCGAGGAGAATGAAGATCGCTTCCTCCGCGATGACGAACTCCGGCTCTATGCCGTGGCCGACGGCATCGGTGGCCTGGCCGGCGGCGCCCAGGCGGCCGAAGAGACCGTCAGCCGGCTGCACGAGCTCGTCCGCGCGACGCCCGAGGGCGCCGACTGCGACCTCGCGGCGCTGGTGCCGGCGATCAACGAACGCGTGGCCGAGCTCGGCCGCACCATTGATCCCAACTTCGGGATCGGCACGACGCTCGTCGCCGGCCGGATCATCGGGGAGCAGCTCCGCCTCATCCACATCGGCGATTCCGTGTGCTACCTCATCCGCGCCGGCGCGCTCCAGAAGATCACCGAGGACCACACCGTCGAAAACGAGATCAAGGCCAAGCACGGACACGCCGCGATGCTCTTCCTGAATCCCCGGACGCGCAACGCCCTCACCCGCTGCATCGGCCAGCAAGGCTCCCCGGTGCCCGATGTCATCACCCGCGACCTGGCAGCCGGGGACCGCATCCTCCTTTGCAGCGACGGGATCAGCCGCTTCATACCCGAGGACGAGATCGCCGACGTCATCGCCCAGGCCACCGACCCCGCCCAGGCCATGCGCTCCCTCATCGTCTTCGCCGACAGCCGGGGCGGCATCGACAACGCCACCGGAGTCGCGATCTTCGTCGACGAAGTCTGAGCCGCCGTCCGCGGCGATGTCGAAAAGGCTCCGACGCTGGAGAGCCCTCCAGATCGTGGATCGTCAACCGATGGAAGGCGGCGCGTTGCCGCCGCTGGTTGCCATCGCACCGCGACGGGGGCGTCGCGGCTCCACCTCGCCTCCCCAATAGCCATCAGCATCCCGCCCAATGCCCCATGCGCTATGCGGCTTGGGTCCTGCCCATCAAGGATGTCCCGCCTCGCTACTCACTACCCGCTACTCGCGACTTTCCTCCCCCAACCTCTCCGGATAAGCCCCTTCGGCAACCAACTTCAGGAGCGCCTCCCGGGCCGCGGACACGTCCTCGCGGTACGTCATCCCGAACCACGAATCCCGGCTCAGCAGCAGCCGCACCTCAGCCTCGCCCGATTGGAGGATCTCCCCGACCGCCACGGGGAGATAGAACTCCGCCGCCGTGCTGCCCGCAGATTTCTCCAGGAACCGCTCGAAGTGCTGTCGAAGCTGATTGAAGAACACCGGCAGAAATCCGAAGAAGGTCATCGAGACCGTGGTATTCGCATCGAGTACTCCCCAGCCGCCTCCAGACGCCGGGTAGCGCCCGCCTCCATCCGCGTCCGGCTCGATCTTCAGTACCTCGTCAATCCCCAGCAGCCGTCCCGTCGAGTCCGTGCGGCAGACTCCGCGGTTGACGGCGCCATGCTCAGAGAGCGTCTGACTCAACGGGTATCCCACCAGCGCGTAGCTCGCTTTCGAGCGGCCCGCGCCCACACTGTTGAAATGGTCCGCCAGCACCCGGTACGCGGAGGCGCCGTAGAAATCGTCCGCATTGATCACACCGAACGGCCGCGTCACCACCCGTGCGGCCGCAAGCACCGCCTGGCCCGTTCCCCAGGGTTTCGTCCGCCCCGCCGCCGGCGCATGGGGCACGGGCAGGTCGGCAAGCTCCTGATACACGTAGGCAACATCCATTCGCCCCTCCAGCCGCCGGCCCACCGCCGCGCGGAAATCCCTCTCGATCTCCCGCCGGATCACGAACACCACGCGGTCGAACCCCGCCTTCCGTGCGTCGAAGGCCGAGTACTCGATGATCAGTTCGCCGCCGGGGCCCACCGGCTCGACCTGCTTCAGTCCGCCGAACCGGCTCCCCATGCCCGCCGCAAGCACAACAAGATCGTAGCTCACACCCGCAGGATCCCGAAGCCCGCCCTCCGGCGCCAGTTTTTTCCAGGGCCGGTCGCGGTTCCCTTTTCCGGACAGCGGGTATTGAGACGGTAGAAGGATCTGCCAAACTTCCGAATTCCTATCGACCCCGCCCCGAGGACTACTATTCAATCATCAAGTCACCCCCACCCCCATGAGGCTCACCCCCGCCGCCTATGCGCGCGCCCGCGACTTCCTGCTTGCGCAGGCCCGTCCCCTCGAGCGCGCCCTGTTCCGCTTCCACTTCGATAACGCACCCGCCGTCGACGTGCGCGAGGCCCTCGCCCCCTTCCAGAATGCCGACGGGGGATTCGGCAACGCCCTGGAGGCCGACTTCCGCCTGCCCGACTCCTCGGCGATTGCCACCTGCCTCGCTTTTAAACACTTCCGGACGATCCGCCTCGACGCCCGCGACCGCATGGTCCAGCGGGCGGTCCGCTGGACGCAGGCGGCGTTCGACCGGGCGCTCTCCCGCTGGCCGATGGTCCCGCCCGAGGTCGACAAATATCCCCACGCTCCCTGGTGGGCATGGCAGCCGCCGGGCCCCGCGGGGTTCGCCCCGAATCCCGGAGCCGAGTTCGTCGGCCACCTGTGGCGTTTCCGCGAGGCCGTCGATCCCGCGTTCCTGTCCGACATCACTGACTTGGCAGAGCGATATGTCGACGCACTCCCGGAGGAGCCGGAGATGCACGACCTGATGTGCCTCATCCATTTCGCCGAGACCCCGTCGGTCCCCGCCGCCCTCCGCAACAGGACCGCCGATCGGATCCGCCACACGGGCCCCGCGATCGTCACCCCCGATCCCGCCGCCTGGTCCGGCTATGCCGTCAAACCCCTCATGCTCGCCCCCCGCGCCGACTCGCTCCTCGCCCCGCTCTTCCCCGACCTCCTCGCCAGGAATCTCGACTACGAGATCGCGCAGCAGAATCAGGACGGCTCGTGGAGCCCGAACTGGAACTGGTTCGGACTTTTCCCCGAGGAGTGGCCGGCGGCCGAGAAGGAATGGAAGGGAGTCCTGACGCTCCAGATCCTCCTCTCCCTCCGCTCGCACGACCGCTTCCCGGCCACCGCGGTCTAGGTCCATTCCGCCATCGAGCCTCAAACTTTGATATCAGGAGCATTGGGCGTTGAGCAGTGTTCGATCGGCGATTCCTGAAGTTGGATGCATAGGGCGATAGCATCTGCGCTTTGCCCAACGGCCCATGCCCCGGTCATCATCCATCTTTCCTCAACCATCCCGGGAGCCGCAGCCCGGATCGTTCGCGTTTTCGCGCGGTTCGTGTTTCTCATGCCAGGACCAATGATCATGAGCCAATTCGTCCGTCTCGTTCTCACCGGCGCCGTCCTGCTCTCGTCGCTCCCGCTGCTGCGCCCCCAGCCGGCCGAGCCCCGGTGGGCGCATGGCATCGAAGGCCAGCGGAAGGCCGACCTCGGCGATGGGACGTACCTGAACCCGATCGTCGCCGGAGATCACCCCGACCCGAGCATCCTGAGGGACGGCCCCGACTACTACATGGTGTTCTCGTCCTTCGACGCTTATCCGGGGCTCGTCCTGTGGCATTCGCGCGACCTCGTGAACTGGCAGCCCATCGGGCCTACCCTATTCAGGAACGTTGGCTCCGTCTGGGCTCCCGACCTCGCCAAGCACGCCGGCCGCTATTACATCTACTTTCCCGCGCGGATCGGGAACCGGCATTCCAACTACGTCATCTGGGCCGACAGCATCCGCGGCCCGTGGAGCGAGCCGGTCGATCTCAATATCGGCCGGATCGATCCCGGGCACGCCGTCGGACCCGACGGCCGCCGATACCTATTCATGAGCGGCGGCTACCGCGTCGAACTCGCGCCCGACGGGCTCTCGGTGAAGGGCGAGGCTGTGAAGGTCTACGACGGCTGGAAATTCCCCGAGGACTGGATCGTCGGGGGCTTCGCGCTCGAAGGGCCGAAGGTCATGCGGCATGGCGACTATTACTACATGATCGTCGCCGAGGGCGGCACAGCCGGGCCGCCGACGAGCCACATGGTGGTGGCGGCGCGCTCCCGCTCGATCGACGGCCCCTGGGAGAACTCGCCGTACAATCCGGTCGTCCACACCCGATCGGCGGCCGAGAAATGGTGGTCGCGCGGCCACGGAACGCTCGTCGAGGGACCCGACGCGCAGTGGTGCCTCGTCTACCACGCCTACGAGAACGGATTCTACAACCTCGGCCGGCAGACCCTGCTCGAGCCGGTGGAGTGGACGCCCGACGGCTGGTTCAGGTCGCGGGGCGACGATGTCGCGCGGCCGATCCGGAAGCCGGCCGGCGGCGAGGCCGTGCCGCACGGCTATGCGCACTCGGACGATTTCTCGGCGGACCGAATCGGGCTCCAGTGGAGCTTCTTCAACGGCCAGGATGACGACAGGGCCATCGAGCTTCAAAGCTATTGAAATGGGCATTATCACCATCGTCCTGAGGGTGAAATTCTGAGCTGCATGCGGCCACAGGCAGTGGCGATTGAACGCTTGGCGACGTCGATTCGGGCGATCGGGTCTGACGGAGCGGGCGGCGCCGGAGAAATTGGCTTGTCTCCCGGTTTTGGCGCTTCGTAATAGCCGCCCTTCGGCCATTGCCAGGGTAGCTCAGTGGTAGAGCAGAGGACTCATAAGCCTTTGGTCGCGGGTTCGACTCCCGCCCCTGGCACCAATCCCGGGAGGAATGGGAACGGTCTCGACGGCGCGAGCCCGGTGAGGCAGGATCGCGCAACCCCATGGAATTCAGGGACAACTTCTTCCGCGCCGTCAGCTGGTTCCCGTCGACGGTGGCCGGGACGATCCTGCTGCTGATCGTCATGTGGGGCATCTCCTGGTGGATCACCGGCAGGCTCACCCGCGAGCGCGACCTCACCACCACCCTCTTCCGCATCGGCGCCTCCGCGGTCGTCCTCGCGGCCATCTTCTACTTCCGCGACTCGTTCACCTACTTCGTCCGCCACGGCCCCATGATGCTCTTCCGCACCCAGTCGGAGACCGAGGCCCGCCTGAGGCAGAACATGCCGCAATGGATGACCCCGGAGGCGATCGCCGCCTACTGGGCTCCGCCCGCGCTTACCCCCGAGGCGCTGAAGCTCCTCCCGGCGCCGCAGCGCCAAGCCTACGAAGCCACCCGGGTGACCCCGGAGGTGATGGTCGAGTCGGCCCTGCGCGGCCTCGTCTGGCTCGCGCTCGAGCAGCGCCATTCCACGCGCGGGAGCGGTCGCAGCCCGTTCCCGCATGCGGAGCGCGGGACGAAGGTCCTCAACCAGTTCACTCCGATGCAAGCCCAGGCGATGTTCGATTTCGTCGTCATGATCGACCCGCGCTGCGAGCTCGACGCGGTGCCTTACCTGAAGGACGCCCTCAAATTCTGCATGGAGCCGCTCCCGACCGACGACCCGAGCAAGGAACTCGCGATCTCAGGCGTCCACTCGGGCGAGCCGGGAAACGCAGCGGCGGCACCGGCGAAGTCGAAGTACCCATTCATTTCGGCGAGCCGCGAGACGGCAGGCAGGAAGTTCTACATCGTCAGGCTCTCGGCGGCCCAGACGAAGATGATCGAGGCCGCGAGCGAAGAGGAAGCCCTCCGGAAAGCCAGGGAGTACATGCCCTGAACCGAAAGCCCCGCGCTAGCCGCCGGCACGGGGCTGCCCGGCTTGGCGGCGTGCGACGGCCTCCTCCAGGATGCGGGCGACATCACTCGGCCGGAACGGTTTCGTAAGATAGTTGTCCATCCCGGCGCCGAGGCAGCGTTCGCGGTCCCCGGCGGATGCATTGGCGGTCATGGCCACGATGAAGGCCGGCAGACCGCCGCGCGCCCTTTCCTTCTCGCGGATTTTCCGCGTCGCCTCAAAGCCGTCCATCTTCGGCATCTCGCAATCCATCAGGACGAGGTCGTAGCTGCCTCCGTCGAGCGCCTCGACCGCCTCAAGGCCGTTCGCGGCCACCTCGGCCGCGCAACCCCGCTTCTGCAGGAAGGTGAGCACCACCGTCCGGTTGACGGGATTATCCTCGGCGACCAGCACGCGCAGGTCGCCCGGCAGGCCGCCTGTGCCGGTCGCAGCCGGCGCCGGCGCGGCGGCGCCGCGGATCCCAAGCACGGCGTGATGGATAGCGTCGAGCAGGAGGGCGGTGTGGACCGGTTTATGGAGACAGGCCGCGATCCCCCACTCGACCATCTCCGCCTCGGTGATCCGCGCGGCGACCGACTGGAGCAGGATGAGCTTCGCCTTCTGCCATCCGGCCTGCCGCACGAGCGCCCGCGCCTGGGCCAGGCCCGCGTTCTCCGCGCCGGCGTCGGCAAGAACCAGGTCGCACGGCCCGACCTTGCCGGCGGCCACGTCCGGGAAGCTCGCGGCCGCGACCGTGGCAAGGCCCCAGGTGCGCATCACACCCTCCAGGTGCTGCCTCAGCGGCAGATTGGCGACGACGAGCAGCGTAAGCCGGCCGCGCAACTGCGGATCGGCGTCGCCGAGCGCGGGCGCCGCCCCCGCAGTCAGGCCCAGCGGCACTTCGAACCAGAACGTCGCGCCCTGGCCCGGCGCGCTGGCGACTCCGATGGCCCCGCCCATCATCGTGACGAGCCGCTGGCTGATCGCCAGCCCGAGCCCCGTGCCGCCAAACCGCCGCGTCGTCGAAAGGTCGGCCTGCTCGAAGGGACGGAAGAGGCGCCGCTGCACCTCGGGAGCGATTCCGATGCCGGTGTCGCGCACCTCCACCCGGAACCGCCGAACCGAAGCCTCGGCGGAGTCCGCCGCCGTGATTTTCACCACGATCTGCCCCTGGTCCGTGAACTTCACCGCGTTGCCAATCAGGTTGGTCAGGATCTGGCGCAGCCGGTGGGGGTCGCCGCGGACGCCGGTGCCGAGCGTCGGGGAGATCGCGACGATGAGCTCGACGTTCTTGCGCGAGGCCGCGATCGCCTGGATGTCGGCGGTGTTCTCCGCGAGTTCGCGCAGGTCAAAGGCGGTGTCCTCGAGCTGGAGGTGGCCGGCCTCGATCTTCGAGAGGTCCAGGATGTCGTTGATGAGCGTGAGCAGGGCCTCGCCGCTGCCGCGCACGATCCGCGCGAATTCCCGCTGCTCGGCGTCGAGCCGGGTCTCGAGAAGCAGGTCGGTCATGCCGATCACCCCGTTCATCGGCGTGCGGATCTCGTGGCTCATCGTCGCGAGGAACTCGCTCTTGGTGCGGTTGGCGGCCTCGGCGGCGTTCTTGGCCGCCTCCAGCTCGGCTTCGATCCGGAGCCGCTCCTCGACCTCGCGTTTGAGGTCGGCGAGCTTCAGGGCGAGTTCGTCCCGGGTCGCGCGCAGCGCATCGTCGCGATTCTCCAGCGCGCCGAGCATCGAGTTGAAGTCGTCGGCCAGCCGGCCGATCTCGTCATTCCGGTGGCGCACCGCCCGCAGCGCGTAGTCCTGGCTCGCAGCGATGGTGCGCGCCACCCCGGCGAGCGCAGCCAGCGGCCGCGTGATCGACCGCTGGAGGCTCAAGCCGAGCAGCACCGCGGCCAGAAGTCCTCCCGCCAGGAGCGCCGCCAGCGCCCACGAGGCTTCGCCGAGCACCGTCTGGAGCCTTCCGCGGAAATCGGCGGTGCATTCGAGCATGCCGAGGCGGTCGCCGTCGAGTTCGACCGGCTGGGTGACATAAACGCGCGTCCGCACGACGTGGGAGCGGCTGCCCGCCGGAGGCGCAATGAAATCCGCGCCCGCCCCCCCGCGTTCATAGACGGCGAAGTTTCTCCCCGCGGCGTCGACGAGCCGCACCCTCACGATCTCGGGCTGCTCGCGCAGGCCGCGCAGCATGGTCGCGGCCGACGCCTCGTCCCGGAAGGCGAGCGCCCCGGCGGTGTTGGTCGAGATGATCTCGGCGAGCGAGACGAGGTCGTCGCTGACGATCCCGCGCAGCTGCCGCAGCTGGAAGACAAAGAACAGCGCGAGCGCGGCGCCGAGCACCGCGCCGGTCACCAGGATCGAATGCAGCGCCATCCTGGCCTGGAGCGAGAGGGAGCGTCCGGATGCGGCGTGCATGGTTTCAGTTCGGGGCAGAACCGCGGACGAGCCGCGCCACCCCGGCGAGCCGCGCGTTCAGGCGAAGCGAGGCGCTCTCGGCCTGGCGGGCGTTGATCTCGCATCCGATCCGGTTGCCGGTGACGACGAGGCCGATCCCGCCGACGGTCTCGGCGAACCCGGGCGTGTCGCCGACGAGGAGGACCGCCCGCCCTTCGACAGCCTTGCGGAGATCGGCCGGCTCGATCGATGGCGGGTCGGCCACGAACACGAGGTGGGCGCCGGCGGCGGCCACCAGGGACTCGGCCGCGCGCACGACGATCGGGCGGCCGCGTGGCGTGGTCTTCCCCCCGATCTCCTCGGCAATGGCGTGGGTGCACGCGCCCTCCCGCGACTCGACCACCGCGACGACGAGCGGCGCCCGGTCGTCGTCGAAGGCGGAATCCGGCCAGGTGACAAACTTTGTGAAGTTGTAGATGTAGGCTGCCTTGACGTGGGCGATCGCGTCGTCCGGCGGCGCGGCGGGCTCGTCTGGAAACGCCGCCGAGAACGGCACAGCGAACAGCAGGACGAGCGGACGGACGAGGAGGCAGAGTCGGATGATCACGATCAGAATCTCCAGGTTATGCGGGCGAAGACGTTGCGGCGGATCGGCGCGGTCAAAAAACCCTGCCCCGCGATATACTCGGTGTGCTGCCCGTCGTTGGCGTTCTGCACTCCGAGCGCGCACTCGCAATCGAGGCGCGGATGCCAGATCAGCTGCAGGTCGAGGCGGATGTACCCAGGCACCGCCACTGCGGCGAGATTCGAGACGCCATAGGCCGAGGCCGCGACCTCCAGAGTATCGCAGGCCTGCCACCAGCCCCGGATCCCGCCGGTGTGCCGGGGCACGGCGAGGTCGAGGCTGCTGAGCGCCGACTCGATCGCTCCGTCGGTCGCATGCAGACGGGCATAGGCATAATACGCGCTGAACCGCCAGTCCTCCCCAGGCCGCCAATCGATGCTCGCCTCGAATCCCTCCCCCTGAGCCCGAAGCGAGTTGTCGATGGAGTATGCCCCTCCCGATTGCGTTCCTCCGCCCGCAGTATTCCCGGACGCCATGGACGCCGCGGTCAGATTGCGGAGGCCGCTGTACCTGTTCAGGAAGGCGACAAGGTCGAGCGTCCACTGTGCCGCCGGCTTCCCACGCCAGCCGAGCTCGGCCGAGTTCAGGGTCTCGGATCTCATGGCCGAGTTTCCGGCGACGCTCACCGGCCCGGACGATGCGCCGGTGGAGCTGGGAACGGGGAGCTGCGACGAGACTGCGCCGGTCTCCGATGTGTTCGGATGGCGCGCAGCCCGTGAGACCGCCGCCCACAGCGTTTGGCGCCGCGACGGCGTCCAGGCCAGGCGCGCGTTGGGCAGGACATCGCCGCCGGAGTGATCGTGAAATTCGTACTTTGAACCGAGGGTCAGGAGCAGCCCCTTCCGCAGAAGGGCAATCTCATCCTGGACGAACACGTTGCCCGTGTCGCGATGGCTCCTGGACGCCAGACCGGATACGGTGTTGCCGCTATCCAGATCGATCACCGAGTGCCGGACGCCGGCGCCCAAGACGAGATCGTTGGAGGTGGAGACGCGGATGGCGTGGGTCAGGTCGAGATCGACTTCGTATCCCTTGTCCAGGGTGCCCGCGCGCCCGCTGCCGGACAGGCTGCTGTTGTCCACCGACTGGCCCCGGCGGAGATCACCGTAGAGCTGTACCGTCAGCTGGTTGTCGGCAGAGAACGTGCGCGTCTGGCGTCCAAGCAGGTAGGCGTGGTCGCTGACCGCGGCGGAGGCGGACCCGCCGGTCGCGGACGGATCCTGGCCTTCCAAGGTCCGGCGCTGCCTCAGGAACTCTCCCTGCACCGTCGTGTGGGCCGCTGTGCTCCGGTTGAGGTCGAACCGGAACCCCGCGCGCTTCCGTGTGACCTCCAGAGTGCCGCCGCCCGCTTCGGCCCCGAGTTCGGTTCTCGCGTCCGTGAGCCTCCCATACACGCGCGCGGCGGCTTCGCGGCCGGTCTTCATGCCGGCACGGGCATACACGTCCAGGCCATCGATGGAATCGCCGCGGACGGAGATAAGCGAGCCCTGCGTCTCGGCGGCATCGCGGGATACCACGCTGATGATCCCATTGACGGCGTTCACCCCCCACAGCGTTCCGCCGGAGCCGCGCACGACCTCGATGCGCTGGAGGTCACTCATGTGGATGTCGGCGTCGCCCCAATAGACGCTGCCGTCGTAAGGCGACAGGACGGTCCGCCCGTCGACCAGCACGAGCATCTTCGACGACGAGCCTCCGTTGAATCCGCGCGAGCTCACCGCCCAGGAAGCGGCGTTCTGCTCGGCCACGTTGAGCCCCGGCACCAGGCGCAGCGTGTCGCCAACAGAACCCATCCCGCTGCGGCGGATGTCCTCAGCGAGGATGACGGTGGTGGCCGCCGGCGTGACAAAAAGCGGCTGCTCATGCTTCGCGGCCGTCGTGACACTGATGTCATGAAGCTCTTCCAGAGAGAGATCCGTCAGCGAAGTGCCCACGGCGGACTCCGGGCGCAGCACGTTCGCGGCCAGGAGCAGGAGAGCGAGAAGCGCGCCAAGCCCTGATTTCCGCCATGCGTCGGCCCCCAGCCGATGAAAGTCTCTCGGAGCGTCAGTATCCAGAATCACAACATCGATCTATCGGCTCCGGGCTTGGCAGCTTTACATTCGTTTGGTCCGGCAATGGGCCTGATTTTGCACCTGGCAGGTGGTAATGCCGAAACGGCGCGGCGACATTCTCGCAGAAACTTCTGCTTTGCCTTGTGGCGCACAGGCGGGGTATCCTTCCGTCAGCAGGAGCCCATTGACCCCGGTAACCACCATGAGCGATTTCCCGCCATCCATCACCGCGCTGCTGGTAGAAGACGAGGCCTACTTCCGGAAGTTCGTTGGGCAGGTGCTCAGGAACGGCCTGATCGACCGCGTCGTCGAAGGCAGGGACGGCATTGAAGGGGTGCGACTGTTCAAGGAGAACAACCCCGGACTCGTCCTGCTTGACATCAACATGCCGCGCATGAACGGCCTCGAAACCCTGGCGGCCCTTCGCCGCCTCTCGTCGACCGTGCCGATCATCATGCTGACCTCGGTCTCAGACGAGAAGATCGTGGAGGAATGCGTCCACGCGGGCGCGACCTTTTTCATCCGCAAAGACGTGTCGGCCGGTCAACTCAACGCCGCGTTGCACGAGGCGCTGGCCGAATTCCTCGGCCAGGGGAAGGTCGTCTCATGACATCCGAACCCCAGAAACTGAAGCTGCCGTCCAACGCCGATTACCTGCTCCGCTACGACCTGACGGTCCTCCTCAAGGAGACGGAGACGGACTATAGCGAGTCATCGGCCGGCGGTCCCCGGCTTCTCGACCAGAAGGACATCGCGGCCCGATTCCGCAAGCTGCGCCAAGCCAAGAAGGCCCCCGATGGATAACTTCGAGACCTTTCTCAATTCGCTGCGGAAGGCCGCTCCGGAACAATTGCCTTTGATCGAGGCGAAAGCGGAGCTTCTCAAGGGAGAGCCGTTGCGGCTGATGGCGGAATTGGTCGAGCGGCAGGTGCTCCCCAAGAGCCGGCTCTACCAACTGTGGGCCGACTCGCTGGACGTGGCGTACGTGAATCCCCTAACGGTGGCCATCCCGGCGGACGGCTACGAGCAACTCCCGGTCGACATTGCGCGCCGGGTGATGGCGATCGTGCTCAGTTCGCTCGGCGATGCGGCGACCGTGGCGATGGCCGATCCGCTGAACACCCGGCAGATCGATTCTCTCCGGAAGATTCTGGGGAAAGATGTCAGCCCCGTCTATTCCCACCCCGACGAGATCCAGACCGTGATCAACATGTATCTCGGCTCGGAGGGCAACATCGCCGCCAACCTGCAGAGCATCTGCTCACAGCTGCCGGGCATGATCGGCGCGAGAGAGATCAAGTCCGGAGCTGATGTCACCGATCTCGTCGAGTCCCGCGCCGTGATCGAGCTGTTGAACAGCATCATCCTGACCGCCTATCGGCGGAGGGCCTCCGACATCCACTTCGAATCGCATCCCGAGGACAGCTGTGTGCGGATGCGCATCGACGGAGACATGGAGACCATCATGAACCTGCCGCACACCGTGCACCTGACCTTGGTCGCGCGGATCAAGGTCCTCTGCGGCCTGGATGTCTCGCAAAACCGCCTGCCTCAGGACGGTGCCTTTGAGCTCAGCTTCGGTTCCCTCAACACCTCCTTCCGGGTCTCCACCATGGCCAGCCTCTACGGGGAGAAGGCCGTCCTCCGCGTCCTCGGGTCGCCGCTGAGCCACTTCCCGATGAATCTTGAGACGCTCGGGTTCCCGCTGTCGATGCTCGACGGAATCAAGCGGGTGATCTCCCGGCCCAACGGCATCCTGATCGTCTGCGGGCCGACCGGAAGCGGCAAGACGACCACGCTCTACGGGTGCATCAATTACATCAATCGCCCCGATCTCAACATCACGACGATCGAGGATCCCGTGGAGTACCGGGTTCCCAGCATCACGCAGCATCAGGTCAACGGCGTCATCGGGCTGACCTTCGCCAAGATCCTGAGAAGCATCATGAGGCAGGATCCCGATATCATCCTCATCGGCGAGATCCGCGACCTTGAGACGGCGATGATCGCGACCGAGGCGGCCCTCACCGGCCACCTCGTCTTCACAACCCTCCACACGAACAATGCGCTGCAAGCAGTCACGCGCCTCGTGGAGATCGGTGTCGATCCCTATCTCGTGGCGCCGACGACGATGGGAGTGCTCTCCCAGCGGCTCGTGCGCCGCATCTGCCCGTCGTGCAAGGAGCAATACCAGCCGACCCAAGCGGAGCTGGCCCCCTATTTCACGGGCACGGAAGGCGTGCCCGTGAAGCTCTACCGCGGCCGCGGCTGCCCGAAGTGCTTCGGCACCGGCTACCGGGGGCGCGTGGGCATCTACGAGTTCATCGAAGTGTCGGAACGGATGCGCGAGCTCATCACCCAGAAACAGAAGGTGTCCGTCCTGATCGAGGAAGCCGAGCGGGTCGGCCGCCGCTCGATGCGGTGCGACGGCCTCAAGAAGGCTCTCATCGGCTGGACAACCCTGGAGGAAGTGGAGCGCAACACCCTGCCCGATGCAGGTTTCGAGCCGGTGATGCCCTGAGGCTGAATCCGCCGGCCCGATGCGGTCCCCATGTCCAGCTCCCTTGGCGAATCGGCGGCGATCCCGGCGACGCCACGATGGAGGTTTCGCGCTGATCGAGACGGGGCTCGTCCTGCTCATCGTCGTGCTCGCCGCCGCCCTCCTCGCCACCCTGCTGGGCCGGGTGCAGCAGCGCCGGCACTGCGACCGTTTCGCCGCCGATCTGCGTGAGTTCTCCGCGGCATTTGAAAGCTATGCGCGGCTGCACAAGGGCGGGTTTCCCTCCACGGCGGGCGACGGCGTCGTGCCTGCCGGCATGGAGAGTCTGCTGAAGGACACCTCCTGGAGCGGCGGCTCGCCGTTCGGGGGAGATTATGGCTGGGTGGCGCGCGAGCCGCCCTCGGCCGGCCCGGGCTCCGCGCAAAGCGGGTCGGGCGCGATCGTGCTGACCGCGTTCTCCCCGCGCTTCCCCTTAGCCCTCTCCCGGCACGACCTGCTCTACATCGATGCGAAGATCGACGACGGCAATCTCGCGACCGGCCGTTTCCGCACCGGCTTCAACGGCTGGCCGGTCTACCTCGTCGGCGAACGACGGTGATTCCCATGTATACCGTCACCCTCATCCATCTGTCGGAGGATGCCCGGTCGGCCGGGGCCGATCTCGAGAGAATCGTGCGCCCCGATATGTCGCACGAGGGTCTGCTCCGGACGCTTGAGAACTTCTGCACGATCGACCCCCTGGAGAACGCCAGGACGGACCCGGAGATCCGGGTGCAGGTGCGCCAGGAGAGCTATCTGCTCCACACCGCGAACAGGAAGCTCCTCCTCTACGATGTCCACAACCGCAATCTCGCAGGCTTTCCGATGACCGTGCCGGAGGCCATAGCGGAGATCGACGGGACAGCGATGACGGCGCGGTATACCACCGTCCTGAAGTCGTCGCTCGCCCGCCCCCCCGCGCCCGCGCAGGAAGCCCCCCCCCCCGCCGCTCCTCCCGCCGGCCGCCTGAATCTGCCGCGGCTGATCGTGCTGGCCTGCACCGCATGCGCCCTTGGCGGGGCGCTCGTTCACCTGCGGCTCCCGTCAGGCACGGATGGGCCGCCGGCCGCGTTCCATCGGGTGAGGTCGTCGGAAGCCGCCGGACTTCAGGCCGCGCTTGTGGGAGTCTACATGACCGGAACCAAACCCGGTGAGCATGGGATGGTGCTGACCGCCACGGGCGAGCTGCGCCTCTTCGAACTGAGGGGCGCTGAGCCTCCGCGCGTGGTCCGAGCCACCGCCAGGCTCGGGCGCGTCGGCAAGACCCTCTGCCTGGCCACCGATCAGCCCGGCGGTCTCGTCGAGATTACAGATCCAGGCACATTCGTCTATTGTGGAGACGCTTATCGGCGGATACCCTAGCTGGCAATGAGGACAGCGGCCCAACAGTCGTCGGGGACGCGCGCCTTCACGATCATGGAGGTGGCGATGGCGGTGATCGTGCTCGCGATGGCCATTGTCACGTCCCTCGTGGTCCTGCAGCGGGCGTTCCTCGAGCTCGACACCGCCCGCAATCTCGAGATCGCCGGCAACATCCTGCAGTGCGAAATGGAAAAGGAGCGTCTCCTCGCCTGGACGGATGTGAGCAGCGCCACGTACCAGCCGGCGATCGACACCTCCTTCTCCCGCAATCCAGCGATCGCCGGCCGCTACACATTGTCCCGGTCTCTTGCCGTGCCGGGCGGACACTCGGGCACGCTCGTGCAGGTGACCCTGACCGTCTGCTGGCGAAGTCTGGACGGCCGGACTCTCTCCCGGAGCTATGTCACCTATTTCACCCAGGGGGGGCTCTACAACTACTTCTATCCGAATGTCTGACCCAGCAACCAGTCGCGCCCGAGGGTTCACCCTGGTGGAGGCCATGGTGGCGACCATGATCTGCGGGATCGTGCTGGCCGGGGTGTTGACCGCCAACTTCCAGATCATGCGCAGCGGCGTGCGGATCACGCAGCACGCCGAGATGAGCGCGCAGATCCGCCGGGCTCTCGATCAGCTCGGCCGCGACCTCAAGAATGCGAGCGCAATCAAGTGGAACAGCTCCAGCGACATCACACTCACCCTTCCGACAAGCAGCGGCTCGACCACGCAGGTGACCTACGCGTGGACAAGCGCCACCCAGAATTTCTTCATGGTTCCCGGCGCCGACAGCTCCGTGGCGACGGGCCGCATCCTCCTTGTCACCGGAATCCCCGCGCTCGCCGATGGAAGCGCCGGGGTCGTATTTGCCCGCCGCGATCGCGACAACAATGCCGCGACCACCGACAACGCCACGAAACGCGTCCAGGTCATCTTCAACGCCGTCCGCAAGTCCGAACGCTCGGCGGATGCCACCGACACCGCGGTGTCGGCTTTCTTCACCCTGCGGAACAAACCCACCTCATGAGGCTCACGCCCGCGCCAATCCCATCTGCACCGGAGCACCGCCTCCACTCGCAGCGAGGCAGCCTGCTGGTCGTGGCGCTGCTATTCGCCGCGGCGATCTCCCTGGCGCTCGCCGGCTACCTGGCCTTGGCGCGGACCACTCTCAAGGTCGCCCACCGCAGTTACTTCGTCAATGACGCCGCCAATCTCGCGGAAGCGGGCCTGGAGGAGGCGCTCTACAGCTTCAACCTGATGGCCACCGGCACGGCGAAGACCGACGCCTGGGCGAACTGGACGTTCTCCGGCTCGGACGCCATGAGAACCCTGGCCCCGTTCAACCGGGACCAGAATGCGGTCGCCGTCGTCAAGGTCTTTGTCCGAGGCTACGATGGCACCAATCCGGCTCCCTACGCGATATCCCAGGCCACCATCACCCCCTTCGATGGGAGCCGCCCCATCGTGAAGACCCTGCAGATCTCGCTCGCCGGTGGCGGACATGCCGTGTTTGGCGTGGCGGCCATCAATGGTTTGAACCTGAAGGGCACCACCAGCGCGAACAGCTTCAACTCGAACCCGAGCAACAGCCCGACCGGTCCATGGCTGGCCTATTCCGACTCGATCGCCAATTCGAACACCGCGGTGACCGTGCTGGGCGGCAGCATCGCAATCGCGAGCGGAAAGATCGGCGGCGATCTCTACCTGGCCTCCGGAGTCGCGGCTCCCCCCGCCTCCCAGGTCACCGGAATCCTCGCCACCAACTTCACGCTGTCTTTCCCGCTGCCCGTGTATCCGACGGCCGCCGGCGTCAGCCAGAGCTACAACCTGGGCTCGTCGATCCCCGCCATCCTGCCCGCCCCCGGACATCAACCCGCGTCGGACGGCCGCTACTACTATTTCGTCAAGAACGCCACCATCAGCGCACTCCAGATCTCGGCCGGTCGCGACGTCACGATCGTGGGCACGGGCACCAACATGACCGAGGGGCTCTCGATCCAGGGCACCTCCTCGTGCTACATCTACATGGATGGAACGGTGACCATCTCGAAGGCTTCAGGCATCAACAATTCCAGCTGGGCCGGGGCCCTGCGGATCTTCACCACCACCACCGGCACCTGCACCATGGACAACAGCTCCAGCATCGTGGCCTGCCTCTATGCCCCCAATGCCACGCTGAGCGCAAAGGGCGGCGGCAGCAGCGGCATGCTCGTCGGCTACTTCGTGGCCAGGAGCATCGTCACCACCGGCCACATGGACTTCCATTTCGACGAGGCCCTTCATCACTACAACGAGGGCACGAACCCCATGAGTTCCTCCACCACATGGAAGCCGAGACTGTGGCTGGATCTGCAGAGCGCCGCCGACCGCGCCACGGTTGCGGGGCTGACCGGCAACTTCATGCAGTAGGCCGGCGCCGACTTCCCCTTCACTCGTCGGCGCGCCTGTCCTCCCGTGCCTTCGCCGGCCCGCGGGCTCGCTCAATCCTCCTTCATCCGGAAGCCCAAGGTCCAGACCTCGGTCTTCTTGTCCGGCTTTGGCCCGATCGAGCGCATGCGCGCCAGGGCCTCGATGCACGACTGGTCGAACGCCGCGTTGCCCGACGACTTCACGACGTGTATCCGCGAGATCGTGCCGTCGGCGGCGATGGTGAACGCGACCTCGGCCGTGAGGAGATCGGAGAGCCCCGCCGGCTTTTCGTGATTCTGCCTCACCACCGCGACGAGGCGCGAGAGGTAGCCCTCCATCGCCGAATGCATGGCGGCCGCCAGGGCTGTGCCGCCGGCTCCGGCTGTGGAGTTCGGCGAACCGCCCTCGACGCCGTCGACGATGCCCTTCGAATGGATCTTGGGCACCGCGCCTCTGGAGCCGGAGGAAGTGCCCGCCTTCGGCGTCGGCTTCCCGTGCTTCTTCACATACTCGTCGTACGACATCTTCGGGTCGATCTTCGATGAGGATTTCCCGGCGGTGTCCTTTGCGGTCTGCCGGCTGCTGGGCTTGGGGGGCGCCTCCTCTTCCTGCGCCTCCTGCACCGGCTCCACGTGGGTGATCTTCACCTTCGGGATCTTCATGTTCACCGCCCCATCGGGCAGGCCCTTCGCGGGGGCCTCCGTGGCCGCGTAGTCGTTGCCCGGGCCCGCGACGAGTTCGAACACGTG
>Ga0153915_10000731_pt1 | contig 30351 bp, 31 predicted proteins | sample Opewatmetagenome_2_FD_107003 | JGI IMG/M metagenome (GOLD analysis project Ga0153915, IMG submission 107003) | Freshwater wetland microbial communities from Ohio, USA - Open water 3 Core 3 Depth 3 metaG | ecosystem: Environmental > Aquatic > Freshwater > Wetlands | place: USA: Ohio, Lake Erie... | reverse complement strand
TTTTCTTTTCGGCAAAACCGTTTTTCTCCACTGTCATTACGTTTATTAACTCCGGTTTTTCAGTGCCCGGATATACAGGCATGTCTGCTGTTATTAAGTGTGTAAGGTCAATAATTTTCATTTCCTTCTTCGCGATAAATGTTTTTACAAGTTAAAAATTTTATTGGTAAAAGCGAAGTGATATAAATCAAAAAAAATATTTTTTAATTTCATTCCCTAAACCGGATTAAAATTTCTTTTTCCGATTGTGAATGAATATAAAATAATATAAATTGCATTGTTCCCGATCCGCTTAAAACTCCTTTTATAATACTTATCCCGAATACAAAAATTCTTTTTTAATACGGCTTTACGGGGGGAGAATCTCCTCTTTTTATATAAACTAACAGGAGGAAATAATATGAAACGGGCGGCATTGTTTTTGGGAATTCTTTTTTTATTGTCGGATTTTTCATACAGCCAGAATATTTTGTATGTAAACAATGTTCTTGGCAACGACGCCTATGACGGCCTTTCGCCAATAACCGCAGGAAGCCCGGTAAACGGGCCAAAGAGAACCATTTCAAACGCTATTACAACTGCTCTGCCGGGGGCGCTTATTTATATTGCCGCAACCGGAATAAGCTATGTTGAAAGCCCGAATGTTAACAAACTTGTTACATTTATCGGCTATAGTAGCGCCGGAACCACGGCAAATGTAGTTATTGAACTGACAGCCGGTGATATGATATTTAATATTCCTTCGGGAGGCGCTGTGATGTTTCTTGTTCTGCCTATAGCCGGAACGGGGTACGGTTTCCCTTCCGCCGCGGGATTCCAGTTTAAGGGGACAGCAACAACAGGTTTTTATTTTCTCTCAGGTTCTGTGCTTCAGGTGAATACTGTGTTTCAAATCATTTTTCCTTTCAGGTATAAGAGATAAAATCCGCTTATAAATACAGCGTGGAGTTAAATCGTCAAGTCATTTAGAACCCTGCTTTTGGCAGACGATGGGAAATATCGTTTTCAACATTTTATTCCCAGCTTCAAAATATTTCATAGAATAATTTATAACAACACAGCATTTACGGGTGCGTCACCGCACACAGTTGTATGCTAAAAAGTTTTTATTCAATCTCCAATTTGAATTTTCTGATTACCGGCACTTTGTTTATTTCATCCTTCATATAAAAGTTTTCTTCATTATCTTTACAGAAAACAACGCCTGTTGACATATTTATTGTGCCGTACTTATTCTTATCCACTTTATAATATCCAAGATTTTTGCCGTTTATTCCATAAACATCTATCCCGAATTCCACATCTTTCGAACGCGTCAAATTGATTAGGAAATTAAGTATGTATTTGTTATTGTACAAAAACACACCGATACTTTTTACTCTATAAAACGTTGTAATTACTTTATTTACGCCATTTGTTCTTTGGCCGTATATTTCAGCGGCACCAAAATATTGGTCCCATTCTTTGTCAGACACTCTTTTTTCAACCACCTCATAATCCTGATACGGCAATGTTATTCCTTGAGCTATACCCACAGACCAACTTTTACTTCTATCAAAAATATATAATTTGCCGTCATAGAATTTTTTCGCGACATAAACCTTCTCATCATTTAATAATGTATAATTAAGGTCGCTCCATAAATCCATTTTGATCTCGTGAGGATCCCGATATTGCCAGAAAATACTGCTGTGCCCAAAAGAGGTAAGTATATTTTTAAGGTTTTTATCATATACCAATATTTTGTTTCCATGCTCTTTATTTCCCTTGTTTACATCTACAAGTCCGATTATACCATCAGCGCCAAATGGAGAGGGGAAATTTAAATACCGCACTGCAAGGTTAACATTCTCAGAGGATATATATTTCCCGTCAAGGGTAAGATACGTATATCTGCCAAGATTGTTGTCTTTTATTACAAGATGGTTTTTCTGGTTGATAAAAAACGCCTCTATTTGCCTGAACTCACCCGGACCGTCGCCCCCCCTTCCAATGGCTAATAAATATTTTCCATTTTTATCATATTTTTTTATCTGACATCCGCTTTTATCGTAGATATAAATATTATTATCATTATCAGTCTTTATTATTGTTGGCGAAACGAACCAATATTCTTTTGTGGCCGAATCTTTATCTCCCAGTGTAAACAAAGTTTCAAATTTAACTTTAATATATTGACAATTGCCAAATTGATTTAAAGCCAGCAGCATTACAATTACTAATTTTTTCATATTTTTCTCCAATTAAATGGCAGTCCCATATTGGTACTGCCATTTTCTTATTAACAATTGTGTAATGTACCTGAAACGACACACCCCTGTGGTGTTCCATACTGATCTTTGTGCAATATACAGCCATCGTAACCCTGAGGAAAATTATCCCCTTGATTGCATCCTTCTTCCGAACCACAATTAAAACAACCGGCCGGAGTATCAGCATAAACTGCAATAGCAACACATAAAAACAGCATTGCAAATAACAAACGGAATTTACGCAATAATGTTAACATTATACCTCCTAATTAATTATGTATGTTATTTCCCTCATTTTATCCCAAATGAGGTTATAATAAAATCTTCTTCTCAATTAATGGTTTTATTTTATTATTTATGTCTTCCTTGGTTAGCTGAATACCTGTTTTTATTTTCATCCTAAAAAAGATTATATTTTTATCGTTATCTATCAGGATTAATTGTCTATCGTATTTTTCTGTTTCATACATAACTAATTTACTTTTGACAGCTTCGGATATTTCACTGACGGCGTTTTCATCTATTGGATTTGCTTTGGCAAACCATTTGCCGCGTACTATATTTGAGTCAATAACAACCAGCAACTTATTAAATAACATATTGTACGTTCTTTCGGAGAACATACTATTTATAATTTGGAATTGTTTAAGACATATAGAACAACCAGTTGATGAAATCACATAAATTGCCGTGTACCTTTTTTTTATATCTATTGTGTCTTTAATATAAGCGCAACCGTTTTTCAGAATATCACCAATATGCATCTCTTCATTAGTATATATAAATTCTACTTTCTTTTTTTCATATATTATATACTCAATACGTTTGTAGATGGTCAATGCAAAAAATACAACGCCTGCAATAGTTATAGAGTAAAATACGTACCGTTCAATTCTTTTTTTCATATAGCCCTCTTTTTAGTTATATATGCCGCCACCATCAACAATAAAACATTTCTTCCCACCATCCCCCAACCAATTTCGCTTTTAATAAGGCCTCCAAAGCAACCGCAGTTATTATTCATGCCGGCTATTGTTCCGTAAATACTGAAAATAAGAAACGCGCCGAATAAAACAAGCGTTGCCAGTTGTACGGGTTTCGGTTTTGTTTTTAATACTAAAAGCAAGCTGAGTCCAATTTCAATTATCGGCAAAATAGTTGCAAGAATAATTAAGAATTCTTCCGGCAGGCCAACAACAAGTTTAAGCATCTCAATTAATGGCATCGGGTCTATTATTTTGCTTATGCCGCTTAGCAGTAACACGCCTGCAACTAAGTACAAGCACACGTAGTATATAATATTTTTTGTATTAGCCCGGCTTATCATATCGCTTCCGTTTTGCAAATATTATATTTATACTTTTTTAATTTATTCGCTTAATTCAGCATGCATCTCAAATGTAAATATAATACTTCAGCATTTTTTATCGCCAGTAGAAGTACCGGGAAATAAAGTAATATCCCCCCCCCCATTTTTCAATTTTCGAAAAAATTTTAACCGCCACTACAGGAAGTATCCTAGAACTGTTAAGTCCGAATAATAAAGCAATTTTTTGCCTGTACCATTCTATTGTTCTTTCTGAAAGCCCGAGCTCTTTGCTTATCTTTTTGCTTGTATATCCTTTTGCGAGCAGGCGTAATAGTTCTTTTTCGTTTTTGTTTAATCCGCGATAATCATTCAACGTAAGAATAATGCCTTCTTCATCGTACAACACTGTGTTGCCGTTTTCTTCAATGCCGGCAGGATAACTCACTTTACCGTTGTGGTCGTTAAATTTGCATACATCAATATTCTTTTCAACCAATATTTCTTTTTCAGCGTTATAATTTTGTTCTTCAGGCCGGCTTCCCATTGCCGGTTGCTTTCCCCTGTGCATGAAATTCTCCATTATGTTAAACTTCTTTACGTTACAAGTTTAAATAGTCATACAAATTCCGCACCGAATTATCCCAGTATTTAAAACTATAATATTTTATTTAACCGCACAAACTGTTTTTCTTTTCCGGCAGTGCAAAAAATAATCCACAAATAATTGCTAATGTATATCCGGCTTCGGCCCTGCGAAACGGCCTCGGCTGCTATAGGACTTTATTTCATTGCCCGTCAATCGGCGGGCTTTTCGTAATGACTCCATCATTTTACCGGAATATCTTAAGCGCATTTTTATTTTTTTGTTTTCCCGGCTAAAAATTCATATACTGTTAAAGGAAGAAGCCCTATCATTCTTGTAAGCAGAACAGTTGGCAAGGGAAATTGAATAATCTTTTTTTCTTTTGCAATTCCATTTAGAATAATCTCCGCCGCTCTTTGCGGAGTTAACAGGAACGGCATTTTAAAATTATTCTGATCTGTCATAGAGGTTTTAACAAATCCCGGTTTTACTGTAATCACTTTTATGTTGTGCCTTTTAAGATCAAGCCTTAATCCTTCAAGAAAAATTGAAAGCGCGGCTTTGCTCGGATTATAAAAACTTGTCCCATACGCCCTGTTATCCGCAAGGCTTGAAACGCCCACAATCATTCCCTCCTTCCTTTTAATAAAACCGGGAAGCAGAAGTTCAATCCAGTAAACTGCGCTTAAAAAATTTGTTTTAATTACTTCCTCCGCGGCGGATGAATCGAGATTTTCAGGATTAACCGCAATTCCGATTCCGGCACTAAGAATAGCAATGTCAATTTTTCCAGTAATGCTTTCGGCTTTTTCAAATGCGGACTTGACATCCTCTTTGTTGCTTACGTCGCATTTAATAATTTCAATTCGGCTGTTTGTCCCGGCATTGTTTTTAATTTCTTCAAGCAGTTCAATTCTTCTCGCCGTAAGAATGAGCCTGCTGTCTTTCAAGGCCGGGCTTTCCGCTATTGCTCTTCCTATTCCAGAGGATGCCCCGGTGATTAAAACAGTCTTATTTTCAAACATTCTTTCCTCTTTTAAAAATTAATCTAAAAAAACGGGCATAGTTTTTGTTAAGAAGCCCAAAATTCTTATCTTTATCAAAAATCGTTCCGAAAAATATGAAATATCAGGTTACTGAAATAGAAGAAATTACAATAAACGACAATATATTCGATGTAAAATTCGAATGCGACCTTAAAAAATGCAAGGGCGCGTGCTGTACAATGGAAAGCGAATACGGCGCCCCGCTTGATGAGGAGGAAATTCCGGTTATTGAAAAACACCTTCCCGTTATAATGAGATACCTTACACAAAAACATATAAGCGAGATTGAAGAACGCGGCTTCTGGTACAGAAAGGATGGTTCTTTAATGGTTCGCAGTATTAATAACCGCGAGTGTGTTTTTGTCTATTACGAGAATGATATTGCCTGCTGTGCAATTGAAAAAGCATTTATGAACAAAGAAATAAATTATAAAAAACCGATTTCGTGTCATTTATTCCCCATAAGAATAATAAATTTCGGCGGGCCGGTTTTATATTTTGAAGAATACAACGAATGCCGCCCCGCCCTCGAAAAAGGGAACAGCTCCGGAAAAACGGTATTCGAATTCTGCTGTAACTCCCTTGAAAGGAAATACGGTAAAAAATGGTACAATAATGTTAAGGAATCTATAAAGGAATCAAATGCTTAGTCCTTCTTTACAGCACCGACTGTCGTTACAACAGAAATTATCGCCTCAGCAGATTCAGTATCAAAAACTGCTTCAGCTAAATACGCTTGCGCTTGAACAGCGGATTAAAACAGAACTGGAGTTAAACCCAATTCTTGAAGAGGAATATGAACTGACTCAGGAGCAGATTGAAGATAATCCTGAAAACAGAGATGATGCAACAAGCACAGAGGAAGAGGAAACCGAATTATACGATAAAGAGCAGGATGAGTTTGCCCTTGAAGATTATATGAACGAAGTTGATCATGATGTAGATAAACTTAACCGTTCAAATGAAGAAGAAAAGCTTCACCCGGTGGCTCCTTCGCGCCGCACTTTAAGAGAATCGCTCTTTGAACAATTATATATGCTCAACCTTTCCGAAAATGAGACCATACTCGGCGAACATATTATAGACAGCCTCGATAAAGACGGCTATTTTAAAAGAGAACTTGCACAGATTATTAATGACCTTAGCCTTTTCGAATATATAGAATTATCCCTTGAACATGCGGAAAAAATTCTGCACAAAATTCAGTCATTTGAGCCTGCCGGAATTGCGGCGCGCAATCTTCAGGAATGCCTTCTCTTCCAGATAAGAAATTCCTCATTCGACCCTTATTATTCCTACCTTGCGGAAAAAATACTTGCCGACCATTGGGATGATTTTACGAATAAACGTTTCGACGCGATCCAGAGGAATATGAATTTGACCCGCGAAACCTTGAAATCGGCGATAGACATTATCCAAAGGCTTAACCCAAAACCGGGGGAAGGAAATATCGATTCGGAAGAGGCTAATCAGGTTACTCCCGATTTTCTTATTGAAAAGATAGAGGGAAATTTTATACTTACTCTCAACGACAAATCAATGCTTTCGGTTACTATAAGCCCCACATACCTCGATATGATGAACTCGAACAAAAGAAAGCGCAAGATATCGGATCGGGAGAAAGAAACACATAAATTCCTGCGGGAAAAATTCGAATCGGCAAAATGGTTTATTGCATGCATTCAACAGAGAAGGAATACGCTTCTTAAAATAATGCAGGCAATTCTCGAAAGGCAACATGAATTTTTCGACGGCGGCCCCCGTTTTCTAAAACCGATGATCTATAAAGATATTGCGGATATTATCGGAATGGACATTTCCACAATAAGCCGCGTTGTAAACGGCAAATATGTTCAAAGCCCGCAGGGCATCCATGAGCTTAAATATTTCTTCAGCGAAGGGCTTTCAACAGACGGAGGCGAAGATATAAGCAATAAACACATCAAAGAACTTATAAAAGAAATCTGCGATAACGAACCGAACAACGAACCTTACAGCGACGATAAAATTGCGAGCCTTCTCGTTGAAAAAGGGATTCATATTGCAAGGCGTACAATAGCCAAATACAGGGAACAATTAAAGATTCCTATTGCGAGACTCCGAAAGAAATTATGAAAACAGCGCTGGACATTTTTATTATTCTGCTGCTCTTCGGAGCATTTGCTGCGGCTCATTCTTTTCTTGCAACGGATTATGTAAAAAAGAATATTTCCCTGCGCGCAGGAAATAAAGCCGCTTTTTACCGAATATTTTACAACGCTTTTTCAGTGATTACATTTGCTGCGCTTCTCGAAGTTACTCCCAAACCCGATCAGCTTGTTTACGAACTCCGTTATCCTTGGGATATTATTTTCTTTGCCCTTCAGGCTTTAAGCCTTGCTGGGGCAGTGTGGTCTTTTGCTTCAATGGATTTTTACGAGCTATCGGGATTAAATAATGTAAAACGTTATTTTCGGGGAACATTCAACCCCGAAAATCCGGAAGAGGGAATGAGGCTTTCAATTAAAGGCCCCCATAAAATAAGCCGCCATCCGGCATATTTTTTTATTATTCTTTTTCTTGCATTCCGCGCTTATATGAATTTGTTTTTTCTTGTATTTTTTGTCTGCTGTACGGCTTATTTTTTCATCGGCGCTTATTTTGAAGAAAAAAAACTTATACGCAGATTTGGGAATGAGTATATAGAATATGCGAAAAGAACGTCTAAAATTTTTCCTTTTAAATTTTCAAAAATGATGTGATAAAAGTCATTTTGTTTCGTCTTAATTATATGTGATATTTACAAAGCTTAAAGGAATAGAAATGAGAATAAGATCAACTACAATATTGGGCATAATACATAACGGTCAGGCCGCGCTCGGCGGAGACGGGCAGGTAACGCTTGGCAACACCGTTATGAAACACAATTCCACCAAAATCCGTTCTCTTTATAATGGAAAAGTGCTTTGCGGTTTTGCAGGTTCAACAGCCGACGCTTTTACTTTGCTTACCCGTTTTGAAGAAAAGCTTGAACAATACAGGGGAAATGTAAGCCGCGCGGTTGTGGAACTTGCTAAAGACTGGCGCACCGATAAGTTTTTGCGCAGGCTTGAAGCAATGCTTGCAATCGTTTCGGAAGATAAAACATTCGTTGTCTCAGGCACCGGGGATGTAATTGAACCCGATGAAGACATTGTAGCTATCGGTTCGGGAGGTATGTACGCTCTTGCGGCAGCGCGGATGCTAAAAAAATACAGCTCCCTTTCTGCCGAGGAAATTGTTAAAGAAGCCCTGCAGACCGCGGCTGATATATGCATCTATACGAACAATAAAATAAATGTAGAAATCATTAAAAATAATCCGGCATAAATATGAAAAACGATTTGATGAAAAAACTTACTCCGCTGCAGACCGTTAAAGAATTGGATAAATATATAATCGGTCAGGATGAGGCAAAAAGAGCGGTTGCAATTGCGCTCCGCAACAGATGGCGCAGGCAGAACGCCGATGAAAAAATTAAAGACGAAATAATGCCGAACAACATTATTTTAATCGGCCCCACCGGCGTCGGCAAAACTGAAATTGCAAGGAGGCTTGCCAAACTTTCCGGCGCGCCTTTTATTAAAGTGGAAGCTTCAAAATTTACCGAAGTCGGCTATGTTGGCCGCGATGTTGAATCGATGATACGCGACCTCGTTGAACTCGCAATTACTATGGTGCGCGAAGAAAAGACTGAGGCGGTTCACAAAAAAGCGGAAGCGCTTGCCGACGAAAGAATTTTGGACATTCTTATTCCCCCCGTTAAACGCCCGCACAATGCTTCAGAAGCCGATGATGAGGCATTCCAGAATGAAAAGACGCGCGACTGGATGAAAGAGAAGCTGCAGAAAGGGGAACTCGACGACAAAATGATTGAATTTGATGTGCAGACCCCCGCTTTCGGAATGCAGGTATTAAGCCCCATGGGTATGGACGATATGGGCATTAATCTACAGGAAATTATGAGCAGTATGGTTCCGAAGAAAAAGAAAAAAAGAAAAACCCATATTAAAGAAGCCCGCAAAGCGCTTGCATTGGAAGAGGCTCAGAAATTAATCGATATGGACACGGTTCAGAAAGAAGCATTAATCAGAGTTGAAAATGCAGGAATCGTTTTCATTGACGAAATTGATAAAATCGCCGGACAGAGTTCCAAGGGAACCGGGCCCGATGTATCGCGCGAAGGAGTGCAGAGAGACCTTCTTCCTATTGTTGAAGGATCAACTGTAAATACAAAATACGGGCCTGTTAAAACCGACCATATTCTTTTTATCGCTTCAGGCGCTTTTCATATTTCCAAACCGTCCGATTTGATTCCTGAACTTCAGGGGCGTTTCCCGATACGCGTTGAATTAAGAAGCCTTACCGAAGATGATTTTGTTAAAATCTTAACTCTTCCGCAGAATGCGCTTCTTAAACAATATGCCGCGCTTCTTCAGACAGAAGAGGTTGTAATTTCATTTGAAGAAAGCGCAATTAAAGAAATTGCAAAAATTGCCGCTATTGTTAATGAGCAGGTTGAGAACATCGGCGCAAGAAGGCTTCATACAATTTTAACCACATTGCTTGAGGATATTCTTTTTGACGTTCCCGACAAAATGCCTGAATCGGAAATTATAATTTCCGGTTTAATGGTTAATGAAAAACTTGATAAGATTGTTAAGAACCGCGATCTGAGCAAATATATTTTATAACCCCCTATAGAGACGTGGCAAACCGCGTCTCTATATGTTTTTTACCTCCGCAAAAGTCCTTTTAATTCCTTTATTATATTTAACCGCCGGATAACCGAGAATAAGGAATAATCCCTCTCTGCTTGTGTGCTTAATGCCGTGTTTTTTACGGAATTGCCCGGCCGGTTTTCCCCTTTGAAGCATAGGATGAATACCCCCGAGCATACAGGCGCCAAGCCCGAGCGATTCTGCCGCCGCCATTGCAAAAGTTGCGGCTATTACAGAATCCGCCGGATCGCCGTATTCGGTGCCGTAAAAGTAAAGCATCGCCGGGGCATCATAGGTAATAATATTTTCCCCTTTTTCCATCCTTCCGGTAAAAGCATTTACCATCGGAATAAGAAATTCAAGAAACAATTCTTTTTCTTTCTTACTCATCATAAAAGAACCGACTGTTTTTATAAACCCCGGCGAGAAAAACCATTTCATTTCTTTAAGCAGCCCGCAGTAATCTTGGGCAAATTTTCTTACTTTCTCCTTTCCGTTCATAACGAGAACATGCACGTCGGAAGGGGGAATGCCCATCGGCGCATTTGAAGCAGCGGAAATTATTTTATCAATTATTTCCCTTTCAACAGGAATATCCTTAAACTCCCTTATGCTTCTTCTTCTAACAAAAAGATTATTAAGCGCTTCAAAAGAAGAACATTCGGATGGAACCGGCAGATCAATCAAATCATGTTCCGATAATTCTCTCCCGCTTATTAATATTGCGTTGTTAGGGCAAACAGCCATGCAGTGCCCGCAGGCGATACACCCGAAAATTGAAGAACCTGCTATGCGCAGATCTCCATCAACTATCTCAATTCCAAAATCTTTGCATACGCTTACACACAATCCGCATGCATTGCATTTTTCTTTGATAATCTTAATTGAACCGCTTTCTTTTGTTCTTGAAGTCGGAATACCCATAATAGTTACCTGTAAATTTGTTTGTTGGTAAAATTATGGAATAATTCAATATTGGAATAATACATTTTTAAAATTGTTCTTTTAACTCTCCCCGATGTCCGGCGGTGAGCTTATTAATGCCATTTGCGGCAGGAAAAACAAACCCGGCGCCGTGAACCGCATACTTTTTCTTATTTTACACTTATTAATGAAAACGCCGGACAAAAAATCCTTAGCATAGTTCTATGTTTTCCAGCATCTTTTTATTACAAATATTTTTACGTTCGAAGTTTTCTGTTTTTCACTTTTCACTTTCTGACACAGCTTCTTTCAACGCGTTAATGCAGAAATCAATCATTTTATCATTTGAATTATATCCCATCAAGCCGATGCGCCATATTTTGCCGGAAAGTTCGCCAAGCCCGGCGCCTATTTCGCAGCTGTATTTAGCAAGAAGTTTGTTTCTTACCCCCGCTTCATCAACTCCTTCGGGCACAATAACCGATATTAAATTCGGAATCCTTTCCCCTTCGGGCACAAGCGGCTGAAGTCCGATCTCAGTTAGCTTTTTAATAAATTTAGCATTATTCTCTTTATGCCTCCGCCACGCATTTTCAAGCCCTTCTTCTTTGAGTATCAAAAGCGCTTCATGCAGCCCATAGTATTGATTGCTCGGAGCGGTATGATGATATATCCTTTTACCTTCGCCGCTCCAATAGCCCATAAGAAGATTCAGGTCGTTGAACCATGAACCGATTTTATTCCTTTTTTTAACAAACTCCTGCGCCCGTCCGCTGAAGACAACCGGCGACATTCCGGCAACGCAAGCTAATCCTTTCTGGGAACATGAATAAACTGCATCGAGCCCCCATTCATCAACAGAAACTTCGGCTGCGCCCAGAGATGTGACAGTATCGGCCACAGTAAGGCAGTTATATCTATGCGCAATAGCCGCAAGCTCTTTTATATCCGAAAGCGCTCCGGTTGATGTTTCGGCATGAACAAAAGCAACAACTTTTGCATCAGGATGCTCTTTCAGAGCGTCTTCCAGTTTCTGCGGGTCGAACGCCCTGCCCCATGTATCTTTAACCATAACAGGCACTCCGCCGATTTTTTCAACTATCTGCGCCATTCTGTTTCCGAAATATCCGCCAATGCAGATTATGATTTCAGCCCCCGGTTCAACAAGATTGACAAGGCATGCCTCCATACCGAGCGACCCCGGCCCCGATAAAACAATTGCGGCATTGCTTTTCGTTTTAAATGTATATTGAAGAAGCTGTTTAATTTCATCCATCAACGCAATAAATTGCGGGTCTAAATGCCCTAACGGAGCTTTTGAAAGCGCAGATAAAACACGCGGATGCACATTGGAAGGACCCGGGCCAAGAAGCAGCCTGTTTTTCGGCTTAAATGATTCCATACTTTATTCCTGATTTAATATTCTTATTTTTCCACTTTTACTTAACACTGGACAATCTTATACCCTTTAATAATTTCTATTCATGCAAATCCTGCTCCGGTAATTACCGATATCATGGCGAGAAGAAAGGTTGTAATAAACAACCGGCATCGCTTGAACTGCACTGAATTGTCTATTTCCTTTAAAATCCATTTTATTCCCCTATGCTGAATAAATATAATTATGCAGCACTTCGATAATTTCGTTCTTAACCGTCAAATCAACTTCAAGCAGGTCGCGCACCGATATCATGCCTGCAAGTTTTTCATTATCGAGAATAAGGATATGCCTTGTTCCCTTCGATTTCATTTTTTGTATGCAGGATTCGTAGGATTCGTCAATGCCCGCGAATACAAGATCGGTTGACATGACGTCCTCGACAAGAACCGTATTACAATCGAGATTTTTAGAGACCACCCTCCTTACAAGGTCCCTTTCGGAAAAAACTCCAATAAGTTTTCCCTCTTCTGCAAGCACAGGAACAAGCCCGATATTATGCTCGCTCATAAATTCGGCTGTTTTTCTTATTGTCGTTCCTTTTTGAACGGTGAATACTTTTCTGTCTTTTATTAACTCGGCAATAGGTTTCATTTTGGATTACCTCCTGTTAAAACGGAAATAATATAATACATTATTTAATATGTATAAATGTTAAAGCCAACTTAATTTTATATCGGAGGCTATTGTTCTATTTAGGCAGAATGAATGTCTGCCCGATTGAATCGAGCCCCGGTTTAATAGTATAATTCGATATTGACTTTCTAAGCCATTCAATGGGTTCATTAACCGGTTCCGAACTTTGAATTAATGTTTTACAGTGGATCGGCACAAAATATTTTGCGCCGGCCATTTCAGCCATCTGAAGAGCCTGCTCAGGATTGCAGTGGTTCCTTATCCATGGATTGTACGCCCCGATCGGCATTATAGCAATATCGGCTTTTTCATCTTTCTGCTTTTCAAATAAATTTGTATAAGAGGTGTCGCCGCCGAAAATTATCTTTTTCCCTTTATATTCAAGAAGGTATGCATTGTAGCTTCTTCCGTCTTTCATGAATCCGCGAGAACGGTCTTTTTCCCAGGGCATTCTGTGTCCGAAATGCTTAACTTCAAGAGCCTTTATTCTTATTCCATTAAAATTTATTTCCTCATTCCAGTCGATTGATCTAATCGATTTCCATTCAAGGTCTTCAATTACATCCTTTGTAAGATACGCCGTAATAACATCAAGTCCGCCGGGATATTTCTCGGTAAACCGCTTTAAAGTAAGATAATCCATATGGTCCATATGTGCATGCGAAAGAAGTATCAAATCGGGTTTCGGAATTTCATCGAAAGAAAGAGCAGGAGGGGTTATCCGTCCCGGGCCCATATTTGTGCCGAGGAAATATATTCCCACTCTTTTAAAAAGCCAAGGATCGGTAATAATCCATTTGCCGAAAAAGTTAATGAGTACTGTCGAGTGGCCGATCCAGGCAAGAGAAACCTCCTCCGGGCTCCATTTGTCCGGTTCCGGTTTGAACTTAAGGCTATAAGAAGAAGAAGCATTAACTTCGGGCGGGTCTATAAACCTGTAAAAAAATGCCCCGAAAACGCTGAGGCCCATATATTTAAGAAATTTCCTTCGCTGCATACCTGTTTAACAATGGAGAAATAATAAAAATTCCTGAACAGAAATAATTATAGCATTAAACTGAATTTCAATTCATCTTTTATTTCAATTCCGTTTTCCCCTTTCAAAGGGATTGAAGGTTTAATCTTTCTTGAATCATCAACCGCCCCGTATGAAACTTCTTCAAGATTAAAACCCCTTTTTTCGTAAAATTGCGCCGCTCTTTCGTTATCATTTGTTGTAATAAGCCATACGCAGGAACATCTTTTTTCTTTCGCCTCTTTAATGACAAGTTCAATAAGGCGGGAACCGATGCCTTTGTTTTGCTCGAAGCTGTCGAGGGTGACTATTTCGCATTTATTATTTTCAATTATATAGGTAACAACCCCGGCAATTTTGTTTTCGATAATGGCGGCGAAGCCGTCAAGATTTTTAGGAAGGTAAATTGTGTTGTGAACGACTATATATTCGTCTCCCCAGCGTTCTGTAATTAAATCCGCAATCTTTTCACTGTCTCCCCGATTTGTTTTCCTATATATAATGCCGTTCATTAATATTTAATACAGCCGGATTAAATAACCACCTGATTGGTAATTTCATTTGTATCGTCGTCTTTAATTGGAAAAAATTCCGATAGTATTCTGCCGACGCTTTCAATGCCGTTTAATACTCCTTTTATGAACATCCCCGAGGCAAAGTCTTTCTGAATTTCGTCCCTTATATAATCCCACCTGCTTTGTTCAACCTTTTCATTAATGCCCGAATCGGCCAGAATATAGAATTGCCGAATGTGAAGGTTCAGATAAATAAGTATCCCGGTCTTGTCCCTTGTATTCTGCATATTAAGTCTGTAAAATTCATTTTCGGCAAGCGCGCGTATATCCGAGTTTTCTTTCTCTTTAAGTTTTTTCGAGAACAGGCTAACCCTTATTTCGCCCGATGTTTGTTTTTCCATCTGTTTGATTTTATCGGAGATAAGGAGAAAATCGTCGTCGGTGAAATAATCATAGATAATATTCTTTTTCATTTAAAATCTCATTCGTTAGGACAAAGATATATTATGAAATTATTTTTTGAAAGGGCATAATCAAATATTAATAAAAAAGCCGCATTAATGCGGCTTTTCAATATAATAAGCTGAAAACATTATTTCGTTTCGGAAGGATAATTTATTTCGATGTTCGATCTTACGTCTCCTAGAAAATGCTGCGCAAAGTAATACCATTTGGCTTTTTCGAAATAATCGTTATATGGCCCGTATCCATGTCTTTGGCCTGGCATAATCATAAAATCGAATCTTTTACCAGCTTTAATAAGAGCGTCTGCAACGCGCAGCGTATTGGCGGGATGAACATTATTATCCATATCGCCTGTAACAAGAAGTAAATGCCCTTTTAAGTTTTTTGCAAGTTCTGCATTTGTTTCAACCGGAGCTTCAAATGTGGTTTCGGCAATCTCAATTTCTTCTCCTTTTTCATTTTTCTTTTTTATTTTCTTTGTTTTCTCCTTAACGCCGTTGTGTATTTCGCTCCACCATTTATTATAAACATTATTATCATGATTGCCCGATGATGAAACAGCTACTTTGTAGAAATCGGGATAAGTTAGTATTGCGGCGGTTGACATAAATCCGCCTCCCGAATGCCCGTAAATTCCTACTCTGTTTATATCAATAAATTTATACTTTGCGGCAAGCTGTTCAATGCCGTATTTGTTATCTGCAAGAGGATAATCCCTTAAATCGCCGTAGCCGAAATTATGATAATATTTAGAACGGAGCGGGGAGCCGCCGCGCTGGCCGAATGCTACAACGATAAATCCCACCTGCGCCAAAGCCGCCTGATAATTATTCGTGAAAGTTATCGGAAACGGTTCGGTCTGCGGACCAGGATAAACATAAGTTATAACAGGATATTTCTTTGTTGAATCAAAATCGGACGGTTTCCACATTACGCCATAAAGATCGGTAATTCCATCGGCGGCTTTAAGCATAAACATTTCGGGGTATTTCCACCCGATTGCTTTTGCCGACGAAAGATCCGTTTCTTCAAGTTCAAGAATGACTTTTCCAATTTTATCTCTCAAGACCGATTTAGGAGCCATATCCACGCGGGAATACGTATCTATAAAATAATTCTGCTTATCCCCCATATTAAATGAATGGGATGCATTTTCGGGAGTAAGAAGTTTTAACCCGGTGCCGTCAAAGTTGACTCTGTATTTCATAGAATAATAGGGGCTTATTCCCTCTTCCTTTCCATTGCCTGTAAAATACACTACTCTTTTCAATGTATCGATTCCATCAACTGCGCTTACAACAAAATATCCGTCTGTAATTTTATTTTTCTGTTTTCCTCTTTCGTCAAATAAGTATAACTGCGGCCAGCCCGATTTTTCGCTAAGCCATATAAATTCTTTTCCTTCATCAATTACGTGCAGATTGATAAAATTAGTCCAGATATATGGTTTAACTTCTTCCGAAAACAGGACTTCTGAATCTCCTGTTGTCGTATTTGCTTTAAGAATATCCACTTTTTGATATGCACGGTCCATTCTCATAATAAAAGCATAATCCGATTTTTTCTTTCCTTTAAATACCCGCAGCGACTGGTCTTTCCATTTATCGGTTTTAATTTTAATTCCGCTTTTTGTGTCAACATCAAAGACCCATGCTTCCTGCTGGGAAACATTTGCGTCCCCCGGCATGTCGTATTTGTATGTTTCAAGTTCAGGGCGTTTTTTCAAAGAATTGATAACCCACAATTCTTTAACCTTCCTTGAATCCTCCCTTACGGCATATAATTTTTTACTGTCTTCAAACCATTCGGCTTCGGCTCTTAATCTTTTTGTAGTCGTCGTATCGCCGCCGTCAGCCTGATAGCTGTACCATCTTTCGCCGTCTTTAGTCAGTTGTACTTCAACGCTGTCTTTGTCTTTCCCTTTCATCAGGTAAAGATTATGCTTTCTTGCAAAGACAATATAAGTGCTGTCGGGAGAATATTTCATCCAGCTTTTATCTTTTTCTTTCTTTAATGAATCAAGCTTTATAAGTTTTCCATTATTCTGGTCGTAATTGAATTTTATACTGTCAACATTGAAGGAAAATAATTTTTTATCCTTATCATATTTAAAATCATTCAAAGGAAGATCTTTGCTGTTAAAAGGCTTTTTGAAAATTTCGGCAAGCTGCGAAGCCATATCTTCCTGATCGAAAAGAGTTTTTTTAATTTTCTTTTCCGCATCAACCATATACCAGTTTTTCCCTTTCGGCGTTTGAAAAGAATACCAGAATTTATCTTCCTCCTTTAACCATTGAGGAACAAGATTTATGCTTCCCATAAGTTTATTAATCTTATCGGGGGTATATTTCAGCGCCTGTTCAATATTTCCCTTCTGCTGAGAAAAAGAATCTATCCCCGTTAAGAATAAAACAATCAGCAGTCCGGTTTTTAGAAATAAGCTCCTTTTATGCATTGCATCTCCTTCTATTTATGTAAATATTTTAAACGACGTCAAAATAAGAACTTTTTAAATGCTATGTAAATAGATGCATTAAATTTAAAATAGATTTATCCCCGCCTTGGAATAAATGGCAGGAAAATAACGGTTGGAAAATATTATTAAATTATTTTTTCCAGTTCTCTAACAGCAAACTCAACAAATTTCGGACAGATTTGTTTAGTAATGTTATTGTTATGCACATATTCAAATTCGGCAGGTTTGCTCATATCGAACCCGATAAGGCGCCGGCAGTCTATAGCCCCAAATTCATCGTTGAATTTTTTTATAAACCCTCTTACTTCTTCCCTTGTTTTCTGTTTTGCATCCTGATCTTCGGGAGCCGCCGCGCCGTACTTAAGCCCGATAACCATAACGGCGCCGCTTAATGCGCCGCATATCAATCCCGAAGCTCCGACTCCCCCTCCGAATCCTCCGGATATTTTCATCATTGTTTTTTCATCTAAATTAAATTTATCTGCAAAAACCGAAAGAACAGCCTGCGAGCAGCTTAAACCTTCAGAATATAATTTAACCGCTTTGTTTACTCTATCCATAATTTCCTTTTTCAATATTTGAAATGCGCATAATACATTTTATGCGCTGTGTGATAATCCAATATATTATTTTAAAAGTTTTTCAATTTTTCCTTTCATTTTCTCAAACTCTTCCGCAATATATCCGACTCCTTGAAAAGCTATTTTCCCGTTTTTATCTATAATATAATTGCGGGGGATAACCCTGGTTGCGAATTTTCCATATATTTCATTTTTTGTATCAGGCGCAATTAAAAAAGTGAACCCTTTTTCCTTATTAAATTTAATCATGTCCTCGGCGGTGTGCCCTCTTCCGATAACAAGAACTATAAATTTATCTCCTTTATACTTCTGCCATATTTCTTTTTCGACTCTCGGCATTTCGGACATACAGGGCCCGCACCATGTGGCAAAGAAATTCAAAAGCACTACTTTTCCTTTCAATTCCGACATGCTGATTGTTTTGCCGTCGATTGTTTTGACCGTGAATGACGGAACATCCTGCCCGATTTTTGTTAATGTGTATTTATCTTCGGCCTGTGCAAATAACAAAGCCGGAACTAAGAATAAAAACAAGAATGTTTTTTTCACTTTTTCTCCTTTATTGATTAAAATCTAAAATTGATGAAAAGAATGGGAGCATAAATTTTTCTACCCGCTCGCGCAATCTTTCCGGCTGTCCATTACTGAAAGATACCGATTTTATCTGAATTTTTTCAGCCGTAAGAAGCTTTATCAGGTTTTTGCATCCGTCAACCATCCATTTGTATTCATCATTTGTATCATAGTCTATTTCAATACCTTTAATTTTTAAAAGATTATCTTTATATGTTTTGATTTTTGTCTCCCAATTCCCGAAACCGTTATCCCATTTTTTCCAGATTTCCTTATTCAGGTTTCCTTTTGAGGATGATTTGGAATAGGGAAAATCGATATAAGGCGCATTCTTCGATGCATTCGGTGCAAATGCAATTCCATAGGCAATTGTAAAAAGGAGTTCCATATCGCGTGAATTATCGCAGAAATTAATGAGCTTTTCTTTCGCCTTATCTTTTGGAAGAGCGCTGTTCTCTTTTTCGCACTTAAGAAATTTATCAATTATTATCTGGTCGGAAAACATCTGTGAAGAGCCGAGGCCGTTTTTATCGAACAGCCATGGGCAAAGCGCATAAATGCAGGTAAATATTTCAGGGTGTTTAATTCCTATTGTTATTGCCCCGAATCCTCCCATCGTATTCCCGGCTATGCCGCGGGCTTCGGGACGCGCAATTGTCCTGAAATTCCCATCGATATAACTTACAACTTCGTTAACAATATAATCCTCCCAGTTTCCCCCGGCTTCGGAGTTGACAAAAAACGAGCCGCCTATAAAATTATTGCCGCCGATAACAACCACAATCATTTCCTTTATTGCCCCGCTCGCCGATAAATCTCTTATTGCCTGCTGTATTTTTAATTCTTTATACATCCCGTTCGTATAAAATGAGGCTTCGTCATTGAATCCTGCAAGCATATAAATTACCGGATAACGTTTAGATGTTTCTTTGGCATAAGACGGGGGAAGGCAGATTGCTATTTTTTGCTCCGGGGAAAGGCCTATTACGTTTTTTGATAATGCATTCGATGTTATTCTTGCGAAGACCAGATTTTCTTCCTCGTCGGGAAGACGCTGGGCTGTGATCTGGATTGTTGAGAACAATCCGAAGGCCAAAACAATTGCTTTAAAAAGGAGGACATTGTTTCGTGTCAATGTTAGTACTCCTCTATTATTAATATTATTTTTCCCTTTTCAGCATTATTTCAATCTAAGTATAATAGAAGATATCTTTCCTTTTTTTAAACCGCAAGGAAAATATTTGCGCTCATCTCCGGCATTTTAATCTTTTATGGTATCATCCTTTTTAAAGATATGCCGGTTTTACGCCTTGTTACAATTATTAAAAATTTTATTTTTAAACATATATTTTCATTTAATTTTGAGGATAAAATGAAATTGAAAAAATTTCTCCCTTTGTTGTTCATAATTATAATTTTATTCCAAATTCCTTTTATGGCGCAGACTGTGAGGCCTATTAAAGATACAATCGGTTTTGCATGGACTTCCGTCGATATGGACCGATTAATGGGATATCTTAACAAAAATGCAGATAAGGAAAAATTCTCCGCCGAAGGGCTTGTGGCGGGCTTATCGCCGCACGACGACTATCTTTATGCCGGGAAAGTCTATTATCCCCTTTTCAAAAACATCTCTGCAAGGGAAATAATTATTATCGGGCTTACGCATGGAACTGTGCGTAAAGCTTTCGGCGACCCGCAGGATATTATTATTCTCGATAATTTTGATATCTGGCAGGGGCCTTACAAAACAATTAAAATATCTCCTCTGCGAGAAGAAATAAAAAAGAAAATGGACCCTCATTACTTTGTAGTCAATAACGACGTTCAGACAATGGAGCATTCTATCGAGGCGCTGCTTCCTTTCATTCAGCATTACAACAGGGAAATTAAGATTACCCCCATTATGGTTACAGGAATGGAAATGAGCAGAATGGAAATGATTACTGAAGAACTTTCCAACATTATAGCCGAGTATATATCTAAAAACAATATGCGCCTCGGCTCGGATGTTTTTATTCTTATTTCCTCCGATGCAAATCATTATGGAAAAGACTTTAACAACACTCCGTACGGCGAAGACGAGGCCGCTCACAAAACCGCAACCGTCAACGACAAACGAATTGCATCCGAATGCCTGAACGCCGAAATTAACGCCGCCTCAATAAAAAAACTTACCGAAGAATTGGTGGATAAAAAGCCTGCCCCGGTATGGTGCGGAAAATTTTCAATTCCATTCGGACTTATGACTGTATCGAAAGTCGTTAAACTTGTCGCACATAAGGGGCTTGAAGGAAAAGTGTTTAAATATTCCGATACTGTAACAGAGGGGGTTCTTCCGGTTAAAAACACCAAAATGGGGCTTACTGCCGCGGCAAACTATCAGCATTGGTGCGGATGGCTTTCGGCGGGATTCTACCTGAAATAAACTGTCGGATAAATATAAGCGTTATCAACCGCGATAACGCTTATTTTATTAAAACAATTAAAACCGGGGCGCCGCCGGAACATCTGCTAAAATTCTTTTTTCATGAGAAAATATTCCAGCGCTGAATACCGATATACGGACGCTATAATCCAATTATAAATTAGCCCGCCGAAATAAACCTTTATTTCATATATGCTTCTTGAAATATTGAAATAATTAAAACATATTGATTTGTATTTAAAACAACTCATAGGAGATGCTATGAAAAAAAACAGTCTATGTTATTTGATAATTTTTTTCTTTGCTTTTTCGGGAAGCGGATATTTATTCGCTCAAGACGACGCCCAGAAAGCAATGATGGAATATATGACCCCGGGCAAAATGCACCAGATGCTTGCCAAAAATGCGGGGGAATGGAAAACCAAATTTAAAGTATGGATGCAGCCCGGCGCCGAACCCGCCTCGGCAGAGGGAACCGCAGCCGCTGAAATGCTTCTCGGCGGAAGATATCTCCAGACAAAGCATTCCGGAACTATTATGGGTATGCCGATGAACGGCATTGGAATAGACGGTTTCGATAATTGTAAAAAGGTTTTCACAAGCGTTTGGATTGATAACCTCGGAACCGGCGTTATGCTCCTTGAGGGAACATACGACGAAGCATCAAAAACATTTACATACACAGGAAAATCTTTCGACCCGGTATCGAAAAAGGAAATCGCGGTCAGGGAGGTTCTTAAATATGTAAACGATGATCTTCAGATTATGGAAATGTTTATGACTTTGGACGGCAAAGAATCTAAATCGATGGAAGTTGAAATGACAAGAGTTAAATAATTTCTTAAACGGGGGGAAATAATTCCGTTCCCCAGTTTTTGCCTTTTTGGCGCAATAAATTCGCTTCTATTACAAACTGATTTCTATTCCCATTTATTAATTTTGTTAATAACTTGTAAAGTAAAATAAAAGTTTTAGAATGATGAACCCGAAAAAATTATCCAAGTCCGAATTAATTTCGGAGCTGGAAAAAACCGTTAAAAAGAATACCCGCCTGAAAGAAAAATATGATAAGGCGGCGGTTGAATTAAAAGAGACAAAACAACTGTATCATTCTCTCGTAGATCTTTCTCCGGAGGCTATAATTCTGCATAACGAAGGAGTTATTACATACGCAAATAATGCCGCCGTAAAACTTCTCGGCTATAAATCCAACAAGGAATTTATCGGAAGGCACGTAATGGACCTCGTGCCTTCTGAATATAAAGAATTTATTCAGCAGAAGGTTAAAAGCGACGTCTATTCTATGAGAACCGAGCCCCTTTTTATGAAGGCGACAAGAAACGACGGAGTGGAATTTTATCTTGAAAGCCTTGCATCTTCAATCAAGACAGGAAAAGGTAAATCGGTTCAGGTAATTATACGCGATATTACAAAACAAAAACTTGCCGAACTTGAGCTTAGAAGAGTTAACCGCTCTCTTGAATCTTTAAGCGCAATTAATCAGACTCTTATAAGGGCTGATAACGAGATGTCTTTTCTTGATGAGGTATGCCGTATTATAAGCGGCACCGGCGGATATCCTATGGTATGGATCGGTTACATCAGGCAGGATAAAGAAAAAACTATTTTCCCTGTTGCTTCAAGAGGATTTGAAAACGATATACTCGAAAAGATTGCCGGAATGATCAATGCTCCCGGCCATCCACCCGGACCGGTGAGCAAAACAATTAAATCGGGCAGAATCTCGGTAATGCCTAATCTTGAATCGGAAAGAGAAAAAAGATTCTGGGTTGAAACGGCATTAAAAAAGGGATGCAAGTCAATTATTTCGCTGCCGTTAAAAACAGACGGGCATATATTCGGAGTAATTACTATCTATTCGTCAAATAAAAACTCATTCGATAAAGAGGAAACCTCTCTTTTGGAAAAACTTTCCGAAGATATTTCTTTCGGAATTAAAGCGCTCCGCGCAAGAGAGGAAAAAGAGAAAGCAGAACAGCTCTTAAGAGAAAGCGAAGACCGGTACCGCTCGCTTGTTGAACTTTCGCCCGAGGCGATTATTGTGCACACCGAAGGGAAAATTATGTACGCTAATAATTCCACCTTAAAATATTTATGCGCGGCAAATAAGGAAGAATTAATCGGTAAAAGCGTCGCCGATTTAATGCCCATTGAATATAAAGATGAAATTCATGAGAAAATCAGGAAAGCTAAAGAATCCCCCGGAATGGTTGACGCTCTTCAGATGAAACTTATTGACTCTAAGGGCTATCCTATCTATTTTGAAGCTGTGGGAGCCCCGGTTAAATATCTCGGCAAACCCGCCGGACAGGTTATAATCAGGGATATTACCGCAAGAAAACTATATGAAGAAGAGTTAAAAGATTCAAGAGAGAAGTTAAGGAACCTTGCAGCGTATCTTCAGGATGCTAGGGAGGCGGAACGCGCTCACGTTGCAAGAGAAATTCATGATGAGCTGGGGCAGTATTTAACCGGGCTTAAGATGGATATTTCTTCTATACGGGAAACTATTGAAGAATCGGCTATCGAGAGCGAAAAAGAAATTCTTTTGGAAAGAATCGATTCCGCTTCGGAGCTGCTTAATACAACAGTAAGTTCCGTAAGAAAAATTTCTACCGACCTGCGCCCTGCGATACTCGATAATCTTGGGCTTCTAGCTGCAATTGAATGGCAGGCCGAAGAATTTCAGAACAGAATGAATATTGAATGCGGCTGCTTTATTACAGTCGATGATGTTTCTCTTCCGCCTGATTACAACACCGCTGTTTTCAGGATATTTCAGGAATCTCTCACCAACATTGCAAAACATTCAGGGGCGACACGCGTTTCAATAGAGTTCAGAAAGGAAGAAAATTATTATATTTTGGAAATAAAAGATAACGGGAAAGGAATTTCCGAAGAGGATAAGAGAAAGGAAAATTCATTCGGACTTCTCGGAATACGTGAGCGGACAAATTTGTTCGGGGGCTCTGCTGAAATTTCAAGCGCTCCCGGCAAAGGAACTACCGTCTCGGTTAAAATTCCCGTCGTAAAAATATATGATAAGAATATTAATTGCAGATGACCACCCGGTTGTAAGGGAAGGTTTAAAACAAATCATTTCAAAGTCGCCCGACTTGACAGTAACGGCAGAAGCTCTGAGCGGCTTTGAAGTAATTGAAAGAATCGTAAAAGAGGAATTTGATATTATAGTGCTCGATTTAAGCATGCCGGGAAAAGACGGGCTTGAAGTGTTGAAGGACATAAAAACATTAAAACCCTCGCTGCCTGTGCTTATACTAAGTATGCACCCTGAAGAACAGATTGCTTTACGAACATTCAAAGCCGGAGCTTCGGGTTATTTAAATAAAGAAAGCGCTCCCGGCGAACTGGTTAACGCCGTTAAGAAAATTGTATCGGGGGGAAAATATATAAGCCCGGCTCTTGCAGAAAAACTGATTCCCGGTATGGAAAAGAAAGAGGAATATCCTCACGACTCTCTTTCTGACCGGGAATTTCAGGTATTCCGCTTAATTGCATCGGGGAAAGATGTGGATGAAATAGCCGAAGAGCTGTTCATCTCGGTAAAAACAGTCAGAACTTACAGAGACCGGATTATCGAAAAACTTAACGTTAAAAACAATGTTGAAATTGCCCGTTATGCAATTGAACATAAATTAGTTTAGATCCCACATACACAGAGGAAACGATGGAAACATACAAAGCAATAATTGAACGGAGAAGCATTAGAAAATTCATTCCTGATCCGATAGAAGAGAATGTTCTTCAAAAACTTCTTAAAGCCGGGATGTATGCCCCTTCGGCGCGCAACACTCAATCGTGGCATTTTATTTTATGCACAGAAAGAGAGCTTTTGAATAAGATACCCGATTTTCACCCGTATGCAAAAATGTGTTATGAGGCCCCGGCGGCAATTGTAGTGTGCGGCGATTTGACAATTGAACCGAGCGCAGAGTATAATGCAATCAATTGCTCTGCCGCAACGCAGAATATTCTTCTTGCCGCTTATGAACTTGGAATCGGCTCAGTATGGCTTGGAGTTTACCCGCGCCCGGAACGCCTTGAGGGAATTACAGAATTATTCAGGCTTCCTCCTCACATCATTCCTGTTTCGGTAATTGTTCTTGGATACCCGGGGGAAAAGAAAGAAATACCGGAAAGGTTTGTAAAAGAAAAAATACATTATAACAAATGGTAAATATAACTTTCACAAAAAAGGAGTTAGTATGTTAAAAAGAATGTTCTTATTCATCGTTTTTGTCCTTGCGTCGTTTACTTTCTTTTATGGACAGGAAAACAACATTAAAAAGTTCACAGGAACCTGGAAAGGCGTTCTTGACATGCAGGGGCAGACATATTCTGTCATATTGAATATCGTTGAAAAAGGGGGCAAATTAACCGGAACAATCGAAAGTCCGGAACAAGGCGGCGGAGTAGTAATAATTGAAAATGTCGCTGTTGAAGGGAATAAAATACAATTTGAAATATCAGCGATAAAAGGGGGATACGACGGAACATTAAAGGAAGAGAAAAAAATGCTTGACGGCTCGCTGATTATAAATGAACAGGGCGTTCCTTTTTCCCTTATTAAAGATGAAAAATCCATACAGAAGGAAGAAATAAAATTCACATCCGTCTGGGAAGGGACTCTCATATTTGCCAATATATCATTAAAAATCGTCTTTAAAACCTATCAAAAAGAAGATGGCACACTCGGCGGAATGCTTGACAGCCCTGATCAGAAAGTGTCAAATATTCCCGCAGATAAAGTAGTCTGCAATGATGAAACCCTTTCTTTCGAAATAGGCGCAATAGGCGCATCATTCTCCGGCAAAATTGATAAAGCGACAATGACGGCCAAAGGCGCGTTTAATCAGCGCGGGCAGGATATTCCTCTCGATCTGAAAAAAACAGAACAGGCCGTTCAAAAGTAAATTTTTACGTCTGCGTACAGGAAAATAAAATGAAAAAAATTGTAATTATTCTTTTTGCTCTTTCCGGCATATTTGCCTGCGTTACCGCTCAAAATAAAACTTCCGAAGAAAAGAAGTTCGAAAGCCTTTGGGAAGGGAAATTAAATGTACAGTCAGCTTCTCTCCGTTTTGCGCTTAAAATATATAAACAAGAGGACGGCTCCCTTGCGGCGCTTGCCGACAGCCCCGACCAATCGGCGTTTAACCTCCCTGTTGAAAAATTATCTATTACGCCCGACAGCTTAAAATTCGAAATGCCCGCGATGATGGTTTCATATAAAGGAAAGCTGTTTAATAACGGGCTTTCCGTTTCCGGAATATTTAAACAGGGGGCGGCTTCTATTCCTCTGAATTTTGCAAGAGTGGAAAAACTTTCCGAAGCAAAACGCCCGCAGACGCCGGTCAAACCGTATCCGTACAATGAAGAAGAAGTAACTTTTGTTAATTCAAAAGCGGGCATTACTCTTGCCGGAACCCTTACATATCCTAAAACCGGAAACAGTTTTACAGCGGTTGTACTCGTTACCGGATCGGGGCGGCAGGATAGAGATGAAACTATTCTTGCGCATAAACCTTTTCTTGTTATTGCCGATTATCTTACGCGAAGCGGATATGCGGTTTTACGTTACGATGACAGGGGCGCGGGAAAATCGCAGGGGAATTACGCCGCCGCAAATACAGAGGATTTATCGTACGACGCCCTTGCCGCAGTTGAGTATCTTAAAACAAGAAAAGAAATAAATAAAATAGGAATTATGGGGCATAGCGAAGGGGGCGAAATTGCACCTTTATGCGCATCCCGCTCAAAAGACGCCGCATTTATTGTTCTGCTTGCAGGGCCGGGGCTCCCCGGCAAAGATATTCTTCTTTACCAGCAGGAACTGGCATTTAAAGCCGCTAATATAAATGATAATTATGTTCAAAAGCGGATAGCCCTTAACAGCTCCCTTATGGAGCTTGCCGGGAACTCAAAAGACAGCGCAAAAACCGCCGCGGAAATGGACGCTGTAATTGATAATTTTCTCTCTTCTCTTAATGATAAAGAAAAGAAAGTCATCATATTTACAAAGGCTTCCATCGCTCCTTTTGCAAAAGAAATAATGCGCCCCTGGCTGAGATTTTTTATAAAGTACGATCCACGCGGCGCTCTTGAGGAATTAAAAATTCCGGTTCTTGCCATTAATGGGGAAAAAGATACACAGGTAGATCCTAAACTGAATCTCCCTGAAATTGAAAAAGCCCTTAAGAAAGGGGGAAATAATAAGTATAAAATTGCCGAACTTCCCGGCCTTAATCACCTTTTTCAGACGTGCAAAGAGGGAACTGTTGCAGAATACGGAAAGATTGAAGAAACTTTTTCTCCGAAAGCTCTTGAAATTATTAAGGATTGGCTTAACTCCCTTTGAATTTCTATTTAAACCAAAGTGAAGAGATAATCTTCACTTTGGTTCTGTTAGCCTTATTTTACTTTTCCCTTATTGTGAAAATAATACCCGGCGGCGGCAAATACTGCAAACGCAATTATGCTAAGCAGTAAATTCCGGTTGAAAAAGGAGTAATTCTTCTTCATCAGGTCTGTTGCCGCAATAAAAGGATATGAATACGGGTAATAAACCATTCTCTCCCATCTGACAAGAAAAATCCCTGTAAATGTAGCCGTAAGGCCAAATCCGAGCGGATAGATAAAATTGCCCGACCAGATACTTATTAGGAACTGAATTGATAATATACCTATAGAGGAGATAACTATTTTAATAAAAGTTATTCTTATTAGCGAATCATACGAATCCTGATAAAAAGGTATCTCCGGACGAAATGCCTTGAGAAGAAGAAGGGTGGTTTGATTCGCAAAATAGAAAAACAGCATCGATACGCATATCAGAATAAAGGATACAAAAAGCTTAGAGAAATAAATGTTTACCTTTGTAACCGGAAGAGTATAAAGCTGCCTCCATGAATTTGATTTATGTTCATTGAAGTTTATATAAAAAGTAATAATTGCAATATATAAGGGAAGGAATAAAATTGAGTAAATAGAAACGGCATTTTGCGTTACGGATAACCAAGGATTCGCTCCGCCTTCTGAAAGCAGTTTCGGCCTGTTGTAGAATATCATAAAATTCATAAAAACAACCAGAAAAGGAAATATAAGGGTAGTCCACACTCCAAGCGTGTTTTTCATTTTAATTATTTCCGTTTTAAGCGCCGGCAAGACATATTTAATTTTGTTCATCTTCAGCCCCCTGTTTATTCGTTAAATCAAAGAATATTTCTTCCAGCGTTTTCTGTTCATTGCGCAGTCCGTAGAAAGGGACGTTGTTATTTACAAGGCTCCGGGTTAGCTGAATAATTTCCCCTTTATTCTTAACCGATATTCTTACGGAAAATTCGCTTTCTTTTTCGGGCATATAATTCATTCTGCCGAGAACATCCATCAGGCGTCCCGCCTCATCCGTATCGATAACAAGTTTATTAATTGATATATCATATAATTCCGGCAGGCTTCCCTGAAAGATAAGTTCCCCCTTGTTTATTATTCCGATATCGGTGATAAACCTTTCTAATTCGGAAAGAATATGGCTTGATATTAATATTGTCGTCCTGCTTTCTTTATTAAGGAAAGCGAGAAGCTCTCTTATTTCTTTTATTCCGTAAGGATCGAGCCCGTTTGTGGGTTCATCAAGAACCAGCAGACGGGGTTCCGCTATTAATGCCCATGCAATTGCAAGCCTCTGTTTCATTCCAAGAGAATAAGCCGATACTTTCTTATCGGCTTCTTTCGAAAGCCCCGCTATTTCAAGCACATCATTAATTCTTTTCTTTCCGGCTCCGTGGTAAATCTGCGCAATTCTTAAATTATCCCTTCCCGATAAATGATCGTAATGAGAAGGAGTTTCAACAAGCGCGCCCACCTGTTTTAATATTTCAATTTTCTCTTTTCTTATATCCTTTCCGAACAGGAATACTTTGCCAGCATTAACCCGGTATAAGCCGAGAAGCGTTCTTATTGCAGTGCTTTTACCCGCGCCGTTTGGGCCTACAAAACCATATACCGCCCCTTCTTTTACCTTTACCGACACCTTATTCAGCGCTTTGAACTGGCCGAATGAATAGTCGAGTTCATTTGTTTGAATTATATAATCCAACAATTCCTCCGTTTTTGATTATTATAAAGACGAATTAAAGGAGAATATTGTTACAGTTTATTACGGGGCGTTTAAAATAAAAAAAGCCATCCGGCATAACCGGATGGCTTTGCGTTAAAGCTGATTTGTTTAATCCATTTTAACGTCAATAATCTTTCCGGTGAGCCGGCTCTCTTCAGCCCGGAAGCCCATCAGGTGGCTTTCCATCGACGCTGATATTGTAGATGTAAGAAGCTCCGGTTTATGCTGGCTTACAGCCTGAACCCAGTCATGCGCAAGGCCGTAATCTCCGCCTCCATGACCTGAATCTATCTTTACCTTGCTCGAATCCCATATCTCTGTTTTATCTGTGCGGAAATCTACAACAGTAAGAAGATTTTCATCCCCTACTATGTCTCCCATTGTTCCGAATACTCTTGTTCTTCTTCCGCCGTAGGATGTGAACGCTTCCATAGAAAACGCCGCCGTTATTTCATCTTCAAATTCAAGATTTACTATCTGATGATCGACAACATCGTTATCGCAGTGATAAACGCAGCGGCCGTACCATCCTTCTTTCAGGTTCTTAAGTATTTCTTCTCCCTGCTCTTCTTTTGTCTTTGATGTAAGATCGAAATGATGCAGATAAGTTCTGTTTCTATAATAAATTTTTAACGCCGAATATGGGCATGCCGCCTCCGCTTTACATCCGTCCGTGCATCTCATTGTGCTTCCGGCGGGAGCGTTCTTTTCTTTGAAATGTTTTAATGATCCGAATGACGATACCCTCATACAGTGTTTGTTTATCGTCCAGCGGAGTATATCCAAATCGTGACACGATTTTGCATTAAGCATAAAATTGGAAGATTTCGTATTTCTCCAGTTTCCTCTTACATAAGAATGCGCCATATGCTCATGAAGAACCGGTTCTATATGCTGAATGCTTGCTATATCGCCGAGAATACCGGAATCCATCACTTCTTTCAATTTCCTGAAATATGCTGTATAACGGAGCACATGGCATACTGCAACTATTGCATCTTTCTTCAATGCAAGTTTTAATATATCATTACACTCGTTCCATGTCTGCGCTATCGGTTTTTCCAGAAGTAAATCATAGCCTAGAGCCAACCCTGCCATTGCCGGGCCGTAATGAAGATTATCTGGCGTGGTGATTATCAGCGCATCTGCAAATTTTGGAACCTGCATTACATGTTCCCATGTAACAAACTGATTCTTTTCAGGAATGCCG